>Ga0209088_10000267_pt1 | contig 37695 bp, 40 predicted proteins | sample S_140625_EF_Meta_FD_187324 | JGI IMG/M metagenome (GOLD analysis project Ga0209088, IMG submission 187324) | Freshwater microbial communities from Lake Simoncouche, Canada to study carbon cycling - S_140625_EF_MetaG (SPAdes) (version 2) | ecosystem: Environmental > Aquatic > Freshwater > Lake ... | reverse complement strand
AGTCACGGATATCTAATACTTGCGCGATCTTCTCATCAGGTTGCAAAGCTAACAGGTTCGCTGCGTGCTGACCTTTTGCATCCCTTCCTGCTTCTTGAACTTCGTAAGCCTTAGTTCTGTAAACGCGTCCCTTGTTTGTGAAGAACAGGAGATAGTGGTGAGTTGTTGTCACAAAGAAATGTTCAACAACATCATCTGCACGAAGGCTTGCACCTTTCACACCCTTACCACCGCGGTGTTGTGAGCGATAGTTATCGCTCTTAGTTCTCTTGATGTATCCACCACGAGTAATGGTGATAACCATTTCCTCTTCAGGAATTAGGTCAAGATCAGTAACGCCGTCTTCACCAGGCAAGATAACTGTTCGACGGTCATCACCGTGACGCTTAACAACCTCTTCTAGTTCTTCACTGATGATGCTTCTCTGCAGAGCTGGGTCAGCAATGATGGCCTTGTATTCAATGATGAGTGCTTCAAGTTCAGCAGCTTCATCAATGATTTTCTGACGCTCAAGAGCTGCTAGTTGACGTAATTGCATGTTCAAGATTGCTCTTGCCTGCAATTCATCAATAGCGAGAAGTTTCATCAAACCATCGCGAGCATCTTCTGCTGTTGCGCTAGCTCTAATTAACTTAATAACTTCATCGAGAGCATCTAGTGCTTTGAGGTAACCGCGAAGAATGTGTGCACGCTCTTCTGCTTTACGAAGACGGAACTGAGTTCTTCTAACAATCACTTCAATCTGATGAGTGACCCAGTGCTTAATAAAACCATCAAGGCTTAGAGTTCTTGGAACACCATCAACCAGAGCCAACATGTTAGCGCTGAAGTTTTCTTGAAGCGGAGTGAACTTGTAAAGGTTATTTAGGACAACTTGAGCGACTGCATCTTTCTTTAGAACAATAACTAGGCGCTGACCAGTTCTACCGGAAGTCTCATCGCGAATATCTGCGATACCGGTGACGCGTCCTTCCTTAACAAGTTCAGCAATCTTAAGAGCTAGGTTGTCTGGGTTTACCTGATAAGGAAGTTCAGTAACAACTAGACAAGTTCTGTTTTGAAGTTCCTCAACGTTAACGATCGCTCGCATAGTGATTGAACCGCGACCAGTTCTATATGCGTCTCTGATTCCAGAAGAGCCAAGAATGGTTGCAGCGGTTGGGAAATCTGGTCCCTTGATTCTCTGCATCAACGCTTCAAGTAATTCTTCTTGCGTTGCCTCAGGGTTAGCTAAGGCCCATTGTGCACCTTCAGCAACTTCACGAAGGTTGTGCGGAGGGATGTTAGTTGCCATCGCAACAGCGATACCAATAGATCCATTAATCAGAAGGTTAGGAATACGGCTAGGAAGAACTGTTGGTTCCTGAGTTCTACCGTCGTAGTTGTCCTGGAAGTTGACGGTGTCTTCATCGATGTCTCGAACCATCTCAAGAGCAAGTGGAGCCATCCGACACTCTGTGTAACGAGGAGCTGCAGCACCATCGTTACCAGGGGATCCGAAGTTACCCTGGCCGTTGACTAGTGGATACCTGAGGTTCCATTCCTGCACTAGACGAACCAAGGTGTCATAAATAGCACCATCACCGTGTGGGTGGAACTGACCCATAACTTCACCAACAACACGTGAGCACTTGCTGAACTGCTTATCTGGACGGTAACCGCCATCAAACATTCCATAGATCACTCTGCGGTGCACTGGCTTTAGGCCATCTCGCACGTCCGGTAGAGCACGACCAACGATAACGCTCATCGCATAGTCAAGGTAAGACCTTTGCATTTCGACATTGATGTCGATCTGTTCAACTCTGTCAACTACAGGTTCATTATTTTCTGTCATAGTCTTCTCCCGCTCTAGATATCTAGGAAGCGAACATCCTTAGCGTTTTGTTGAATAAAAGTTCTGCGCAGTTCAACATCGTCACCCATAAGAGTTGAGAAGATTTCATCTGCACGTGCTGCGTCATCAAGAGTTACTTGAAGAAGTGTTCTACGAGCTGGATCCATTGTTGTTGCCCAAAGCTCGTCGTAGTCCATCTCACCTAGACCCTTGTAACGCTGAATTGAATTCTCTTTAGGAATACGTTTACCAGCTGCTTGACCAGAAGCTAACTTCTCATCACGCTCAGCATCGCTGAAGACATATTCGTGTTCGGCGTTCGCCCACTTGATTCGATACAACGGTGGTTGAGCGAGATAGACATAGCCATACTCAATCAACGGACGCATAAAGCGATAAAGCAAAGTTAGAAGCAAGGTTCTAATGTGCTGACCATCAACATCAGCATCGGCCATAAGAACACACTTGTGATATCTGATCTTCGAAACATCGAACTCTTCGCCGATACCGGTTCCGAAAGCAGTAATGAGTGCTTGAACTTCACTGTTAGCTAGCGCACGATCAAGTCTTGCTTTTTCTACGTTCAAAACTTTTCCACGAAGAGGAAGGATTGCCTGAGTCTCAGGATCACGACCACGCATAGCTGAACCACCCGCGGAGTCACCCTCAACGATATAGATTTCGCTCAGGCGTGGATCACGTGATGAACAGTCTCTAAGTTTTCCAGGCATACCGGTTGATTCCAGTAAGCCCTTACGACGAGTTGCTTCACGAGCTTTACGCGCAGCTAGTCGAGCAGTCGCTGCTTGAATGGCCTTGCGACAAATTTCTTTCGCGTTAGCTGGATTGCGATCGAACCAGTCAGAGAGTTTGTCGCTAACAATCTTTTGCACGAAAGCTTTAGCTTCGGTGTTACCGAGCTTGGTTTTAGTTTGCCCTTCGAATTGCGGCTCACTCAACTTAATTGAAATAACAGCGGTCAGGCCTTCACGAACATCGTCACCGGTTAGGTTCTCATCTTTTTCTTTTAGTAAACCTTTGTCACGAGAATATTTGTTTAGTAGCAGCGTTAGCGCTGTTCTAAAACCTTCTTCGTGTGTTCCACCTTCATGAGTGTTAATAGTGTTTGCGTAAGTGTGAACACTTTCGTTGTATCCGTTGGTCCACTGCATCGCAACTTCAAGAGACATTGAACGCTCTTTAGTTTCTGATTCAAAGGAGATGATTTCATCGTGCACTAGATCAATTTTCTTAGTGGTGTTCAAGTAGTGAACGTAATCTTGAAGGCCACGCTCATACATGTATTTATCGCTGCGTTCATTTCTCTCATCAAATAGAGAGATGCTCAATCCTTTATTCAAGAAAGCCATTTGTTGAAAACGAGCTCTTATAGTCTCGTAATCAAAATCAACAGTTTCAAAAATGTCTGGGCTGGGGACGAATTCAATTACCGTTCCAGTGAAATCAACCGGCTTGCCTTTGAGAAGAGGAGCTTGTGGAACACCAGCCAAGTAGGTCTGAGTCCACATAAAGCCATCACGAGCAATGATTACGTTTAGTTGTGTTGAAAGAGCGTTAACAACAGAAGCGCCAACACCGTGAAGACCACCAGAAACTGCGTATCCGCCGCCGCCGAACTTTCCTCCAGCGTGCAAGACAGTTAGAACAACCTCAACAGCTGGTCGCTTCTCGGTTGGGTGCATATCCACTGGGATACCGCGGCCATCATCGGCGACCTTGATCCAGCCCTCTTTGGTAATAACCACATCAATGTTCTTACAGTGACCAGCTAGGGACTCGTCTACAGCGTTGTCCACGATCTCATAGACCAGGTGGTGGAGGCCTCTAGGGCCAGTCGAACCGATGTACATTCCAGGGCGCTTACGGACCGCCTCTAGACCTTCTAAAACTTGGATATTTGAGGCGTCGTAGCCTTTTTTGGAATCGGTCATATTGGGGTGTTGCTCCTAAATCATCGAGTCAGGCCCACACGACCGCGCCTTCAGTAAGACGACTTAAATCCGGGGTAACTAACTGCTCAATTCTACCTTTTTAGCAGCCGAAATAAGGCCTTAAACGGTCTTTTTAGGGGGTTATTTAAGAGAGTTTTCACCTGTGGATAACTCGCTATATGCCAATAAATTACTAGGGACAGTTATTTAAGTTAATTACCCGAAGGTGTCCCTTGGACCACGGCCTGGAACCGATCGAATTCCGCGCTTAAAACTAGGCGCTTGAGGACCGATAAACCTTAGTTCTTTGACCTGGAGTTCAGGCAGTCTTTCTTCGATTTTGGTCAGAATGTCAGCCTGCATGATTCGAAGCTGAGTAGCCCAAGCCGTGCTTTTGCATCTAACTGTAAGAATGCCCTTGGTGAGGTCCTCTGGAAAGCTGTTTTGCGCTACCTGAACCCCAACCAGTTCCTTCCAGTTGGCAAACAGGTCACCTTCGGCAACCTTGCTTTGCCAGCCAAAGCTCTGAATTAGGCCATCTATTGTCGAGAGCACGGTCTTAGGTTGACGCCCAACATCGAAAGGCTTGGATCGCTGTCTTTGGCCCTTCTCGCGCCTAATGGTGTCTCTGTCTTTACGACCAGTGACAGCTGCTCGCATGCGGTAATAAAACTCAACTGCTACGTCTTTGTCTTCAGTCATTTTGACCCTCGACAGTTCCAGCTAAGACAACAAAGCGAGATGCCCTAAGTTCACTAGGAACATCCTCTGCTACCGCTGCTGTAATAATCACCTGTTCATTATCCGCTATCAGATTGGCAAGTCGAGATCTACGAATTAGATCCAGTTCAGCAAAGACATCATCAAGAATCAGCACCGGGTCACCGGCTCTGGAATCTTTTCGAAGTAGTGCTGCGCTAGCTAACTTGAGGGCTAGGGCATAGGACCAAGATTCACCATGGCTGATGTACCCCTTAGCAGGAAGTGTTCCTAGGAACAGAACTAAGTCGTCTCTGTGTGGTCCTACTAGCGTCACACCTCTTTCGAGCTCTTTAGGTCTTACCTCTAGAAGCCTTGCTCTAAAGAACTCTTCGATTTCTTCACGGTTATTAGTTTCAAGATAAACACCATCTACTTCTAACTCCGGTTCAACTATTGACTTAGCTAAGAGTGATGAACGAATACTTATGTTTGGATCATTCTTCTCATCCGCGATAGCTGCATAAGCGTCCTTAAGGTGCGGAATCATTCGCTGAATGATTTCATGTCTACTAGCGATGATCTCTGAACCGATTTTGACTAGTGACTCGTCCCAGGAATCTAAAGTGGCTAAACCCGGCGAATTAGCTGGCAGGTTCTTCGAAGTTCTAAGTAGCGTGTTTCTCTGTTTCAGAACTCTTTCATAATCGCTATAAACACCAGCTAGTCGAGGCGTTAGTTGAATTAGAAGTTCATCGATGAACGCTCTTCTGTTGGAAGGATCGCGTTTGACTATATCTAAATCTTCGGGGGAGAAGATAACCGCGTTGACATACCCGAGCACATCTCTGATTCGGTTGATCTCACTTTTATTTACTCGAGCTCGATTAGCACCATCAACATTTAGTTCCAGCTCAAGAAGATTTTCACGATCTTCAAACCCAGCCAGCAATCGGATGATGGCTTGGGTTTCAGATTGCTTGATTAGAGGTTGATAACCACTAACTCTGTGTGAAGTTAAAGTAGCGCAATAAAAAATAGCTTCAGCGAGATTGGTTTTACCTTGGCCGTTTTTACCTACGAATAAGTTGATGCCGAGGTTAAGCGGTAATTCTGCAGTTGTGTAATTGCGAAAATTAGAAAGAGTCAGATGCTTAACGTGCATCTATAAAACCTACTCCGCCTTTTTGACCGCGTGACCACCGAACTGGTTACGAAGTGCAGCCACAGCCTTCATCGCAGGTGAATCATCTTGTCTGCTTGTAAAACGTGCAAACAGCGAAGCAGTAATTGCCGGCATTGGAACAGCGTTAGCAATACCTTCTTCAACTGTCCAACGACCTTCACCAGAGTCTTCAACGTAACCTTTAATCTTGCTTAGGTTTGGGTCTTCTTCAAGAGCTAGCACTAGAAGATCTAGAAGCCATGAACGAACAACCGTTCCACGCTGCCAAGCAGCAAAAGTTCCGTGAACATCTTTGATGATGTCCTTCTTTTCAAGAAGTTCATAGCCTTCAGCAAAAGCTTGCATCATTGCGTATTCGATTCCGTTGTGAACCATCTTGGCGTAGTGACCTGCACCAACATCACCGACGTGAACAAAGCCTTCAGCTCTTTCACCTTCAGGACGTAATGCATCAAAGATCGGCATAGCTTGAGCTACTAACTTCTCGTCGCCACCAACCATTAGGCCATAACCGTTTTGCAGTCCCCAAACTCCACCAGAAACACCACAGTCCAGGTAGCCAATACCCTTAGGCGCTAGTTGAGCAGCGTGACGAATGTCTTCGCTGAATCTTGAGTTTCCACCTTCGATGATTAGATCTCCGGCAGATAAATGCTTCTCAACTTCGTTGATTACATCGTCAGTTGGTTGGCCATGAGGAACCATGATCCAAACGATCTTAGGTGCTGGTAGGGCTGCAATCAGTTCTTCAATAGTGTCAACGTCAGATACATCTCTGCTACGGGCATAGCCGGTAACTTCGATTCCTTTGTTGCGAAGACGGGTACGCATGTTGCCACCCATTTTGCCGAGTCCAATTAATCCAATGTGCATTGTGGTGCCTTTCGATTTGTTAACTTTACGCTTAACGCTTGAGCATGTTTGGGTTTAGCAAATAGCGGTAGCTGTCAGGCGAGGCTGCATCTTTGGAGGTTTGGCTTGACATGATGATAGGGCCAGGACGAGATGGGTCCCTTTGGTTCTTAGTGAATTCAATTTTAACAAATTCACTGGTGATCTGCGCCAAGCCATCATGGAATAACCATGGCTTAAATCGCAAGCTTGTTGGATTACCGTTCAGTGTTGCTTCAACACTTTCGGTTGCATTGTTTTCAGAACTAGTTGATTCTAGGTTTACTGAACCCTCTTCGAACGAGTATCTGATGGTGTCTTCAGATTCATTTACAACTAACTCAACTCTTCGAGTTGCATCAATTAAATCTTGTTTATTGACAATCGCAGATTCTTCCAAATTGGTTGGGAAGTACTGGTCGATGTCTGGGTAGTTTTCAATGTTAAGAACAATGGTGGTTACCACTCTGTTCTTAGCTTGGAAGGCAACCATTCCTCTTTCACCTTCACTGGCGATCGAGATATTAATTTCACCAAGGTTTGCAAAAGTCTTTTCAATGTCCTGCATTGTCTTAGTCAACACAACTGCTGAGGTGTCATCGGCAACACTCTTACCCAACCAAGGCACCTGGCATCTGGCGATACGGTTTGGATCAGCTGCGGTGAACATAACCGAAGTGTCATTTGCTTTAATTTGGATACCTTTTTGGAAAGGTCTGGTTGAGTCTTTAGCTGAAGCTACTCCAACTCGTCTAATAGCCGCAATGAAAGCTTCACCGTCAATAGTTCCCGTTACAGGAGGTACTGGAGGAAGTGTTGGGTATTGCTCGATTGGTAATGTTGCTAATTCAAATTTTGATGTTCCACAAGTTAGAACTGCTTTAGTTCCATCGATAACAATATTTACCGGCTGGTTTGGAAGACGGCCAACGATTTCATTTAGTAAACGACCTGAAACTAAAGCTGTTCCAGATTGCTCAACATTTGCTACCAAGTCTGTTTGAGCTGAAACGTCATGATCAAAGACTGAAATCTGTAAGGAGTTAGCGTCAGCTACCAATCTCATACCTGAAAGGATCTGGGATGTTGGTTTGGATTGAAGCATTCTTGCAGCGAAAGAAACGGCATCGGCTAGAACGTCGCGATTTACCTGGAACTTCACAGTTCACCTTTCGTGGAGGGGTTAGTTAATCTTGGCACATAAACCCAACTAGATGGGCACAGTTCACTCAAACCTAAAAGTTATAGGCTTTTCAATCTTTCTTTAAATCTTTAATAACAGTATTAACGTCTGTGGAATATGTGGATAACTGGCTAATCACCAATAATTCCACCTAAATAACAAGCGTGAAAGTTGTATACACAGTTGGGGATAAAAATGTGGATAACTAAACATCTTGTGAATTAGGAATTTGGAACTAACAGTGCAATTGGAGTAATACACAGATTTAAGCCAATTTTCCACACTTTATAAACAGGCTATGTTGAGAAGTTTTTACTTCAAACCAGCCATTATGTCGGTTACTTGGTTGTAGATGTAGCGGCGTTCCTTCATGAGATCGCCAACCTTCTTGATGGCATACATCACTGTCGTGTGGTCGCGACCACCAAAAAGTGCACCAATCTTAGGCAATGACATAGTTGTCTTCTCACGGCATAAATACATGGCAATCTGTCGAGCTATAACAATTGCTTGAGATCTTGACTTACCAAAGAGTTCTTCCTGGGTGAGCTTGAAATACTCAGCAACAGCCCTGACAATCTCCATAGGGGCAATACTGTTGGCATCCTCACCTAGTGGAACAACGTCTTTCAGAACAGCCTGAACCAAAGGCATGTCAATCTGCGTTCTATTCAAAGCCGCAAAAGCGGTAACGCGAATTAGAGCACCCTCAAGTTCACGGATGTTTGATGAAATACGAGCAGCCATGTAGTCCAGGATCTCGTCACTAACCCTAATTTTGTCGTTTTCAGCCTTTTTACGAAGGATCGCAATACGAGTTTCCAGCTCCGGTGCTTGAATATCAGTCATTAGACCCCATTCAAAGCGGCTACGCATACGCTCATCAAAGCTGTTTAGGAGTTTAGGAGAGACATCGCTGGTGATAACTACCTGCTTACCCTGTTCATGCAAAGCGTTGAAAGTAGCAAAGAAAGACTCTTGAGTCTCTTTTTTACCCTGCAGGAACTGGATATCGTCAATTAGGAGAACATCCACCTGGCGGTATTTCGCCTGGAACTTGAAGCTGGTGTTGGTCTGGATCGCATTGATGAAATCGTTGGTAAAGACTTCACTGGATACGTATCTAACTTTCTTACCAGGCCAATATTCGAGAACATAGTTACCAATGGCATGCAAAAGGTGGGTCTTGCCCAAACCTGAGTTTCCATAGATAAACAAAGGGTTGTAAGCCTTCGCTGGGACTTCAGCAACCGCAAAAGCGGCCGCATATGCAAATCTGTTTGAGTTTCCCTGAACAAAGCTCTCAAATGTGTATCTAGGGTTTAGGCGGGAGGATCCTTCGACTGGACCAACGCTTTCCTGAGATGTGTAAACCGGGACTTCATCTACTGGCTCTTCATCCAGAACAGAACTTTGCTGGCTGGCAGTGAAACTATCGGCCAGTTCAGGGTTCACCACGATTCCAATGTTGGTCGGTGATGGACTAAGACCAATCTGCTGCAAAGCATCCAAAAGCTCGTCTTTGATCCGAGTTTCGATAATTCCGCGGGTCATTTCGTTGGCCACCTGCAAATACAGGGTTTCACCAAGGATCCCTTGGATTGAAACAAGTTTTACGAAGCCCAGATGCTGAGCGGAGATTTGACCATCTTCCTTGAGGTGCGAAATAACTTCATCCCACTGTTCAGTGGTGATTCCAGTTACTTCGGCCATTAGGTACTCTCGATGTTCAATAAACTTGCGGGTTTCAGTTGGTTTTCCACAGATTATCCTAGGCGCATTAAGGGCTGTGGACACCTTGTGGATAACTCAAAATCAATGTTTTTTGTCTGTGGATAACTTTACTAATGTATTCAAGTGCCTAAGTAGATGAAATTGCAAATCGAGATGACACTTTTTTGCCAATATCTCAAAAATGTTATGAAAACCGACTACAGCTGTATTGAAAATAAAGTAAAAAATATCCCAAAAAACTTGACCAGCAGGGCTTAATTGGCGTAAGTTTAACAGGTTGATCAGCTTTGGGTTCGCTGACAGCCATGCAAACACTTTTGACTTGAACTCACCAGAAGCTTTGGAGTAACACCAAATGACTAAGCGTACTTTTCAACCAAACACCCGTCGTCGCGCAAAGACCCACGGTTTCCGTCTTCGTATGAAGACTCGTGCTGGCCGCGCTATCCTTGCTGCCCGTCGCCGCAAGGGTCGCACCGAACTATCGGCATAGTCCACTTTGCTCGCTCGCGAGAACCGACTGCGCTCAGCTGATGATTTTCGCTCGACCATGAGAACTGGTCGAAAGGCTGTCGCTGACCACATGGTCGTATATCTAAACCGGGATGGTTCACAAACTCAACCTCGTTTTGGTTTTGTTGTGGCAAAGGACGTCGGGGTGGCCGTCAAAAGAAATCTCGTGAAACGTCGTGCCAGATCTGCGATAAGAGAACGACTGCAAAAATTCAATCTGGGTGAACTGTTAGTAGTAAGAGCTCTTCCTGGATCGGCGGAATTAGATTGGCAGGAATTCAGTTCTGAACTGGATTACTGTCTGAACAAATTGAATACCTAGAAATCTGTTAATAAGGTTAACAAATGAGAGAACTAGCTTTGAACCTCTGGGTCCTACCCAGAAACGGTTTGGTTCTTTTTGTTGTGGGTTGGCGCAAATTCATCTCGCCACTTTATGGAGATGTGTGCCGTTATTACCCAACCTGTTCGGCTTACGGTCTAGGCTCAATACAGCAGCACGGTGTGATCTATGGCTCTGTCTTGACAGCATGGAGAATACTGCGGTGCAACCCGTTTGCTAAGGGTGGCGTTGACGAAGTGAAGCCTGGGCCTAAGTGGCTCAGCTTGACTAAAAATGGTTTTGTATATGCAAAGCAGGTAACTGTTTTGATTGAAAAGGAAAAATAAATGGACATTCTTGGTGCAATTCTCTGGCCGTTCAAATGGGTTTTGGAAGCAATTCTGGTTACCTTCCACTCAGTCTTCACAACCTTAGGTATGGGTGCGGACCAGGGTTACACGTGGGTAGCTTCGATTGTTGGTCTGGTTCTAGTTGTTAGAGCTGCCCTAATTCCGTTATTCGTAAAGCAGATTAAATCCCAGCGCAGCATGTACTTGCTGCAGCCGGATCTGCAAAAGATTCAAAAGAAGTACAAGGGGAAGTCAGACCGTGACTCCCGCGAGCGCATGGCTAAAGAGCAAATGGAGCTCTACAAGAAGCACGGTTCAAGCCCGTTCTCATCTTGCCTTCCGCTTCTAGCGCAGATGCCTGTGTTCTTCTCCCTGTTCTCAACACTGACCGAAGCCCAGAACTCAAAGCCAGGTGTTGGGTTACTAAGCAAGGAACTGTCTCAGTCATTTGCCCAGTCACACTTCCTAGGAGCTAGCCTCTCTGAGACTTTCTTGACCGCCTCAAATGTTTCAGTGCAAATCATTGCCGGTGTAATGATTGTTCTGATGACCGCTTCACAGTTCATCACCCAGAAGCAGATCATGGCTAAGAACCAGAGTGCTGCTACACAGACTTCTCAGTTCGCTCAGACCCAGAAGATTATGCTTTATGTCTTCCCAGTTATCTTCCTAATCTCCGGTGTCTCATTCCCTCTAGGTGTATTGATTTACTGGCTAGTCTCAAACTTCTGGACCATGGGTCAGCAGTACTACGTCATCCGTCGTATGCCTACCCCAGGTTCACAAGCCCACAATGAGCGCCAAGCTCGACTAGAGAAAAAAGGCAAATTACCAAAGAGCGAAACCCCTGTTGCAGAGGAAGAAGCTCCCCAACAACCTCAACGCGTTCAGCCAGTATCTAAGGCCAGAGCCAAGAAAAAGCCAAACGGCAAGAAATAGGACACATGTCAGAACAAACAGAAACCCCAGAAGTTTTAGAAGAAGTTACCGAGACCAAAGAAGCATCATCAGTTAAAGATCTTGAAGAAGAGGGCGAAGTAGCCGCTGATTATCTAGAAGAGTTGCTCGACATTTTCGACCTTGATGGCGACATCAACATCGATGTCCGTCAGGGCCGCGCCTACCTAGAGGTGACTGCTGATCAGGAAAGCAACCTACGTCTGATTTCCAACCCTGAGACTGTAGAGGCTCTACAGGAACTCACACGTATCGCAGTCCAGACCAAGACACAGTCTTTCAGTCGCCTAATTCTGGACATTGCTGGCTCTCGTCAGGCAAAGCTTGACTCGCTGACCAAGATCGTAAATCGCATTATTGCCAAGGTCCAAGAGACCAGCGCACCTGTGGCAATGAAGCCAATGTCTTCTTATGAGAGAAAGATCGCCCACGATCTAATCGCTGAGGCAGGGCTAATTTCAGAGTCTGAGGGCGAAGGTAAAGAACGCCACATTGTGGCTAAACCGGCTGAATAGTTTCACGTGAAACATTTAGCCAGGGCCTGTGCCCTGGCTTTTTGTTTTAGGTGCATGATTGGATTTAGAGATGTCAGATAACAGCGCAGAGGTGTTCCACCTCGAAAAAGAGCCCGCCGAAGCCGCCAAGGTATTTGGCGACCAACTCCCCTTAGCCCAAAAATATGCTGAGCTACTTGCCAGAGACGGTGACCTCTTAGGGCTAATTGGACCCCGTGAATTGCCAAAGCTTTGGTCTAGACACATCCTGAATTCTGCCGTTGTGGCCGAATATGTTGAAGATGGGCAGACCATCGCTGACGTTGGATCCGGTGCTGGACTGCCGGGTATACCGATGGCAATCATGAAGCCGAACGCTAATTTTGTTCTAATCGAACCCATGGAACGCAGATCCAAATGGTTAGCCGAAACAGTAGTTCCAGAGCTTGGACTAACCAACGTCAAGGTTCTTCGAGGTAGAGCAGAGGAAGCTCCGCTAGCAAACTACGACGTTGTCACTGCCAGGGCACTTTCCGCCTTGCCCAAGTTATTGAGAATGCTGGCTCCCCTAGTCGTCTCCGGCGGAACCATTTTGGCGCTAAAGGGGTCCAAAGCAGCTGATGAAATAGCTGAATCTAAACCCCTTTTGAAGAAGCTAAAACTGTCCAGTTTTGAGATTGTAACGGCTGGGGATAATCTTCTAATTGAGCCGACTACGATTGTTCGAGTTACGCTACTCTAAGAACCTAAGTCACGGAGATATTTTGACCAAAACCGCCCATAATTTGCCTTTGGCTGAGCAAACAGCCATAGCTAAAGCTGTTGTTGTCAGCGGGTTGGGTTACCCTAATGGTCGAGACACAAACAGCCCTGAACCAACCGGGTGGCTAGTATTTACAAGGGATATAACCCATATTGAGAAGCAGGTTTCACGTGAAACATCCAGATGAATTCGGTCAAGCCGGGGGATTTAAGGACGCACCTCTCGCAGCCGAGCTAAGCGAGAACACTAGGCGAATGGCTGCCGTAAGAGGCGCTGTTTTGGACAAGCCAGGGCACACCAGGATCTTTGCTATTTCCAACCAAAAAGGTGGCGTAGGCAAGACAACTACAGCCGTAAACATCGCTGTCGCACTGGCTGATAAAGGCTTAGAAGTACTGGTTATTGACCTAGATCCTCAAGGTAACGCATCCACGGCCCTAGGAATTGAGCACCACATAGGCGTCAAGTCCATCTATGAAGTCTTGGTCAATAATGTTTCTCTAGCTGAGGTAGTGCACATCAGCCCGGAATCCCCTAGGCTCCGCTGTGTTCCAGCAACAATTGATTTGGCTACAGCAGAACTAGAGCTGGTATCAATGATGGCTCGTGAACACAGACTCAAGAACGCAATAGCCGCTTATCTTGCTGAAGCTGAGATAAAACCCGACTATGTCTTTATTGACTGCCCACCAAGCCTTGGTCTATTGACAGTAAACGCCTTTACAGCAGCAACTGAGGTACTTATCCCTATTCAGTGTGAGTACTACGCCTTGGAGGGCCTAACTCAACTAAAGCGCACCATTGAGATGATCAAAAGCCAGCTAAATCCTGGCCTTGCCCTCTCAACCATTCTTTTGACCATGTTTGACTCAAGAACCAAACTAAACATGGCTGTAGTGGAGGATGTTAGGACCCATTTCCCTACTCAAACTTTACAAACCCTAATCCCCCGCCAAATCGGTGTCGCAGAGGCCCCGAGTTACGGGCAATCGGTGATTAATTACGACAGATCTTCAAACGGAGCTATTTCATACATGGAAGCTGCAATTGAACTAGCCCAAAGAGGAGTAAACCATGGCTGAGAAAAAAGGTGGATTAGGTAGAGGAATTGGTGCATTAATCCCTAGCTCCGGCCAAGATCGCATGGAAAGACCAGCAGATGGCAACCCAATCAGCGTGTTCTTTGGCGGCTCAACCAACGCTCCAGTAGATCTTTTGCCAGTACCAGGTGCAACTTTTGGATTTCTAAACATTGATGACATCACACCTAATGCCAAACAGCCTCGAACAAACTTCGATCCAGATGATTTCGCTGAGCTTGTTGGCAGCATTCGCGAATTTGGAGTGCTGCAACCGATCTCAGTTCGTTCACTTGGTAAACAAAACGGTGTGGATAAATACGAACTCATTATGGGTGAACGTAGACTCAGAGCCTCTAAAGAAGCCGGTTTAAGCCAGATTCCAGCGGTTATTCGTGAAACTGGCGACGAAAACATGCTTCGCGATGCACTGTTGGAGAACCTACACCGCAGCGACTTGAATGCAATTGAAGAAGCTAGCGCCTATCAGCAACTCTTAGAAGAATATGGCTGCACCCAGGATCAACTAGCGGAGAAACTTTCTAGATCCAGACCACAAATCACCAACACAATACGTTTGTTGCGTCTGCCAACTTCAATTCAAAGCAAAGTTGCGGGGGGTGTTTTAAGTGCGGGCCATGCCAGGGCCATTTTGTCACTCGACAACCCAGAGCGCATGGTAGAAATCGCTGACAAAATCATCAACTTGGGCCTCTCAGTACGTGCCACAGAAGAACTTTTGAAGAAACCTGCCAAAAAAGGCAAAATCAAAGCTGGTTCTCATCAACAAGCATTGAAAACTCTTGCCGATCAAATTGGAAATAGCTTAAATACATCTGTGCGAATCAAACTTGGTCTAAAAAAAGGCACAATCGAGATTGATTTTGCCAGTGTCGATGACATGAAGAGAATTCTTACTGAGCTGGGTCAAGAAACCTCGTTCTAATTTAACTGTGGATAACTATCCACAAGTTTTACACAGGCTATCCACAGCGTTATCCACAGAAAACAGCCTTTTACCTGTGGATAACTTATCCACAAGCCTAAGAAGCTAGTTCCTCATTAATGGTTTTAGCAAGTCGCTCAACGCCAACTCTGATGTTTTCAGGTGTCGGGTACGAGTAAGAGATCCTAAGGAACTCTTGACCGGTTCCATTCCCATAAAAAGCGGTACCAGGTGTGTATGCGACTAGGTTATCGACAGCTCTAGGAAGCATTGCCTTTGAGTTAACGCCGTTTGGTAGGTCTACCCAGAGGTAGAAGCCTCCGCCAGGTCTTGTGGTGGTGAGTTCTGGCAAGAATTCGTTCATTGCAGCAAGGGCAGCATCTCTTCTGGCTCTGTATTCACCTCTGAATACAGCAATTTGCGCCTTCCAGTCGTTTGTGGAGAGGTATTCAGAGATCATCAGTTGACTGAATTCACTAGGACAGAGCACAGCTGATTCATTGGCTAAGACCAGCTTCTCTCTAATTGAAGGAGGAGCTAAGACGTAACCAACCCTGAAGCCAGGAACAAGAATCTTTGAGAAGGACCCTAGATAGATAACCCCATCTTCATCTAATGACCTGAGGGCATCAGGGGCTCTGTCTTCGAAGTAAAGCAAGCCATAGACGTTATCTTCTAGAACCAAGATGTGATGCTTACGACAGATCTCAAGTACTTTAGATCTTCTATCGGCGCTGAGGGTCACACCACTTGGATTTGCGAAGTTGGGCACTAAGTAAAGGAACTTGATTGTTTTACCGGCAGCTTTAACTCTTTCGATAGTTGCTGATAGCGCTTCAGGGGAGATGCCTTCAAGATCTGTGTATACGTGTTCGATGTGAGCTTGTCTGGCTCTAAAAACACCAAGGGCTCCAACGTAACTTGGGCCTTCTGCAAGAACAACATCGCCTGGGTCTAAGAAAAGTGATGAGACAAGGTCAAGTCCATGTTGCGAACCAGTTGTGATTACGATGTTCTCAATGTCGCTCTTGATACCTTCGAGAGCCATGATCTCTCTCACATGTTCACGAAGAGTTGGATCGCCTTGACCACCTGAATATTGCAAGGCGATGTGTGAGCGGTCTTCCATCAAAGAGTTAAAGCTTTCAATCATGCGCTCTTTAGGAAGCGCTGGAACAAATGGCATGCCGCCGGCAAGTGAGACTACTTCAGGACGTGAAACAACGGCGAACAACGCTCGAACTTCAGAGGCTGAAAGCCCGTTCGCACGTGACGCGTAATTATCAGACCACAGGTCTTTTGCCATTTTGTTTTCCTAGCTTCGAGGTTAAAGAAAACGGCCATAGGGCGAAGGCCCCATAGCCGTTTTGCTTAGAAACTAATTTAGTTGATGAATGCGTCTAAATCTGCCAAAAGTGCAGGCTTAGGTTTTGCTCCAATGATTGCCTTCACTACTTCGCCACCCTGGAATACGTGCATTGCCGGAATTGAAGTGATGCCATACTTCTGAGCTAGTGCTGGCTCTTCGTCAACGTTAACTTTGACGATAGTTAGTTTGTCCCCGTGCTCTGCTGCAATCTCATCCAAGATAGGTGAGACCATACGGCATGGACCACACCACTCAGCCCAGAAATCTACTAGGACAGGCTTGTCAGAAGACAGAACATCTGCCTGAAATGAATCGGTTGTTACGTGCTTTGCTGCCATGATTTTCTCCTTGTTTATAAAACTATTTTAGATTGCTTAGGTAGTGTTCTGCATCTAATGCCGCAACACAGCCGGAACCCGCAGCGGTGATTGCCTGACGGTATGTCGGATCAATAACATCTCCCGCTGCAAAGACTCCAGGCAGGGTTGTCTTAGACGATCTTCCATCAACCTTGATGAACTTCTCGTCTGTTAGTTCCAGTTGATTTTCAACTAACCAAACTCTCGGGTCATTACCGATAGCGATAAATAAACCATCGAGATCTAGCTGCTTCTCTGTGCCATCAACAAGGTTTCTGGTGGTTACTCCAGTTAGTTTTCCTTCGCCAAGGAGTTCAGCGATTTCAGTGTTCCAAATAACTTCGATCTTTGGATTAGCTAGTGCACGCTCTTGCATGATCTTTGATGCCTTGAATGAATCACGGCGGTGAATCAAATAAACCTTGCTAGCAAAACGAGTTAGGAAGGTAGCCTCTTCCATTGCCGAGTCCCCGCCACCAACAACTGCAATTGTTTTCTCTCTGAAGAAGAAACCATCGCAGGTAGCGCACCAAGAAATTCCGTAACCGCTTAGCTCTTTTTCACGTGGCAAACCAAGTTCACGATAAGCAGCACCGGTCGCAAGAATTACTGTTTTGGCTTCAAAGGTTTTCCCGCCACCAGTTTTAACAATCTTTGTAGTTCCGGTTAGATCAACTTCAATAACGTCATCCAATAAAACTTCTGTTCCAAAACGCTCTGCTTGCTGACGGAATGAATCCATTAGTTCTGGTCCTTGTAAACCGTTAGGAAAACCAGGGTAGTTCTCGACCTCTGTGGTCTTCATGAGCTCACCACCGGCTTCAACTGATGAAGCAATTAGCAAAGGGTTTAGTCCAGCACGAGCTGCATAGATGCCTGCGGTATATCCAGCAGGACCTGATCCGATGATGATGACTTCGCGCACGGTAACTCCAGAATTTGGGAAAAAGTCGAGGTGACTAATTACAAGTTTATCTCTGGTCTAAGAGCGACCAAGCAAGCGCATAAGCGGTTTGGTAAGAGTTTCAATTTCTTTCACTTTTAGTAGCTTCAGGATGACGATATAGACCAAAGCCATCACTGAGCCAATAAGAGCACAGGTCAAAGTTGAGGCAAGTATCGACAGCACTGGGAAGGCTCCCGGGTTAGCTCCACCCATGGCCTGCAAGATACCAAAGCCTACTAAACCAGCCACCACAGCTGCTCCAGCAAACTTAGCTGTTGCAAGGGTTAGGTGCGCGTGGCCGAGAGAACCAAAGCGACGCTTGAACATTAGGAAGGCAAGCACAGACTGGATCAATATGCTTCCGCTGGTAACTAGCGATAGTGACACAACAATCCAAATATGTTCCACGTAAATTGCAACAAAGACAGATCCGATGACATTCAGTATGGTCTGGACCAGAGTGAACATGAAAGGTGTTCTCGTATCTTCAAGTGAGTAGAAGGCACGTTGAATCATAAAGACGTAGCTAAAGGGAAGTAATCCAATAACCATCGCGATAACAACGTTGCCCAGAGCGATAGCGCTTGGTATTTCACCAACGAAAACACGTGAGATCGGATATGCCAAAACGATAAGTCCGGCTGTGGCTAGCACGCTGATCATTGCAATGGTTCGGAGCCCATCAGAGAGATCATTTTTGAGTTCGTCAAACTTCTTTGCCATGGCATGCATAGACATACGAGTGAAGTATGCGGTTGCAATGGAGACGGTTGCGACAGAGTGCGGCAACATAAATATCAACCAGGCGATGCTCATGGCTGCAACCGATGCGATGGCTATTCCGTTATCAGCTAATAACTCACGACCACCAATGGCTTTAGAGGCAACTGCGGTCTGAACGATTCCACCGATTTGGCTGATCAGTAACATTCCAAGAGTCCAAGATGCTGTTCTCATAGCTGGTGCCAAACCAACTCCACGCCAATTGAAATTCAGATTGAAGCCAAGCCCCATCTTCTTCCAGAACACAAAAAGAATAAGTGCTTGAGATGCAACACCAATCGTGGCAGAACCAGCGAGGAGAGCAATCTGTGACTGGTTCCATTCTTCGACGGTTCGTTGACCGGTTGGGTCTAAACCAAACTGCCAAATAAAAGCACCCATACCGATGATGGCAACGATGTTGTTTAGTACCGGTGCCCACATAAAAGGACCGAACTTACTTCTAGCGTTAAGCACTTCACCTAGCAATGTGTAAAGACCATAGAAGAACAACTGCGGTAAACACCAGTAGGCAAAAGCTGTTGCTAGAGCTAACTGACTCGCACTCCAACCATTGGTATAAACAGATACCAGTAGCGGAGCTGTCAAAGTGGTTATTACCGTGATGCCACCAAAGACAACTATGGACATCGTTAGAAGTCGATCGATGTATGCCTTACCACCGTCAACATGGCTTCTCGCTCTAACTATCTGAGGAACTAGAACAGCGTTTAGAACACCGCCGACGATGATGGCATAAACGTTATTAGGTAGTTGGTTAGCAACACCAAAAGCGTCAGCTGCGTTAGTGGTAACACCAATGGTCGCTGCCAACATGATGGCTCGGATAATTCCAAGAAACCTTGAGAACACAGTTCCACTAGCCATGATCAATGAGGAACGTAGGACGCTCATGCGCTAGCTCCTGACTTATTTCTTCTAATCATTCTTGAAGCACCTAAACCAACCAAGACAACTATTAGAGCTCCAAAGCCAAAGAGTATGTATAGCTCAATATCTGGGTTAGCAGTTAGCTTCAAATCTGTGCTCTTACCAATTCGGATATCTGTGAAAGTTGTTACCCAAACTTTGACTTTGAATTCTCCATTAGAAATAACACTGATAGGTATCAGGGCATCTTTACGAGAGTTAGCTGGAACGGTAAGTGAGACATAGTCCTGAACATTTAACTGGGCATTAGTTGAACGAGCATGCACTCTTATGCGAACAGCTCTGTCGTAGTTGTTTTGAACACTGACCGGAACTTTAGATTCACGGGAGACCATATTGATATCAGACCCGGTAACAATGAAAACTTGTGCTGGAGGCAAGGCAGCGTTAGCTGTTGTTCCAATTGATGAAAGTACTAGAACGGCTAGAAATATCTTCGTCAGGAACTTAGTCATTTTTAGAGACCCACTCCTGAACAATCAATGCAAGTCGTCGTTCATTCTCATGGGCAAGTTCATCAGCTAGCAGGTCAACTGAGATCCAACGGATATCCACCGCTTCATGATCTGGGTCATTTTCGATAGTTAGCTCTCCACCGGTTTGTTTCATCAGGAAATGGTGAACTGTCTTACTGATAATCGCTGTTGGTGTTGAAAATTCGTAGTGGATAGAACCCAACGGTTCAATTATTTCTGCAACTAATCCTGTTTCTTCAGCAATCTCGCGAAGTGCTGCCTCGACGATGGTTTCAGTGCCTTCCAGGTGGCCCTTGGGCACGCACCAGTCGATACGGCCACCGCGGTTGCGGCGTCCGATCACAGCGATGCGGGGAGACCCATCAGCGGCTAAGACAAAGCCCCCAGCTGACATCTCCTCGACGCGAGGTTTCGGCCGAGAGTTCATCCATTAAGCCTAACGGCAAGCATTTGACGGGCATACTTAAATCCATGCGAACAATGGTTGAGGCCTTGGCCAACCTTCAGCGGACCAGTGAAAGTCCGCTCCTTCGCAAACTCGGGGAACTGTTCACTAAGGCAGGCTTTGAGCTTTCCCTAGTTGGAGGCCCAGTAAGAGATGCCTTCCTAGGCAGGGAAACAGCAGATTTAGACTTCACTACCTCCGCTACCCCTGACGAGATACTGTCTGTGCTTCAGGGCAATGTCGATGCACACTGGGACATCGGTCGAGAGTATGGCACCATCGGTGCTCGTATCGGTGATGACATGGTGGAAATCACTACCTATAGAGCAGAAAGCTATGACGAGCAGTCACGAAAACCGCTAGTGGCTTTTGGTAAAGACCTAAATGATGATCTCTTTAGGCGAGACTTCACTATTAATGCGATGGCTTTGCGTTTACCGGATGGAGTATTCGTTGATCCATTTAACGGATTACAAGATTTAGTTGATGGGGTTATCAGAACCCCTGGGAAACCAGAAGATAGTTTCAGCGATGATCCGCTAAGGATTATGCGTGCAGCTAGGTTTGCATCGCAACTAGGTTTCCAAATTCACGAAGATACTTTTAGTGCAATGAAGTCGATGGCAGAACGAATTTCAATTGTTTCTGTGGAGCGAGTTCAAGTTGAGCTATCGAAACTTATTCTTGGTGATAACCCAAGAGAAGGTTTAGAAGCGCTAGTTGATTCAGGCCTAGCGGAGATTATGTTGCCTGAGTTACCAGCACTAAAACTAGAGATGGATGAACATCATCATCACAAAGATGTTTATGAACACACTCTTCGAGTTGTTGAACAGGCCATTAGCTATGAGCCTGAATACGAATTACAACAAGATTTGGTTTTACGTCTAGCTGCTCTGATGCATGACATTGGAAAGCCAGCAACCAGAAAACTTGAAGGCAATGGCGCAGTGACTTTTTATCATCACGATGTGGTCGGCGCAAAGCTGGCAACTAAGAGATTGAAAGAGCTGCGCTATGACAACGACACAGTCAAGGCAGTGTCAAGACTTATCGAATTACACCTAAGGTTCTTTGGTTACAGCGATCAAGCTTGGAGCGATTCGGCCATCAGAAGATATGTTCGAGATGCAGATGATCAACTTACGCGCTTGCATGTGTTAACTAGAGCTGATGTCACCACTAGAAATCAAAAGAAGGCTGACCGGTTAGCGCATGCCTACGATGATTTAGAGAAGCGAATTGCACTGTTATCTGAGCAGGAGCAACTAAATGCAATTCGACCTGATCTATCTGGGGAAGAGATCATGGAAATACTTGGTCTTACCCCAAGTCCGGAAGTTGGCCAGGCTTATAAGTTCTTGATGGAACTGCGCCTGGATGAAGGGCCATTGGGTCCAGCTGAAGCAAAATCACGCTTGCTTGCATGGTGGTCTTCACGGTAGAGTAGTGAAGTTGTCCTCTAGAAGACCCTGTGCTTCTTAACAAGGACAACATTGCATTTACCCTCCTGTCACGGAAACGCCGTGACCGTTCTAGTCCAAAGGAGGTGGGTTAATCATGCATAAATACGAAGTCATGGTCATTCTTGACGCTGAAATCGAAGAAAAAACCATCGGTACAAGCCTCGACAAATTCCTCAACGTAATTCGCAACGGTGGAGGCACCGTTGACAGCGTTGACATTTGGGGTCGCCGTCGTTTCGCCTATGAAATCAACAAGAAAACTGAAGGTTTTTACGCGGTGCTATACCTGACCTGTAAGCCAGCTGAAGTTCTTGAGTTGGATCGTCAACTGAAGCTATCTGAAGCAGTAGTTCGCACCAAGGTTTTGCGTGCTGAAGATGCTGTATTCAGAATCAATGCGGTTGTTGTTCCTGAAGTTACTGCTGCTGAGAAGGCTGCTGACGAGAAGCCAGCTAGGGCTAAGAAGCCTGTTGCTGCTAAGTCTGCGGAGTAATTCAAATGGCCGGCGAACTTTCTATCACCGTTGTTGGCAACCTAGCTAACGACCCTGAGTTACGAAACACAAACAGCGGAATTGCTTTTGTTGGTTTGAACGTGGCATCAACCCCACGCACATACAACAGAACCACTTCAACTTGGGAAGATGGCGAGACCGTTTGGGTGCGTTGCACCGCTTGGCGCGAAGTCGCTGAGAACGTATCTCGTTCACTTACTAAAGGAACTCGCGTTATCGTCACCGGAAGACTGAAGCCAGCATCGGCTTACCAGTCAAACACTGGTGAAGCTCGCGCCTCAATCGAAATTGAGATCGAAGAGATTGGCCCATCCCTACGCTATGCAACTGCAGCTGTTACTCGCAGAGCACGCGAAGGTGCTGGCGCAATCGATTCAAATCCATGGAACAACGCCCCACAAACCACTGCAGCCCCTGCTGCAACTGGTGACGCGTGGGCCAACCCAGGAGCTGGAGACGGTGGCTTTGCCGCTGGCGACAGCACTCCGTTCTAAGAATTCATAGGAGATAAAAATGGCAGCAAAAATTAACAGCGACAGAGTCAAGAAGGGCTCTCGCAACGCTAAGAACTTGAAGTTAGCTCCGGCTAAGCCAATCAAGGTCGGCGTTATTGATTACAAAGATATTGCGACGCTTCGTAAGTTCGTCTCAGATCGCGGCAAGATTCGTTCACGTCGCATCACCGGTGTTTCTGTTCAGGAACAGCGTCTAATTTCCAAGGCAGTAAAGAACGCTCGTGAGGTTGCTTTGCTTCCTTACGCAGGCGCTGGCCGCTAGGAGGGACTGAAAAATGTCTAAAGTAATTCTGACTAATGAAGTATCAGGACTAGGTTCAGCAGGTGACGTCGTTGAAGTTAAGAACGGTTACGCTCGCAACTACCTACTACCTCGTGGCTTTGCAGTTATCTGGAGCAAGGGTGGCGAGAAGCAGGTTGCATCAATCAAAGCTGCTCGTGACGCTCGTGCGATGGCAACTGTCGAAGAAGCACAAGCGTTCAAGGATCGTCTCCAGGCAAACCCAATCAAGCTAACCGTCAAGGCTGGCGTTGGTGGTCGTTTGTTCGGTGCAGTCAAGACCGGAGATGTTGCAGCAGCAGTTGCAGCAGCAGGACTAGGCGAGATCGACAAACGTAAGGTTGCCTTCTTCGCACCAATCCGTACCACCGGAAACTACGAAGCTACCGTCAAGTTGCACTCAGACTTGACTGCAACTTTGAAGCTACAGGTTGTCGCTAAGAAGTAATTTTTAGGTCAAGAAGGCGGGCTTTCGAGCCCGCCTTCTTACTTTAAGCTCGACACGCCGTAGGCTGTGGATAACTTGTGGATAACTACTGAAATTTGAATGAAAAACAACGTTATTTCATAACCTTAATGCACAGGTTTAGAGTTTGATAGAAATTACTAAGACAAGCCCCTACCCCCTATAAACACTGGGATGTAGACCCGATGGCCCTAGTTATGCACGGTGTTATCCACAAGTTATCCACATATACCTCGGCGTGTTGCCTTAGTTATCCACAAAATAGATAACAGCCCTTCTTGTTTCGAGGATGTCTATGGTGGATGCTACACATAAGATTCCATAGTTTTAGTTCCACCTAGGAAAGAAATACATGTCTATTGCACCTACTGGCAAGGCCTTCAGATCTGAAGATCGCTTGCTACCTCATGACCTAAACGCCGAGCAGAGCACCCTTGGTGGCATGCTGCTCTCATCTGATGTAGTTCACTCCATCCTGGCGGATAGCAAAGTAAACCCTAGAGACTTCTATGCGCCTAAGCACGAGATTATTTTCAGTGCCATCATGGCTCTTGCTAATCACGGTGAACCAACAGACGTTATTACTGTCAACGCTGAGTTAGTAAAACTTGGCAAGCTTGCAACCATTGGTGGAGCTGAATACCTACACGAATTAACTTCAATTGTTCCAACTGCAGCGAGTGCAAACTTCTACGCGAAAATCGTTCGCGAAAAAGCAATCCTAAGAAGATTGATTGAAGCAGGAACCAGAATCGCTCAACGCGGCTATGACGCTGAAGGTGAAATCGAAGATCTAGTTAACACTGCTCAAAATGAGATTTACACAGTTGCTGATGAATCAACTGGTGCTGACTGGGTTCGGCTAAGCACAGCATTACAAAGTGCTGCGGATGAGATCGAACTTATTCAAAAGAACGACGGAGCATCCGGTATTACTTCGGGCTTTACTGAACTCGACAAAATGACAAACGGGTTCCACCCAGGCCAACTCGTTCTTATCGCAGCTCGTCCTGCTCTTGGTAAGTCAACACTTGCTTTAGACATCGCACGTGAAGCTGCTATCAATAAAAAACATGCAACAGCTGTTTTCTCACTGGAAATGAACTCAACAGAAATTGCCATGCGGTTACTCTCTGCTGAAACAGGAATCTTGTTACAGAGCATGCGTAAGGGAAGCATCACCGATAACGAGTGGGCAATCATGGCTGAGCGCAGAAGTAACATTGGCGCTGCTCCACTTGTTATTGATGACAGCCCTAACTTGAACATCGTTGAGATCAGAGCGAAGTGCCGTCGAATGCTAAAAGAATTTGATTTAAAACTTGTAGTTATCGATTACATCCAGTTGATGACTTCAGGTAAGAAAGTCGAAAACCGTCAGCAAGAAGTTTCTGAGTTCTCAAGATCTCTGAAACTATTAGCTAAAGAACTAAAAGTCCCAGTTATTGCTCTATCCCAGCTGAACAGAAAGTCAGAAGACGGCACAAACAAGCGTCCTGAGCTTTCTCAGCTACGTGAATCTGGATCGCTCGAGCAGGATGCCGACGTGGTTGTTTTGATTCACCGTGACCTCTCTGGCGGAGAACAGGCAAGACCAGGTGAAGCTGAACTTATTCTTGCGAAGCAACGTAACGGACCTACTGGTTCTGCGACAGTATTGTTCCAAGGACAATACTCTCGATTCGTAAACCCTAAGGAATAAGTAGATGCGCACAGCAAATATTCTTCGTGCAAGTATTTTTGCAATCGCAGCAGCATTTCTTATTTTCAATCAGGACCACTCGATAACAGTTGGAACAACTGTCCTGCAGTTCGTAACTGCTGGAATTGCTTTTGGTGGTCTTGTATTAATCAAAACAGAAACAGACACCAAGCGCAGTTTGATCATCGTTCCTGCGGCTATCGCAGCATTCGTGTTAGGGCTGAGTTTTATGTTCAGCTCCGGTGGCACCGATGAATCAAATCTTGCTGTGTTCACAGGTTTGGTAGCAATACTTGCAGGAGGAACCGCTATTGCTGAATTTGTTTTCTCTCGTCAAGCAGCCGATGGTGACAAGCTAGAACTTCGAATCTCAAGTGCTCTTGGTTTACTTACCGCTCTAGTATTTTGGCTTGCTCAACTAGATGCGCTTAACGCCGTTGGTTTTCTTAGCGCATACTTGAGTGTGTCTGCAGTGCAGAGAGCGATCTGGGCAGCTGCACCAAAGAAGAAAGAACAATAAATTGGCGAAAGCAAAATCAGCTACCTCACTTTTATCTATGGCAAAACTTGGCTTAGTCGCTGGAGTGTTTTCAGGAATCATCGCTTGGGGTGCACTGCGAGATGTGAACAAGACTTTGTTTGTCTCAGGTGCAGCTTTTCTGTTAGTTTCTATCGGGTTTTTAGTCATGAACGCACTGGCTAAAGATGAGAATGTAAAGCCTGGGGAACCAAGACTTAAATAGTTTGTTAAATACTGAAGGCCACCTCAAACGAGGTGGCCTTCAGTATTACTCTTTCGTTTAGCGGTTAGCTCTAGTAACTAGAACTGAACCGGCAACTAGCATCATCAGAGCTAGAACAGCAAGGGCGATAACCCCGCTGTCAGCGCCTGTGTCAGCGATTTCTGGATCTGGCTTGGGAACGTAGGGGATAGTAATCCTGTTGATACTTGCCGCACAAACTTGGTCTGAATTAGTTCCAGTAAGTGTTGTGCTTGCTTCACCAGAGGCAACAGCCTTACCCACTGAGTTTGTTGACACAGCAGTAACTTGGATTAGACCGTCAGCAACGCTTAGGTCACCTTCGACTGGTGTGAAGTCAGGGCATTTCGCTGAAACACGCAGATCGAAGCACAACTGTGGAGCTGCTGCTTCGAAGCTAACTATTGCAGTTAGTTGGGCCAGAAGATCCTTATCTACTGTTCCTGCGCTTACCTGTAAAGAAGGCTTGGTTCCAGATACCGCAACACTCAAGGTGCGCATGTCTATGACACCTTGCGCGTTCGGTGTGACATCTGTCCAACCTTCGATTGGGTTACCTCTGGTATCAAAGATTGACACCTTTAGTTGTGAAATCGAGATTCCATTAGGCGAATTGAATTTCATTGAACCCCAGGTCAGCAATCGACCAGTCTCATCACAAGCCATTCTCGGTGCGATAGCACTGTATGGCATTTCAACAATTGGGAATTCCATGGTGCAACCAAGCACACCGGTCTTTCCGCTGAAGGTCGTGATTTGACCTGCGTCGCCGTTTGTCCAGAGACAGTTAGGTACGGATGGGTCAGGAATGATCGAGTAAATGCGCGTGCCAACATCTGTTCCAGCGAAGCCAACGCATGGCGCGCCAGTGGTGTAGTTGAAACAAGACACATCTCCGGAGAAGCCGTCGCGGAAGCCATCATTGATATAGATTCGGTTGGCTTGCTCCGCCCACTGTCCAACGTTGTATGCAGTGATGAATGGAATCGGGTGCTCACTCATCCAACTCGCCATAGCAGGAGTAATAACGTCAACGCTCAGGCCAGCCGGACTGATGCACTGCTTGGTGGAGAATGCACACATACCGAGTAAGGTTCCACTCGCGTTTCTAACTGGGAATAACGGATACTGCGCAGCAGTTGTGTTTAGCTCAATCGCTTGACCGCAAAGCGCGTTGGTCTTTGGGTTATAGCAACCCATCTTGTTGTATGTAGACCAATAAACTTTTCCATCACCAGCGCTAGCTGCTCGACCATAGGCATAATAGTCTGGGTTGTTCTCAGCGCTAGCAGGCAACTGGAAACCATTATTAGCACAAGCAGCTCCTGCTTTAATGTCTAGACACATCAGTTTGAATGATGTGCCATTGACGATATATGCCTGATCTCCAGATCGGGTTGAAATACCAAGTGCCTGCGCGTTGTCAACCTGGCTTAATGCAACGAATTCAGTAGGGCAAAGACTTGCAGTTGACCTGCTGAAATCAACACAGGTAAAGCCACCCTGGGAGTCGCTCTGACGCATAGAAGCGACCCATAAGCGAGACTTGGTGCCATCCCAGTAAGAACTTGAAGAGTTACCGGTGGAATATCCTGAGAAAGCGTTAATTCCGCCGAAACAAGATTCTCCAGTTGCCTTTACGTGACAGTCAACTCGCACTTGCCCGTCGTGGTGGAAAACGTTAAAGACGTAGTCTCCACCAAAAGTTAGATCGAAACCGTCTCCACCAGATGAACCTTGGAAGTTTTCTTGTCTCACAACAATTCTGCTCTTCGCAACTGTCACGAAGACATTGTCTCCATTTGACTTGAGGTTACCAACGGCACGAACACCTGTAACTGTAGTTAAGTCTTCTGGAGCTGAAGAAACCCAAGTGGCTTCACCATTTTGGTATTCCAAAGTCCAACCATCAGGTGCGACGATCGAGGATGTGTCTGCAAGTTGTAGCGACTCTTTCGACCACACGGAGGCAAGGGTTTGAGTCAACTCTCCGGATACATCGATCGGGCTTGAATTAGTGACACTGATTGTGTCGCCCGATTGGATGGAGGTAGCAACGCTACCGTTCTTGGTAACAGTGATTGTTGTCTCTGCGGCTATCGCCATGGTTGGGAATCCTACAATTGCAACAGCGAGAGCTGCGGCCAGGATTTTTCTAGTTATTTGCATTTAAATCTCTCTGGTTGTTAGGTATGTAAGAACAGAAATAAAATCAAAAATATTCGATTTATCGAATCCAATTCTGCCAGAAATGGCTAAATATTCGCAAATAAGTACTAATTTGAAAGTGTGTCGAGATTCTATTGGGAACGAATTCCACAGGTCTTATTTAGAAATAATCCCCACAAGAGCAGAGGCCAGACCTGTATAGGTATTTGGCTTTAGCAAGATAAGACGATCTTTAGCCTCTTGGCTGATGTTCAGGCTATTGACGAAACTGATTAGGTCCTCGCCACCGATTCTTCTGCCACGGGTAAGTTCTTTTAGCAACTGGTAAGGGTCAGTGATGTCGCTCTTACCGGCAGCTACTTCAGCTCTAATGACAGTCTGAATTGCCTCGGCTAACACTTCCCAGTTCTCAGCTAGATCTGCCTCAAGTACTGGTTGGGATAGTTCAATCTCACCAAGACCTCTAGTTGCATTATCAATGGCAAGAAGTGAGTGACCTAAACCCAAACCAATGTTTCTCTGTGAAGAAGAATCGGTTAGATCTCTTTGCATCCTTGATGTAACAAGAGTGCTTGCTAGTGAATCAAGAATTGCATTCGAGAATTCAAGGTTTGATTCAGCATTTTCAAAACGAATTGGGTTGACCTTGTGAGGCATGGTTGATGAACCGGTAGCACCAGCAACAGGGATCTGCTTGAAGTAATTCATTGAGATGTATGTCCAGATGTCTGTGCAGAGATTGTGCAGAATTCTGTTGAAGTGAGCCACCGCGACATAAAGCTCTGCTTGCCAGTCGTGAGATTCGATCTGTGTTGTAAGTGGGTTGAACTTCAAACCAAGGGATTCAACAAAAGCCTTTGATTCGCTGAACCAGTCAACATCCGGTGCAGCCGCTAGATGAGCAGACCAGGTTCCTGTTGCCCCTGAGAACTTGCCCATGTATTCAGTTTTTTCAATGCGCTGAATCTGACGTTCCAGCCTGTGAACAAAAACGGCAAGTTCTTTACCCATAGTTGTTGGGGTCGCTGGCTGGCCGTGAGTTCTTGCAAGCATCGCAGCATCTTGGTACTTAAGCGCAAGTGCTCTAATGGTGTCGACTAAGTTTCTAGCTTTAGGTAACCAGACGTCTTCGATGGAATCATGAATGGTTATTGCATAGGACAGATTGTTGATGTCTTCGCTGGTGCAACCAAAGTGAGTTAGCTCAAGAAGATCTTCTCTACCAAAACTGGTTAGACGATTTCTAATGAAGTATTCGATTGCTTTCACGTCGTGCTTGGTTTGAGCTTCTGTTGTTGCAAGTTCCAGAACATCGTCGTCACTGAAGTTTGCAACCAGATCTCTAAGCTGTTGCATCGCAACGTTATCAACTGGAGTATTAGTGCCCAGAAGGTCACGGTTGGCTAAGTAAATAAGCCATTCAACTTCAACCAAGATTCGAGCCCTGTTCAAACCAGCTTCACTGAGGTGCAAGCCAAGACCTGAAACAGCTGCTTGGTAGCGGCCATCAAGCGGGCTAAGTGGTTGATTTGAAAGTTTGCTCACATGTCTATATTGCCCTGAATTATGCACAGAAAGCGCTACTTAGCCAAGGTTGTTGGAGAAGTTTAGGCAGATTATTGCAATGAACATATTCAATAATCACTTAGCAATCACTGTTGCCTTGTTACAGCATGCGCAACCAAGTCCGCACCTTTGGCAAGGTGCAGCGGCAGATACCTGTCGTCTCGAAATGCAAAAGCTCTCTCACCAACTGAAATCTTTGATGTGGCAGATGCAGTTGTTGGGATTGATCCCATGAACAACCAAGTATGCACACCAATCATTACCCCAGTAGTTGTTGTTGCCTCGCACGAAGAGCTAGTTAGAAGCGCCAGAGATCTTTGGGCTGTAGCTGTGAGCCTGCTTACCGAACTGACTCCAGACAAGTTCGCTACTGCACCTTGGGCGGCAGGACTTTTTACAGTTGAATTGCCGTTTATCCTCGCGAAGCTCTGGCACTTGCAGCAGGGAATAATCACTTCAGCACATTCCTATATGCAAACTGAGACGATGCTGCAAACAATCATCGAAACGATAGATGTCCCAAAGTTGTTGCAAGAGTTCAGCTCTTGGGCTGTCGAATTAGCACCGCTCAAGGATCTCCCTCTGGGATTTAGTCAACATGTTCCGCCGGTAAGCATCATGCCCCCAACAAGTGTGGACATCATTCAACAAAGATTTCAGGAGACCACGTGGTCAAGCCAAGCCCTGATTAGGCAAGAGACCTATCAGCTAGCTAATGGGGATGCTTCACATTGGTTCTATTTACCGAAAGACCAGGATTGGGCTGTAATTAACAGCTACTCATTCCCGAACCCTGTTGATGAAAAGTTGGAAGGTTTTATCAAGAACAGAGTATTTGACTCAGATCATGTCTTTTATGTCGGTCAAAGAGATGGAGAACTTGTAATTCCAAACGCGAAGGTAATGGATCAACACAGCACCGCCGTGAGCGGTGAAGTAACTGTCTATCGGATGGTTTAGAGAATCTTTAGCGCTTTGAAAAGACCGCGGCCGATAAATGAACAGACACTCATAACTAGTGCCGCCAAAATAGCCCAGCCAAGAGAAATAACAGTCAAACCAGCTGAAGTGAAGCCATCAATGGTGAAGGTGGATGGGCTGAGCTGTTGGCTTATCCATGCAACCAAAAGCAACAGGGCACCATTTATGACAAATGAGATCAACCCAAAGGTCAAAATGTATAGCGGAATGGCAATTACTTTGATAACTGGGGCGATAACTGAGTTAATCAGCCCGAAAATCGCTCCAATAACCAACAAAGTGATCACTAACTGCCAGATTTCATTGCCACCGTAAGGATGCAATTGAACACCAGGGATGATTGCTGAGACTAGCCAGAGGCCCAACCCGTTGATGACTGTGGAGACCAGAAAACGTTTCATGGTTCGATTGTGCCACTACTGAAGTAAATTGGTCTTTGTGACTGCCCAATCAACAGATATTCCCATGGTGCAGCTGTTATCGGTTGATGGCGATTTCAGTGTTCCTAAAGAACACGCTGGCTATGCCGAATTTGTAAGAGACCTCAGAGAAGCCGACTTCCTAAAGTTCTATCGGGACATGGCTCGCATTCGTCGATTCGATAACGAAGCCACCGCTTTGCAGCGCCAAGGTCAGATGGGTCTCTGGGTTCCAGCCGTTGGTCAAGAGGCAGCCCAAATTGGTTCTGGTTACGGCGTTGGCCCTAACGATCACATCTTCCCTTCTTATCGCGAGCATGGTGTTGCTATCACTCACGGCGTTGACTTGATGTCAATTGTGAAAATGTTTAGAGGAGTTAACCACGGTGGTTGGAATCCTAATGAAACCAGGTTCCATTTATATGCAATTGTTTTAGGAACCCAGGCCCTTCATGCAACCGGCTATGCAATGGGCTTGAACTTTGACGGCAAAGTTGGAACTGGAATTCCAGGAAACGATCTTGCTGTTATTACTTACTTCGGCGATGGTGCAACGGCTGAGGGAGACATCAGCGAATCATTCCTGTTCGCTGCCCTCCACAAAACTCCTCAAGTATTTTTCTGTCAGAACAACCAGTGGGCTATTTCATCGCCGGTTGGAACTCAAACTACTGTTCCACTTTTCAAACGTGGTGAAGGTTTTGGTGTTCCTGGTGTTCGTGTTGATGGTAACGATGTTCTTGCATGTTATGCAGTTACTAAAAAGCACATGGACGATGCAAGAGCAGGACTAGGCCCAACACTTATTGAGGCTCTCACATATCGCATGGGTGCACACACCACTAGCGATGATCCTTCTAAATATCGTGACCCTGAAGAGCTAGCGCACTGGCAGGCAAAAGATCCAATCATTCGTTTTGAAAAGTTCTTGCGCAAGCAAGGAGTCGGTCAAGATTTCTTTGATGAAGTGGAACAGGCAGGAAATCAACTTGCTGCTGAACTTCGCGAAGCAACTTTTGCATTACAAGAACCTGAACTTGAATTGATGTTTGATCACGTTTATTCAGAACCACATCCAGTCATCGAAGAACAACGTGCCTGGCTTCAGGGCTATGAAGAATCTTTAGGTGGCCATGCCCCTATTGACGATGGCGATGACACAGTAAGTTACGGAGGCACTCACTAATGAGCAACTCTGTTGAACTTTCCATTGCAAAAGCAATCAACGCAGGTATGCGTCGAGCGATGCAAGAAGATGAAAAGGTTTTAGTCTTCGGTGAAGATGTGGCAAGACTTGGTGGTGTATTTAGAGTTACTGAAGGTTTGTTAGATGAATTTGGTGATAAGAGAATCTTCAACTCACCTATTGCTGAATCTGGAATTGTTGGAACAGCTATTGGTTTAGCAATGCGTGGCTTTAGACCTGTCGCGGAAATCCAATTTGATGGTTTTATTTATCCTGCGTTCAACCAGATCGTAAGTCAGCTAGCAAAACTTACTAACCGTTCTGAAGGTTTCTTTCAGATGCCTGTGGTCATTCGTGTTCCTTACGGTGGTGGCATTGGTGCTGTCGAACATCACAGCGAATCACCAGAGGCATATTTCGCTCACACAGCAGGTCTTCGAGTGGTTAGCCCTAGCAATGCCAATGATGCTTATTGGATGATCCAGCAAGCTATTCAATCTAAAGATCCGGTGATGTTCTTTGAACCGAAGCGTCGCTACTGGCAGAAGGGCATGGTCAATCTTGACCAAGCAGAGCAGCCGTTGCACGCTGCTGCCACCCTGCGTCAGGGCAATGATGTCACTATTGCTACCTATGGCCCAATGGTTGTCACAGCTCTGCAGGCAGCCGAACTAGCGGCCACCGAAGGCATCAACATTGAGGTAATCGACATCAGATCTATGTCACCTATTGATTTCGGTCACATCGTTGAATCAGTTAAGCGAACTGGACGTTTGATTGTGACTCATGAAGCTGGAACTTTTGTGAGCATCTCCTCTGAGATTGCAGCAAAGATTGCTGAACTTTGTTTCTATCACCTCGAAGCACCTGTGCTTAGAGTCGGTGGCTTTGATGTTCCTTACCCTGCAGCAAAACTTGAAGAACTATATTTGCCAGATGCCGACCGCTTGATGGAAGCTGTCGATCGAGTGTTGGCTTACTAAGGCGGAATGAATAATGTCTCAACTTGCATATTTTGATTTACCAGATGTCGGCGAAGGTTTAACTGAAGCTGAAATTGTTACTTGGAAAGTAAAAGTTGGCGACATGGTTTCTGTGAACCAAATCATCGTTGAAATTGAAACTGCTAAATCTTTAGTTGAACTTCCTTGCCCTTTTGCTGGAACTGTTGCTCAACTTATGGCAGGTGAAGGCGACACCGTAAATGTTGGTAGCCCAATCATTGCCGTCACAGTTAGCGAAGCAACAGCAGCAGTTGCAGCAGCAACATCTATGCATGATGCAGTAGCAAACAATGCAGTTGTTACAGAAGCTATCCAAACAGTTAGCGATGTCGCAGCTTCTAGTGTTGAAGAGAAACCGCAACCTAATCTTGTCGGTTATGGTGTTTCATCTGCTGCTCCAAGTCGAAGAAGAAGAGCAGCAGCTGGTGTCGTAGCCACTAGTGCTGTGCAGGCAGTTGTTTCAAGTGCCGCTCCTGCTACAGATCTAATTGCTGTTGTTCCTTCGGGCGATGCTGTTTTAGCTAAACCACCGATTCGCAAACTTGCTAAAGACATGAACGTAGATATCTCTAAAGTGAAACCAACCGGTTTATCAGGTGAAGTAACAAGAGAAGATGTAATGGCTGCTGTTCAAGTGGCCAGTGTTTTCAAAAACCAAACCACTCCAGAACCTAAGTCTGAACGTGAAGAAAGAATTCCTGTCAAAGGTGTTCGTAAAGCAATTGCATCTGCGATGGTGCAGTCAGCTTTCACAGCTCCACACGTAAGCATCTTTGTTGACGTTGATGCAACTAGAACCATGGAATACGTTAAGCGTTTGAAAGCTAGTGCAGATTTTGCTGGAGTGAAAGTAACTCCGCTGTTGATAATGGCCAAAGCAATGATCTGGGCAGTTAGAAGAAATCCAATGGTTAACTCAACTTGGACTGACACTGAAATCATTGTTCACAACTTCGTAAACTTCGGTGTTGCAGCTGCAACACCTAGAGGTCTTATCGTTCCAAACATTAAAGATGCAGATCAAATGTCAATGCTGGAACTGGCGATGGCTTTAGAAAAACTTGCAGCTACTGCTCGTGAAGGAAAAACAACACCGCAGGATATGCAGAACGGAACCATCACGATTACCAACATCGGTGTCTTTGGTGTTGATACTGGAACTCCTATCCTGAACCCAGGCGAAGTTGGCATCGTCGCACTTGGATCAATTAGACCTAAGCCTTGGGTTGTTGATAATGAGATCTTGGTTCGTCAGGTAACTACTATTGGAGCTACCTTCGACCACAGAGTGGTCGATGGAGACGTTGCCAGCCGCTTTGTTCAAGATGTCGCATCAGTCATCGAAGAGCCTGCACTTTTGCTAGATTAATAAGTAGAGTTCCCGTCGGGGGAAGGAAAGAAGAGAATCATGAGTGAATACACACCACAGAACAACCAGTCAAACAATGACAGCCCACTGCCAGTCCTAGCTTTAGTGTTTGCTTTCGTAGCACCACTAGTTGGAGCAATCCTGGGTCACGTAGCGCTAAGCCAGATGCGTCAGGGAAAGATCAGCTCAGCCAACATCGGCCTTGCTAAAGCCGGAATGATTTGTGGCTGGGTATTTACTGGTCTAACCTTCATTCTCATCGCTATCTACATCGTGGGGATTGTTGCTCTAATTGGATCTGGGGCCGACTTATCTGACTTCTCTGACTACTAAAACTTATTGATATTCATTATCAATAAGGTATAGTTGCCTCAAGCAATAAAACTTGGAGGCAACAATGCACCTTATTCAATTGGCAGCAGAAGCACATAGCTCAACTGAAGGCTTGTGGGAGGAAGCTTGGTCGATTTTTACCGACCCAAGCCACATCATTGCCGAACTAGGTTGGACCCTAATCCAGGATGTAGTTCTTATCTGGCTCTTGTATGGCACTGTCTGGAAGAAAATGATTCTCCCTAGGCTCCGCAAGGAAATCCATAAAGAGATCGACGAAGAGCACAATATCAGTCATGACGACGAATAGTCCTGAGCCTGCTCGAAGGCAAACCTGGCAAAAAGACGCAGTTCTGCATGCTTTGGGTAAAGCCCAAGGGTTTGTCTCTGCTCAACAGTTGCATAAACAGCTAACCCAGCACGGATCAGTAATAGGTTTGGCAACTGTCTATAGAACCTTGAATTCTCTAGTTGCTGATGGCCTGGCTGACTCCCTTGTTAATGCAGGGGAAAGCCTGTTTAGAGACTGCTCTAAAGATCATCACCATCACCTTATTTGTAATGGCTGTGGGGTTGCCGTTGAGATCGAAGCAGAGCAGGCGGAGGCCTGGGCTGCAAAGGTGGCCAAGGATCATGGCTTCACGGATGTCTCTCACACCATAGACATTTTCGGTTTATGTAGTTCTTGCAGTAAATAGTCTCTAAATATCAAATATTTAGGCTCATTAGGACTTGCACACACCACCCAAACAGGTCTAAACTTGGGTGGTTGCCCGAAATCTTTGGGTCAACCACAATCAGGTCTTTTATACGACCTACCACCATTTTTAGCACGGAGGAAGACGATGTCTGCTTACTGCCAGGTCACACAGACCCGTCCGCAGTTTGGACACGCTGTTTCGCACGCTCAGAACAAAACTAAGCGTCGTTTCAACCCAAACATTCAGAAGCGCACATACTTCGTGCCTTCACTAAAGCGCAACGTGACTCTAAGCCTTTCTGCCCGTGGCATCAAGGTTATTGACGTACGTGGCATCGAATCTGTTGTTGCAGAGCTAAAAGCTCGCGGCGAGAAGATCTAAGGAATAGACCATGGCTAAAGACAGAGACATTCGTCCAATCATCAAGATGAAGTCAACAGCGGGCACCGGTTACACATACGTAACCCGTAAGAACCGTCGTAACGACCCAGACCGTATCGTGCTAAAGAAGTACGACCCAGTTGTGCGTAAGCACGTTGAATTCCGCGAGGAGCGCTAAAAATGGCTAAGAAGAGCAAGATTGCACGTAACGAACAACGCAAGGTTGTTGTTGCACGCTACGCAGACAAGCGCGCAGCACTAAAGAAGGCTTTGGTTGACCCTAACTCAACCGACGAGCAGCGTGAAGCAGCGCGTCTAGGCCTACAGAAGCTTCCACGTAACGCATCTCCAACTCGCGTGCGTAGCCGTGACGCTATCGATGGTCGTCCACGTGGAGTTCTAAGCAAGTTCGGTGTTTCTCGTGTTCGCTTCCGCGACATGGCTCACAAGGGCGAGCTACCTGGTATCACCAAGTCTTCTTGGTAAATCCAACAGTTTTCAAGAGATCCGCTGCCTAAAAGCAGCGGATTTTCTTTTTAAAAGGCCTATATCCCGCTAATTCACAGGAAAAGATTCTAAAGAGTTATCCTCAACACGCCGAAACCCTAATAAATACAAGGGTTCTAGGCGTATAGGGTGAAACCGACATCCCGTCAAGCAGTTTGAATGTCCAGGAGGACCAAATGTCAGCACTAAACAAGAGCGAGCTAGTAGCCGCTATCGCAAGCCACACCGGTGAATCACAGGCTGCAGTCAACCGTACCGTTGACGCATTCTTTGAGATCATCGCAACAACTGTTGCTAAGGGCGACAAAGTAACAATCCCAGGTTGGTTGTCAGTTGAGAAGGGTTTCCGCGCTGCACGTGCAGGACGTAACCCACAGACTGGTGCAACAATCCAGATTGCTGCTTCAAACACCGTAAAGGTTTCTGCAGGAAGCAAGCTAAAGGCTGCAGTTAAGTAATTCAAGTTACACAAGCAGACGACGCACTTCGGTGCGTCGTTTTGCTTTAACTTAGGCTTATTCAATGACCTCAACAACAAGCTCAAGGACTTATGTCCTGAGTTTGTTATTACTCGGTTTAGCTGTTGGTTTAGTGGTTGGAATGTTTGTTGGTGGGGCAGCAACCCCTAGTGCTTTAGGTGATGTTGGAAATTCCATTAGATGGCTAACACCTTCGTTTAGATCGATAAGTGATTTAGCAGAGGCGGTAACTATTGGTTCCCTTGTCTTTGCAGCTTTTGCATTAGAGGCCAAGAGCAAAGCTTTCACTAAAACTGTCTCCTTAGCTGCAACAGCAGCAGCTGTGTGGGCTTTAGCTGGAACAGCGTATCTAGTCGCTACATATATAGCTTTAACTGGTTCACAGTTTTCTCTAGATAAATCTTTTGCAGATCAGTTCTATATCTTCATCACAGATATTCAATTAGGTCAGATGCTCGTCCTGAATGTTCTTGCAGCGTTCGCCATATCCATTTTTGCATTACTGGTCAGAAATCTTTTTGGCGTTGCAGTACTCGCTGCCATGGGGTTAGCAGCTTTAGTCCCAGTTGCACTTAGCGGACATTCAGCAGGTTCTGCATCACACTCAATGGCTGTGAACGCGCTTGGCCTTCACTTAGTTGGTATTTGTATATGGGTTGGTGGTTTAGTCGCGCTTTATGTT
>Ga0209088_10000266_pt1 | contig 37948 bp, 36 predicted proteins | sample S_140625_EF_Meta_FD_187324 | JGI IMG/M metagenome (GOLD analysis project Ga0209088, IMG submission 187324) | Freshwater microbial communities from Lake Simoncouche, Canada to study carbon cycling - S_140625_EF_MetaG (SPAdes) (version 2) | ecosystem: Environmental > Aquatic > Freshwater > Lake ... | reverse complement strand
TGGAAATATCTTGATAAGTTCCAGCCTGCTAATTGAATTCAGAATAAATAGATCAAGCTCTCCGTCAATGACTGAGGCTTCTGGAGTGATAAGCAGCCCACCACCGTATGAAGGTGAGTTCGCTACTGTGCAGAGATTAGCCTCAAAGATTCTTTCAACTCCATCAATAACAGCCCGATAAGGAATCGGTTTGAAAGCAGCTAGCTCTCGATACATTGCTAACCGATATTTGATCGGGCCAGTGATCCATTTCCAGGTATTTGCTCTTGCATTAACAAGAGCATCAAAGCCAGCACTGACCGCTCCAAATGAATAGAAAGTCTTTGAGTTAGAGACAGATTCAATAAGGTCAACTTTTCTAGTTTCAGTTAACTTTGAAACGATGTGTTTCACACCGTTGACAACATCATGAATCGGTAATCCAAGTGCCCTGGCAGAATCATTACCGGTTCCAGCAGCAATTAGGCCTAAAGGCATCTGTGTTTTAGCAGTGATGTTCACACCAAGGTGAAACATGCCATCGCCACCGACAACAACCAAACCATCGATAAGTTTCTTCTCAACTGCTTCTCTGGCTTTGTTTGTTGCTGCAATAAAACTCTCTGCAGAGAGATCAATTAGCTCGATAGCATGCTTAGCAAATTCTTTGATAGCAAGAGCACCATCGGCTTTGCCTCGACCCTTACCTGAAGTTGGGTTGATAACGATTCCAAGAGTTGTCATGAATTACTTTCTAAGAGTCTGGGCATTCAGAGCAACAATCAAAGTCGAAATTGACATCAATACTGCCCCCAATGCTGGAGTCAGAACTAAACCTAGTGGCATGAAAACGCCAGCTGCTAGCGGTATTGCCAGAATGTTATAACCAGCAGCCCACCAAAGGTTCTGCATTGACTTACGTCTAACCTTCTTACTTAGCCTCACAGCGCGAACAACAGCTGTTGGATCATCGCTGATAAGAACAATGCCAGCAGATTCAATAGCAACGTTGGTACCAGCACCAACGGCGAAACTGACATCGGCTTGGGCTAAGGCAGGAGCATCATTGATGCCATCTCCAACAAAGCCAATAACAGCTTTATCTGCCTGCAAACTCTTTACTATTTCTGCCTTATGCCAAGGCATAGCTTCGGCAAAGATTTCTGTAATCTTTAGTTCCTTAGCGATAGCTTCCGCTACTCCTTGAGAATCCCCAGTCAGCATGCCAACTCGAATTCGCTCTGTCTGTAATTGATAGACAGCATCAGCAGAAGATTCTCTAATCGCATCACCGATCTTCAAAATTGCTTCCAAAACGCCATCAACAACAACACAGATAACTGTGTATCCGTTGCTGGCTGCATCATCTGCCCATACCAGCTCAGCTACTTCCATCCGAATGTTGTTCTCAAGTAACAGTGCAGGTGAACCAACAATGACCTGGTTCTTACCAACTAGAGCTTTGACTCCTCTACCAGCCAAGGATTCAAAGTTCTTAGCTTTAGCTAACTTCAGTTCTCTATTACCTGATGCATCAACTATTGCCTTAGCAATAGAGTGCTCGCTATTGAACTCAGCTGCAGCAGCAAGTGCTAGTAACTTGTCGGCATCTTTGATCTTTGAGTTGGTTGCTATTCGAATGGTTGCAACACCTCTAGAACCTTTAGTCAAAGTCCCGGTCTTATCAAATAGAACAAAATGTAACTTAGCTGCCTGCTCAAACATCTGCCTATTACGAATAAGCAAGCCAGAGGAAGCTGCCTTAGCGGTTGTGATTGCAGTTACCAATGGAATAGCAAGACCTAAAGCATGAGGACAAGCAATAACCAACACGGTTACCACTCTCTCTAAAACAAAGTTCACATCTTGAGATCCATTAACTAGCCAGTAAATCAAAGTCAGAACAGCAGAGACAAGTGCAACATAGAACAACCAGCCAGCAGCCTGATCAGCTAAGCGCTGACTCTTTGATTTAGATTTCTGAGCCTCATCAACCATCTTTACGATTTGTGAGAAGGCAGTATCTGCACCCGTTGCTGTTGCTTCAATAACCAATGAACCCGCTTTGAGATCTGAATCCAAAGAATTCACAGTTCCTGCGAAAACAGAAGAACCGGTTATCTTCTCAACTAAGGCTGCCTCACCTGTAAGCATCGATTCATTGACCTTGGCTTTTCCTGAAATAACAACACCATCGATGGCAATTACTGACCCTGGTCTAACAACTATCTGGTCGCCTGCTCTAACCCTGAACACCGGCATGGTGACATACTTCTCACCTTTGAGAACCTCGGCTGTATCAGGCAACATGTTTTGCAACACACCCAAAGCATTCGATGCACTCATCACAGCAGACATCTCAATCCAGTGACCTACCAACATGATGGTGATAAGAGTTGCTAGTTCCCACCAGAAGTCCATGTGACCAATAGGTGAACCGAATAGTTCTGAAACGCTCAGCGCAAAGCTATAACCAAAGGCAACTACCAAAGCCATGGCGATAAGCGCCATCATGCCTGGCTTCTTATCTTTTAGTTCTTGCCAACCGGTAGTTAGGAAGATTCGACCTGAGGTAAAGAACATAAGCATTCCAAGCACCGCTGGAATGTAATTCGAGAATGGGAAAGAGAGCGCTTGATAGCCCAACAACATCTGAACTGTGTGTGAGAAGTAAACAGTTGGAATAGTTAGAGCTGTAGCAAGCAATACTTGTTTTTTGAACATAGCCGGGTCATGGTGAGAGTGGTCATGACCTTCATGGCCTGAATGGTCACCATGATTGTGTGCAGAAGGATCTTGATGTTCTCCACCAGTAGCGCAGCAGTTATGGCCTTCTTGAGTTTCCCCAACTAGGTGATGCTCTTGATTGCATTTACATTCGTTGGGTGGGCAGTGACACTCCCCGCCTGGGTTGTGATCACAGACACAACGAGGGTCTTTGGCCGAGTTGTGAGCTGAGCAGTCGTGGTCTTGTTTCTTAGCCAATGTTTTCTCTCCATGTGAGTAACCCGACTCAAGTCTGCCACGCCTGTATTCTCAAAGTATGAAAATCACTAAGCAAGGCCATGCCTGTTTAATCTTCGAAGAAGCAGGAAAGAAGCTAGTTCTAGACCCAGGCTCATACTCAGAGCCTCAGGACTCCCTCACCGATGTGCTTGCTGTTGTGATTACCCATGCTCACGATGATCACTGCTTCGAAGCCCAATTAGACAGGTTACTGGTGAATAACCCTGACCTTCAGATTTATGGCACACCTCAGGTCAAAACCCGTCTTGCTAAATACAACGTAACTGCCGTTTACCACGGTGACCACTATCCGGTGGGCCCCTTCTCAGTTGAATTCTTTGGTGATCTTCATGCTGAGATTCACCGAAGCATTCCAATCATTGAAAACCGTGGAGTGCTCATAAATGGCAGGGTTTACTACCCAGGCGATTCATTCACACTGCCTGATCGTCCAGTTGAATTACTAGCTGTTCCAACCAGTGCGCCATGGCTCAAGGTTGGCGAGATTATGGACTTTGTTCAAGCAGTAGATCACAAGAAATCTATTGCCACACACAATGCACTGCTAAGTGAATTTGGCCATAACCTCAACAATGGTCGAGTCAAAGCAATCACTGAAGCAAAAGGTGGTCAATTCACCTATTTGCTAAACGGTGAGAGCATCGAGATCTAACGAGCTCGTTCGGCTAGCTGTTCTGTTTTAGCTTTTATCAAAAGCTTTAGGGTTTTATCTGTGACTTTCTCATCCCAGGCAAACCTGATTGCAGACTTATCCAGATCACCTTGAGTTAGTTCTTTAGCAATCTTGGTTCCAAGGCTGCCGCTAAGTAAGTAAATGGAATAGAAGTTCTTCCAAGCAGCAAAGGCTAGAAAGTTCTGACCCTTCACTCTAATGGTGGGTAACTGGTAACTGATGATAAGTTCTGGTTCAGCTTTAGCTAGTTTCACTAAGCGCTCTCTGAGCTCTAAAAGAACTTTTGCCTTCTCAGGTTCAATAAGCTCAAAATAGAGCCCTGCTTCATCTCGTTCCAGTTTTCGCATATCCCCTATTAAAGCAAAACAGCCAGACCATAAAGTCTGACTGTCAAAGCTGGGGTACCAGGACTCGAACCTAGAACAAATGAACCAGAATCACTCGTGTTGCCAATTACACCATACCCCAAGGGTTGTTACCGAGCTTTTGGCTCGACTCCCCATTCTACCTATGACTATAAAGAGCGAGCAAACAGGCTAAGTCGCTGAAGGGTTTCAGCCTTACCCAGAATCTCCATTGACTCAAAGAGCGGTGGTGAGATTCGCTTACCTGAGATAGCTGTTCTGAGAGGTCCAAAGGCATTTCTAGGCTTCTGTGCCATATCTTCGATAAGTTTCTGGTTTAAGACCTCTTGAATCTTTGCTGTTTCAAAAACATCCAAGTTCTCTAAAGCTGCAATAGCTGCCTCAGTTATTTCCTTGCTGTTTTCAGGTAACCCGGTCTTGGCATCTTCCTCAACAACAATCTGATCTGCTTTGACAAACAAGAAAGAGAGCATAGGAACAGCTTCACTCAAGACAACAATTCGTTCCTGAATCAGTGGCGCTGCCTCAGTCAAAATAGCGAACTCGTTATCGGTAACTGTTGCTCCGATAACTCCAGCGCTTTGGAGGTAAGGAATGATTCGCTTAGTGAAATCCTCCAAAGACAACAGTCTTAGATGACTTGCATTGATGGAATCTGCCTTCTTCTGATCAAAGCGTGCAGGGTTTGGGTTCACATCTCTAACATCGAATGCTTGAACCATTTCATCCAGGCTAAAGACATCTCTATCTGCGCTGATGCTCCAACCTAAAAGAGCAAGGTAGTTCAACAAACCTTCTGGTATGAAACCACGGTCTCTGTGGTGGAACAGGTTCGATTCAGGATCACGCTTAGAAAGTTTCTTGTTACCTTCACCCATCACAAAAGGTAGGTGACCAAACTGTGGAATGAACTTAGTAATACCTGCCTCATACATCGCGTTATATAGAGCAATCTGTCTTGGTGTCGAAGACAATAGATCTTCACCTCGAAGGACATGGGTAACACCCATGAGAGCATCGTCAACTGGGTTTACCAGTGTGTATAGCGGTTGACCATTAGGTCTAACCACAACAAAGTCAGGGAATGATCCAGCAGGGAAAGTAATCTCTCCTCTGACCAGATCATTGAAAGTAATGTCAACATCTGGAACACGAAGTCGAAGAGCAGGTGTTCTTCCTTCTGCTTTATAAGCAGCATTCTGCTGCGCAGATAGTTCTCGCTCTGAGTTGTCATAACCTAGCTGAACAGCACGACCATTAGCTTTGTTACGCTCATCGATCTCTTCACCGGTTAGGAAGCTCTCATAGATGTGTCCTGAAGCTTTTAGCTTCTCAATCACGTCAAGATAAATATCTGTTCTCTCAGATTGACGATAAGGCTCATGAGGTCCCCCGACACCAACACCTTCATCCCAGTTCAAACCCAACCAACGAAGACCATCAAGAATCATTTCAAATGATTCTTCGCTATCTCTTTCAGCATCAGTATCTTCGATACGAAAGACAAAGGTTCCACCGGTGTGACGAGCATATGCCCAGTTGAACAGGGCTGTTCTAACTAGTCCTACGTGCGGGGTTCCAGTTGGGGAAGGACAGAAACGGACTCTGACATCAGAGCCAGTAGCTGTTGAGAAAGGTGCAGTAATTAGGTTTGACATAACCCAACAAGTCTAAGCGACAGGGTTAGTTAGGGTTCCGATACCCTCAATGGTTATCGCAACAGATTGACCAGACTCTATTTGGCCAATGCCGGCTGGTGTTCCAGTTAGGATTACATCTCCTGGCAGCAAGGTCATGGCTTCTGAAACATGCTGAATGATTCTTGGAACTTTGTGAATTAGCAGATCAATGGAAGCGTGTTGTCTTACTTCCCCATCAACTCTGGTCTCAAGTATCTGGCCATCAACAACAAACTCAGTTTCAACCCAGGGTCCTAGCGGGCAGAAAGTATCAAAGCTCTTAGCTCTGGTCCACTGAACATCTTTGTTTTGAATATCTCTTGCTGTCACATCGTTAGCAATAGTGAAGCCCCAGACATAATCCAAAGCCTTATCAATTGAGACATCTTTAGCAACTTGGCCAATGACAATAGCTAATTCACCTTCATGGTCAACACGTTCAGAGATCTTTGGCAGAACAATAGCTTCATCAGGACCAATAACAGTTGTTAGTGGCTTCAAGAAGATAAGTGGCTCTGGCGGTAACTCGCCACCCATTTCAGCAGCATGGTCGGCATAGTTCTTACCAATACAGATGATCTTGCTGGTTGGCAGCACTGGTGGCAGTAGTTGAACATCTTTTAGTGGGATGCGCTCCCCTGTTGTTTCATAACCTTGGAAGATTGGATGACCTCTAAAGACAACCACTTCAGGTCCATCAACCAAACCCCAAGAGACTTGATCTCGAACAATGAACTTGGCTATCCTCATTAGCTAAGTTTTACTAGCCAGTTGTGGCGATCTGGAACTAGACCATATTGAATACCAGTTAGTTCTGTGCGAAGAGAAGAAGTCAGTTCACCTGGTTGTGGATCTTCTGGACCGATTACTTCTGCTCTTGATTTGAATTGACCAACAGGGGTAATAACAGCAGCCGTACCACAAGCAAATACTTCAGTTATGTCCCCTGAGTTATAACCTTCACGAACTTCATCTAAAGTCACTGCTCTTTCCTCAACAGTTATGTTTCTGTCTTTGAGTAACTGGATGATTGAGTCTCTAGTGATTCCTCTAAGAATTGTTCCATCCAAAGAAGGAGTAACAACATGGCCATCTTTGTATACAAAGAAGACGTTCATGCCGCCTAGTTCTTCGATGTATGTGTGTGACTCAGCATCAAGGAAGAGCACCTGAGAACAACCGTTCTCATAGCCTTCATTCTGAGCTAGCAAGCTAGCGGCATAGTTACCACCGGTCTTAGCCTCACCGGTTCCATACTTTCCAGCTCTAGCCGAGTCCAATGCAATCCAGATAGATACTGGCTTGAGTCCTCCGGTGAAGTAAGGACCAACAGGAGATGCAATAACTCGATACTCAGCTCGTTGAGCTGCACGAACACCTAGGAAGTTCTCTGCTGCTACTTCAAATGGTCGGAAATACAAAGTCTTTTCATTTACTGGCTGAGGAACCCAAGCTGCATCAACTGAGATAAGCGCTCTTAGGCTCTCAACAAAAACATCAATTGGTAATTCAGGCAGTGCCATGCGGTGAGCAGATTTTTGTAATCTTGCTCCGTTCGCAGTTGGTCTAAAGGTATGGATAGAACCATCCTGATGTCTGTAAGCCTTGATACCTTCAAAGATTTCTTGACCATAGTGCAGAACAGCACTGGAAGGATCCATCAGCATCGGTCCATATGGTTCAACTCTGGCATTCTGCCAACCAGCATCTTTGGTCCACTCGATGATTACCTGGTGATCAGTGAAGTTCACTCCAAAGGCAGGATTTTCAAGTAATGCCTCACGTTCGGTATCAGGCATTGGGTGATCAGATTTGATTATCTTGAATTCCATGAGCTAATCCTTAGAGTTGAGCGAAAATACTTTGAGCTATTTCAGTAGTTGTTCTTTTAGTTTCACCACGAGTTGCTAGATCTGCTGCAACTGCTCTTTCGATTCTTGCTGCGGCAACAGGGTTTCCTAGGTGATCTAACAACATGGCAGCAGAGAGAATAGCTGCAGTTGGGTCTGCAATTCCTTTACCAGCAATATCAGGAGCAGAACCATGCACTGGTTCAAACATAGAAGGGAAAGCACCCGTTGGGTTGATATTTCCAGAAGCAGCAATACCAATTCCGCCACCGATAGCAGCAGCTAGGTCAGTCAAGATATCTCCAAAGAGGTTATCGGTGACGATGACATCAAATCTTTCAGGGTCAGTGACCATGTATATGGTTGCTGCATCAATGTGTTGATACTCAACGGTTACTGCAGGGAACTCAGTGCTCACTTCATCAACAGTTCTTTGCCATAGTGAACCGGCATTTACTAAAACGTTGTGCTTATGAACCAGGGTGACCTTCTTACGGTCTCGATTAGCAGCTAATTCAAATGCATAACGAACAGCTCTTTCAACACCGTATCTAGTGTTAACAGAGGTCTCATTGGCAACTTCATGTTCGGTACCAACACGGATTGATCCGCCATTACCAACGTAAGCACCTTCGGTGCCTTCACGAACAACAACAAAGTCAATCTCACCTGGGTGAGCAAGGGGGCTAATCACACCTGGGTATAACTTCGTTGGACGAAGGTTGATGTAGTGATCAAAACTAAAACGTAGTTTTAGTAGTAGACCGCGCTCTAAGACACCTGAAGGAACCTTAGGGTCACCAATAGCTCCAAGCAAAATGGCATCGTGTGATTTCAAAGAATCCATATCTGCATCGGTCAAGATCTCACCGGTAGCAAGGTATCTTCTAGCGCCTAGGTCATATTCTTTGGTTACATACTCAACCCCAGAGCCACGGGTAGCTAGGTTCATTGCCTCTAAGGCAATAGCTGTTACTTCAGGACCAATGCCATCGCCACCGATGACGCCTATGTTGATTTGCTTAGACACTAAAGACTCTTCCGAATTCGTTTATCTAACTTTACCGAGAGTCAAGAACTATTCGGGTCTCTTAGCCAGAAGAACCAAGGTAACTGAAGGCTTGAGGCCCTCCCTAGTCTGAATTTGACCATCACGGTTCTTCAGTTCAACTATCTCAAGTCCGGTGCCTTCAAGAGCTTGAGTAATGGTTGCAACATTTGGCAGGACCTCTGGATCCCTAGGTCCACCGAAGCCACCTTCGAGGTTGTCTCTGGAATGAAATACTCCAAAGAGGTGTCCACCAGGGGTTATGTGATGAGAGAGTCTTCTAATCGCTAGCTGCAGATCAGCCTGGTTGATTTGCAGGTAGGCAATAACTCCTAGGTCAACTGGAGTTGACTGAGGACTGAAAGACAATGCATCCTGACAGGTTGCGGTGCAGTGACCTGCAACATGCTCAGCTTGTGCAAACTGCAAATACTTATCGAGTGCTACTTCAGAGAAATCAATGTTCTCAACTTGCCAGCCTTGCTTGGCTAGCCAAACTGAGTTTCTACCTTCGCCACCGGCTAGATCAATAGCTCTAGTACCAGGAAGACCTGTGCAGTATTCAACTACGAAGCGGTTCTCGGTTTTTGTATAAATGAACTCTTCAACCGAGTACTTTTCATCCCAATAGTTGGAATCCACTATGGGGTAACCCCAAGTGGCAAGACTCTTTGAGCATCCTCAAATGAACCGAGGTTGATGACATTCTTGAAACCAAAATTTAGCATTTCCCCCACAGCATTTCCGGCCTCAGTTTCATCTACCCCATAGACGTAGTACTTACCAGACTTGCCCAATTCACGCACATTGACAATAAAATCGCCGCCTTGATAAGCAACATTCACTGAACCAACTATGTGTGAAGTTGCGAAGCTATCGGCAGATCTGGTGTCCACTATTCCCGTTACATCGCTAACATCCAGTTTGCCTGGCGAGCAAGCGCTTACCCCTAGAACCAAAACAACGGCAAAGATTGAAGCTAAAGCAAACTTGAACTTAGTCATGAGAAATTCCTTACGTTCGGCCTGTTTCAAGAATAACTCACCACCTCCATTTGTTAAACTAAACACCTAAGAAGGAGCATGTAATGGCAACCGAAGTAACCCTTGATGAACTAGCCGATGTTATTGACCGAGGCGGCTTTGTCCTTGACGTTAGAGAAGACCACGAATGGGAAGAAGGCCATGTTCCTAATGCTCATCACATTCCTATGAATGAGGTTGCCAACCAGCTAGACAAGCTCGACGATGGAGCAAGAATCTTCATTATCTGCAGATCTGGTGGCAGATCAATGACAGTAGCGAACTACCTAGAAGCCCAAGGCTATGACGTAGTTTCAGTCGCTGGTGGAACTGATGGTTGGGCTAACTCTGGTCGAGAGTTATCCTTTGAAGCTAGCCTTTAGTCGAACTTCAGATCGATAGCTTTCAGGACATCTGCCTGAATAGCAACACGAACATCTTCTAATACGTTTGCTGCAACTGGTGAATCGACTGTGATTACTGAGAGTGCTTTACCGCCCTTAGAGTTTCTAGCAATCTGCATCGCAGCAATGTTGATGTTGTTCTCAGCAAATGCTTTACCGTAAACAGCAACGATGCCTGGTCTATCTGCATAGATCATCATTACAAAGTGTTCAGCCATAGCAATTTCAACATCGTAACCGTTGATGCTCACAATCTTCTGGTGAAGCTTAGGGCCAATTACAGTTCCTGAAACAGATGCTGTTGTTCCATCAGAGAGAGTTGCTTTGATTGAAGTTACGTTACGGTACTCATCGCTGTGTGAATCAACAGCAAGCCTTACTTCAACTCCACGAGATTCAGCCATGAGAGGTGCGTTGACATAAGAGACCTGCTCAGTAACAGCATTCTGATAGAAACCTTTTAGTCCAGCTAGCTTCAAAACTGAAACATCGTGAACCGCTATCTCTCCTCTGACTTCAACATCAATGGCTGTCACATTGCCACCTGAGATACCAAAGAGTAACTGACCCATGTTTTCCATCAAAGAAATACCAGGACGAACAGATGGATCAATCACACCACCGGCAACGTTAACTGCATCAGGAACAAGATCTCCTGCAAGAGCTAGTCTTACGCTCTTAGCAACTGAGATACCTGCTTTTTCTTGTGCTTCATCAGTTGATGCGCCAAGGTGTGGAGTAACAATTATGTTGTCAAGTTCTAGAAGAGGCGAACCAGTTGGTGGTTCATTCACAAACACATCAAGTCCTGCACCGGCAATACGGTTCGACTTCAATGCAGCATAGAGTGCATCTTCATCGATGATGCCACCGCGAGAAGCATTCACGATACGAAGTTCTGGTTTTGCAATAGCAAACTCTTCAGTTCCAATAAGACCTGTTGTTTCTGGTGTCTTAGGAATGTGAATAGTGATGAAATCAGATCGCTTCATCAGATCTTCCAGGGTTACTAGTTCAACGCCAATCTGTTCTGCTCTTGCAGGGGTTACATAAGGGTCATAACCAATCAGAGTGGCACCAAAGCCACCTAGTCTTTGAGCAACTAGTGTTCCAATGCGGCCAAGACCAACTATTCCAATGGTCTTTTCATATAGTTCAACACCGGTGAACTTAGATCTTTGCCACTTACCTGCCTTGAGCGATGCATTGGCATCAGGAATGTAACGAGCAAGAGCGAATATGTGTCCGATAGCTAGTTCAGCTGCTGAAATAACGTTTGATGTTGGAGCGTTGACCACCATGACACCAGCTGCAGTTGCTGCTTTGATGTCAACGTTGTCCAAGCCAACACCAGCACGAGCAATTACTTTCAAGTTAGGAGCAGCAGCAATAGCTTCTGCATCAACCTGAGTAGCAGATCTAACTAGGATTGCGCTTGCAGTTTTAAGAGCAGCTAATAGGGCTACTCTGTCAGTGCCATCAACGTTTACGACTTCAAAGTCAGGGCCAAGTGCTTCAACGGTTGCAGGTGAAAGCTCTTCAGCGATAAGAACAATAGGTTTAGCCAAGGTGTAATTCCTCGAAAATAGTGGGGGGATTTGTTAGCTGCAACGGCGAAGCGTAAGACTAATCTTAGCGAAGCCAAGGTTAGTCTTTTACTGTGAACGAACGTATCTTCTATGCCGCTATCTCAAGTGACGGTTATTTATCTGGACCTAACGGGGATATGTCTTGGGCAGAGAAGTATCTAGCCTCAGGGGATGACTACGGCTACTTCCAATTGGTTAGCACTTCTTCAGCCATCCTGATGGGTCGAGCAACCTTTGATTTTGAGATAGAAAGCGGTGTTCAAGGACCAAGGCCACTACCAACCTATGTCCTAACCCATATCCCTGAGCTCTATGAGGATGTCCTGAATGAAAACATTTACTTCACCGGTGGCGAGATAGCACTAGTTCTAGAACTAATCCAAGAAAAGCACCCTGGGAACCTATTCATCATGGGTGGAGCTGACACCGTCAACCAACTAATAGATGCGAACCTCATCGATACCATGAGGCTATTTGTCTGCCCAGAAGAACTAGGTTCAGGTGTTCAAGCTTTCAAAGATGACACCGCATACAACAACTTCACTCTCGTCAACGAAAAAGAATATGCCTCAGGCATCGTTGAAGAGGTCTATCAAAGAACTGCTTAGAGCAGATTAGTTGTGTTAATGGTGTGGGTTAGTTCTGCTGTGATGAACAACATAATCAATGTTCCAAAGCGATAGAACCAGCCCATGTTCGGCTTCTCATAGAACCTAGGTTCACCTTCGTGACCGTGACGACCGAAGAGCTTGAGGATACTCAAGATCAAGGTTGGGATTGGAAGTAAAACAAAACCTAGCTTTGCCAAATCAGGTGTCTCATGGAATATCCCAGTAATTGCCATCAAAGCAACTTGACCTAGCCAAAGGCTGACGCAGAGATTTACTAAGCCCTGTGGCATTAGATGATAGAGCTTTCTTGAGTTAGGGAACTTGTTCTGGAACAAAGCCAAAATATTTGGCAAAACAAAGATGAAGGCCCCAACAAATAGATGCCAGCTCACGCCAATTAGTGCGGCGGCAATAAAAGCAAAAGTTGCAGCACGCAAAATAGTTGAAATTAGCACTTGACCGATAGGTGCTTTAGGCAAGTTTTCTACTTGAACATAAGCGATACGATCAGGGAAATATCTCCCGGCCAGTTCTTCCAGAGTGACTCTAATAATCATGCCAAGTGCGACAACAGCAGGAAGTACATTTTCTAATTCCTCCACCGGCAAAGCCACTCCCGCGAAGATTGGAAGCATTCCAACAATTTGGAAGACAGCCCAGGCCGCAAGCATCGGTGCAACTACATAATCCAAAAGTCTTTCCCAATGGTATGAAAGTCCTTTGCCAACTTCTCTGCGAAGAGCTCTGAAAGCACCTGAAATTACTCTTGGCACAACACCAAGAGCGATAACGCCAAAAAGGAACCTGACATCGGCTGGAGAATGAATTCCAGCTGCAAGCGCAAGCCCAATGGATAGAACCGCTGCACCTAAGAAACCAGAAAGAACATCAAATGTTCCAATCAACACGATTGTTGCAACAACCAAAGTGCTAGGAATTACCAGCATGCCGTTGGCTTGGGTAACTCCGATAACTCCAGCTACCAAAGAAATAATGGTGAGCAAAATTGAGAAGCTTCCAAACATTGCTCGAAGGTATGAGCCATCGGAGAAAATCTTTGAACCCAGAGGTAATACTCTTGAGAATCCTCTGGCAATACGTTTTGGTGGGTTATCTAAAGCAACAACCAAAGGCAAGGACCAAACCATCAAGAGATCTCCCCATCGACCTGACCCGCCAAATATCGAAGCGTCGTCAATCTTGCCTCGACTCAAGTGCCTCAGATGGCCAACCTCTTCAACTTCACCGTGTCCTTTTCGGTGACCTTCAGATTCAGAAGATTTTGATTCACCTTTAGAGCCACCTGAAGAACTAGAAGAGGATCCTGATGCACCGCTTGAGGCAGCGCCACCAGCCGCTCCTGCTGCACTGGCTGCTCCTGCAGCTCCTGCAACAGCGGCACCGGCAGCTGCAACAGCGCTGACTAACGTGATGGCAGCAACAGTCTTCTCAGCAACTCCAACTGGGTCATCTTCGACCGGGTTGATCGCCTCGTATGGACGTGGGTCAACATATGGCTCGTCAATTGGTGCAGGTTCTGGTTCAGGCTCTATTACTTTTGCTGGCACGCCAAGGTTTGTAACTCCTGGCTGCGATTGCAACTGATCTTGGTCTGAGTAAGCGATGACTTCAACTGAATAGTCAAGCCCTTCAGTCAAGCCATCAACTGTGCAAGTGAAAACATCTGCTGCCACTCGACAGGATTTAATTTCATCACCGCTGGTTAGATTCACTAAATAGCTCGAGATAGCTGTTCCACCGTCATTTGTAGGAGAAAGCCAAGTTACGGTAGCGGAAGTTTCAGACAAACTCACCTGAACATCACTAGGAGATTCTGGAGTCACCGGCAATACTGTGAGCGTCTTTTGGCTTGTTGATTCAAAGTAGTTAGAGCTCTGAGCTAATTTTGCTTGAACCACACAATCGCCAGCCCTCAGAGCTGTGAGTTCCCCTGTTGCTTCATCAACAGTACAGATGTCTGAAGTCTTCAAGACTGAGTAGCTTAGTTCGGCATCAAATGACGGGGCTTGTGCCTCAGCAGTGTGTGTTGAACCATAAGACCAAGGGTCACCTGTTTCATCTGTCCAACTTAGAGGTCTTATTGCCTTTTTGATTTGAACATCGATGTTCAAGGTTTCCGAACTGTAAGTGGTCGTATCGACTGGAGTAAAGACAACTTCAACAACAACAGTTCCTGCATCTGGTTGGGTATTTGGATACTTGAAACTAAAAGAGCCGGGAACACTGGATGTTCCACCAAGTAATGTTCCATCAGAGATTGTTTGCCCGAAGGTCAACGGATCTAAGTGTGGAGCGGTAAGACTCGCGTGGAGCACTCCAGTGCCAATAGTTTTATTGATTGAATCTGAATCCTGCGACTGCAATCTACCTTCATCACTTTGAGCGACCACAGTGATGGAGTACTGCCTGCCTGCCGGCAGATTGTTTATTGTGCAACTGCGATTTTGAACGTTTGAATGACAGTTGAAGAACTGACCACCGCCGCTTGCGGTGGCTGTATAACCAGACAACGCTGCTCCACCATCTTGTGCTGGTTCATCCCATGAGACGCTGATGTCAACACCAGAAACAGTTGCTTGAACATTGCGTGGTTTGGATGGTGCGACAGCTGGAACCACCCAGGCAGTTGGGTTCTTGTTTTTCGAATAAGCCTCTTTAGGTATTGCGACAAAGCCGCCGTTCTGCAAGTAACCCAATCTGCTACATGCACCTCCGCCCCATTCAAAGAACCAGGCGTCAAGTTTCTGAGGTTTGTTTGCAACAAAGTCATGGAAGACTTTGGAACCTGAACAACCTTTCAAAGACCAGTCGTTGAAAACTGTGTCGCCATCCAAGGTCATGAAGAAGCCATCATCAGCTAGAGCCTGAAGCTCAACTCTCTGCGTTTTTGGCCAGGTCAAATATCCTGTGTAGTGAATCATTACGTAGTCACCAGCACAACCAGCGACAATGCCTCCGTAATCTGCATCAAATTCGTGATTAATATCCGCAACAGACTTCCATGCAGTGAAAGTAGTAGAAGAACAAAGAACATAATCCGGCTGATGATCCGGAAGATTTACGCCATCCAATGTATAAACATCAACTCTTAGACCTGGATCTGGTTCGGTGGTATTCGGGTCTATCTGTGTTGTGAAATCGAAGTCGATGGCGTAATTGGTATGAACTGTGTCCTGAGGAAATTCTGAGTGATCAGTGTATTTGTAGTTACTGTCCAAGATCGTAAGTGGCCCCGATGTTCGACTAGGAAATGCACCTCCTGCATAATAAAAAGTGGAACCATAGACAGACACTGTGAAGGTTTGACCCGCAACTACGTGAACTGGATTATCTAACTCAACAACTTGCCATCCAGTTGTTTCATTTACAAAATCTTGAGAGCCAAGAAGTGTCCCGTTAGCTGACCAAATGTGGGCTGAGTGGCCGCCAAAATCACCCCAATAGTTGTAGTAGTAAACCTTTCGTATCCAACCTTCTTTAGAAGTTGAAACTTTCACTCCAAGTTCCAGAGCAGAAGAACCAGCAAATCCAGGTGGCTGGTAGGTTTCCATTAATCGATAGGTGGCAGTTTCAGCTTGGGCGGGTTGGCTAAGTAAACCAGGCAGCACCAAGAAACCGGCAACAGCAATCGCAGCGACAGTCTTTCTAAGAAAGAAGGCTAGAGAACTGAGCATGTTTGCACCATTTCAAAATCGCTACTTCATAAAAACGCACATTTTCAAAAAGTCTTTCGGATAATCCTAGTTCGCTAAGGTGTCTTAACCCGCAACTTAAATGCGAAATCCCGAGTAATTTCTACTCGGGATTTCACTACAAACACGTGCCTTAGCGCGCTGCTTTACCTTCTTGGTATTCATCTGAGTTCTTGATCCACGAGAATAGCTTGCGCAGTCCTCGACCAACAGCTTCGATTGGGTGAGTCTCGCCCTTAGCTCTAAGCGCTAGGAACTCTGGAGCTCCAGCATCCTGGTCGGCTACGAAACGGTTAGCAAAAGTGCCATCCTGAATGTCAGTTAGCACATCGCGCATACGCTCTTTAACCTCTGGGCCAATAACTCTTGGACCTGAGATGTAGTCACCGTATTCAGCTGTATCAGAAACTGACCAACGCTGCTTAGCGATACCACCTTCATACATCAGATCAACTATGAGCTTTAGCTCGTGCAGAACTTCGAAGTATGCAACTTCTGGCTGGTAACCAGCTTCGATTAGAGTTTCAAAACCATACTGAACCAACTGTGATGCTCCACCACAAAGAACTGCCTGCTCTCCGAAAAGGTCTGTTTCTGTCTCTTCTGTGAAAGTTGTCTTGATAGTTCCAGCTCTGGTTCCACCAATAGCTTTTGAATATGAAAGGGCAAGATCAAATGCATGACCTGTAAAGTCCTGCTCAACAGCAACAAGGTTAGGAACACCACGGCCGTCGATGTATTCACGACGAACAATGTGTCCTGGACCCTTAGGTGCAACTAGGAAAACATCAACGTTTGCTGGTGGCTTGATAAAGCCATAACGGATTGAGAAACCGTGTCCGAAGACAAGTGCCTTACCTGCAGTTAGGTTTGGCTCGATCTCGTTTGCGTAGATATCGCGCTGACGTGGATCTGGTGCCAAGATCATGATTACATCTGCCCAAGCAGCTGCCTCAGATACAGAAAGAACCTTGAGTCCCGCTTCTTCTGCCTTTTCTTTGCTCTTTGAATCTGCCTTCAGACCAACAACAACATCAACACCTGAATCTTTCAGGTTCAATGAGTGAGCGTGACCCTGGGAACCGTAACCAATAACAGCTACTTTCTTACCCTGGATAATGCTTAGATCGGCATCCTTGTCATAAAAGATTTCAGCCACTTGTTTTATCTCCTTGTTTTATGGTTAGTACTACTTAAGAACCTTCTCGGTGATTGACTTTGAACCTCGTCCAATAGCCAAAACACCCGACTGCACCAACTCTTTGATGCCGAAGGGTTCGAGAACTTTGATGAAGGCTTGACACTTGGCGGTTTCGCCAGTTACCTCAATGATTAGTGCATCGCTCGCGACGTCGATGACGCGGGCACGGAATAAGGTTACCGCTTCTAAGACCTGTGAGCGAGTAGCGGCATCAGTTCTTACCTTAATCAGCATGTGATCGCGCTCAACAGTGGTCTCAGCATCAAGCTCAACAACCTTGATTACGTTAATCAACTTGTTTAGCTGCTTAGTCACCTGCTCCAAAGGAAGGCCATCCACGTTTACTACCACCGTAATGCGAGATAGGCCTTCGACTTCAGTAGCACCAACAGCAAGAGATTCAATGTTGAAACCGCGACGAGCAAACAGACCCGCAACTCGGGTTAGTAGACCTGGACGGTCTTCAACTAGAAGGGATAGTACGTGCTGTGACATTTACTCCTCCTCCCCTTCTTCCCAGACTGGTCTTTCATCTTTAGCGAACTGAACCGCATCATTTGAAAGTCCCGCTGGAACCATAGGCCAAACCATTGCATCTCTTCCAACGATGAAGTCAATAACAACTGGTCGGTCGTTAGTCTCCATAGCTAGCTTGATAGCAGCGTCAACATCTTCTTCTTTTTCAACGCGGATACCTAGGCAACCATAAGCTTCAGCTAACTTCACAAAGTCAGGAACCATGATGGTGTCTGTTCCGGTGTTTAGATCTGTATTTGAGTAACGAGAGTTATAGAACAGTGTTTGCCACTGTCTAACCATTCCAAGTGAAGAGTTATTGATGATGGCAACCTTGATTGGAATGTTGTTGATGGTACAGGTAGCAAGTTCTTGGTTGGTCATCTGGAAACAACCATCACCATCGATAGCCCAAACTAATCGCTCTGGTTGAGCAACCTTGGCACCCATTGCAGCAGGAACTGCATAACCCATAGTTCCTGCTCCACCGGAGTTCAACCAAGAGTTAGGTCTTTCGTACTTAATAAACTGTGCTGACCACATCTGGTGTTGTCCAACGCCAGCGGCAAAAATTGCTTCTGGTCCAGAGAGTTCACCAATACGAGAGATAACAAACTGCGGTGACATCTTGCCATCATCTGGTTGGGTGTAGCCAAGTGGGTAACGAGTTCTTAGATCGTTCAAGAATGTCCACCACTCAGCAATATCTGGCTTAGTTCCCTTGAGGTCCGCATTTAGTTCTGCATTAAGTTCAGTAATAATTTCTTTAGCATCACCAACGATAGGAACATCAGCAAAACGAATCTTGCCGATTTCAGCTGGATCGATATCTACGTGAATAACTTTTGCTCCAACAGCAAAAGTTTTTACTTGACCGGTAACACGGTCATCAAAACGAGCACCAAGAGTAATAAGCAAATCGCTACGTTGTAATGCAGTAACCGCAGGAACTGTTCCATGCATACCTGGCATACCTAGGTTCTGTTCATCTGAATCTGGATATGCTCCTCTTGCCATCAGAGTTGTCACAACAGGTGCACCAATGATCTTGGCTAGTTCAAGAAGTTCTAGGTGAGCTCCTGCTCTAACAATTCCACCACCGACATAAAGTACTGGTCGTTTAGCTTCTTTGATAAGTTGAGCAGCAGCTTGAATCTGCTTACCGTGCGGTTTAGTAACCGGCTTGTAACCAGGAAGATCAATCTTCGGTGGCCAAATGAATTCTGCTTTACCGTTCTGAGCATCCTTAGCAATGTCAACTAGAACTGGACCAGGTCGACCTGTTGTTGCAATTAGAACAGCAGAGGCAAGAACAGCTGGAATATCTTCTGCTTTGGTAACTAGGAAAGAGTGCTTAGTAATTGGCATGGTGATACCAACGATGTCTGCTTCTTGGAAAGCATCAGTACCAATAGAAGTTGAGTTAACCTGACCGGTGATTGCAAGTAGTGGCACAGAGTCCATGTGTGCATCAGCAATGGCGGTAACCAGGTTGGTAGCTCCAGGTCCACTTGTTGCAATACAAACACCAAGTTTTCCTGAAGCTGAGGCATAGCCTTCAGCAGCATGACCTGCACCTTGTTCGTGACGAACAAGAATGTGTCTGATCTTGGTTGAATCCATAAGAGGGTCATAGGTAGGCAAGATTGCTCCACCAGGCAGACCGAAAATATCGGTAACACCTAGTAACTCAAGGCTTCTTACGATTGCCTGAGCACCTGTTAAAACTTCGTTAGCCATTTTTATCCTTGTTTGGACCTGTGTTAACCGCAGTAAGCACCTTCAGCTGCTGAATGCACCAGCTTTGAATACTTTGCGAGTACTCCACGGGTATAACGGGGTTCTAGTGGCACCCATTCTGCTTTACGGGCTGCCAACTCTTCTGGCTCAACTAGTAGTTCGAGCGTGCGAGCTGCGATGTTGACTCGTATTAAGTCTGAATCGCGTACCAGAGCAATTGGACCGCCATCGGTCGCCTCTGGTGCAATGTGTCCGATACAAAGGCCGGTTGTGCCGCCTGAGAATCGTCCGTCAGTCAAGAGTAATACATCTTTACCTAGTCCCGCACCTTTTATAGCACTGGTGATGGCTAGCATCTCACGCATACCAGGACCACCCTTAGGTCCTTCGTAGCGAATAACAACAACATCACCCTTAGCGATCTTGCCTTCGGTTAGAGCTTGCATCGCTGCGGCTTCTCTTTCAAAGACACGAGCAGGACCAGTAAAGTCCTCAAGATCAAAACCAGCGGTCTTCACAACAGCACCATCTGGAGCCATTGAACCCTTGAGGATTGCGATACCTCCGGTTTTGTGAATTGGGTTTGTCAAAGCTCTGATGATCTTGCCATCTGGATCTGGTGGGTTAATACCAGCTAGGTTCTCAGCAACAGTCTTACCGGTAACGGTAAGTGCATCACCGTGGATTAGACCTGCATCTAAAAGTGCCTTCATAACAACTGGAACTCCACCAACTCGGTCAACATCAGCCATTACGTATCTACCGAAAGGCTTTAGGTCTCCTAGGTGAGGAACCTTATCTGCAATTCTGTTGAAATCATCGAGAGTTAGATCAACTTCTGCTTCACGAGCAATTGCTAAAAAGTGCAGCACTGCGTTTGTTGAACCACCAAAAGCCATGGTCACAGCAATTGCGTTCTCTAAAGCTTTCTTGGTGATGATGTCTCTTGCAGTAATACCCTGAGCGATTAGGTTCACTACTGCTTCACCTGAACGGTGAGCCCAGTTATCTCTTCTTCTATCTGCAGAAGGAGGAGAAGCAGAACCAGGTAGTGACATACCCATAGCTTCAGCAGCACAAGCCATTGTGTTGGCGGTATACATTCCACCGCAGGCACCTTCACCTGGACAGATAGCTCGTTCAATACGATCTAGATCTTCAAGGCTCATAGTTCCAGCCTTGCAAGCACCAACAGCTTCAAAAGCGTCGATGATAGTTACTTCTTTTTCAGTGCCATCGGTGAGCTTGACCCAACCCGGTGCAATAGTTCCTGCATACAAGAACACAGATGCAAGATCTAAACGAGCAGCTGCCATCAACATACCTGGCAGTGACTTGTCACAGCCAGCCAAAAGCACAGAACCGTCAAGTCTTTCAGCCTGCATCACTGTCTCAACTGAGTCAGCGATAACTTCTCTAGAAACTAGGGAGAAGTGCATTCCTTCATGTCCCATAGAAATACCGTCAGAGACAGAAATAGTGCCAAATTCAAGTGGATAACCCTTGGCTGCGTGAACACCCATCTTGGCGGCATCTGCTAAACGATCTAATGAAAGGTTGCAAGGGGTTACTTCATTCCATGAAGATGCCACACCAATCTGAGGCTTTTCCCAGTCCTCATCCCCCATGCCAACAGCTCTAAGCATTCCTCTAGCTGCTGCACGCTCAATACCGTCGGTAACTACCCGGCTTCTAGGCTTCATATCTTTGCTCATTAGACAAGTTTAGGCGAAATCACTTCGTTATAAATAGGGCAACAGTTGGTTTAGCCTAGATACGTGCCTGCAAGTCAAGAAAACCTAGATGCTCAGAGCCTGGAGCGCTATACCCAGGCGGCTATCCGCTCAAGCCGTGAGGTAATTCGGTCCTATTCGACTTCGTTTGGTTTAGCCAGCAATCTCCTAAAGCAACCGGTTAGAACTCACGTTCAGAACATCTATGCCTTAGTTCGTGTTGCCGATGAAATCGTTGACGGTGCAGCTGCTGGGGCTCTTGGTCCTAATAGCCGTATCGAAGCAGGTTCACAGTTAGACAAGTTAGAACTAGAAACCTACAAAGCTATGAAGTTAGGTTTCAGTACAAATCTTGTCGTTCATGCTTTTGCTGACACAGCTAACAAAACAGGCATCACAAGAAAAATTGTTGAACCTTTCTTTTATTCAATGCGACTAGATCTTCTAAAAACTAAGCATGACCAAAAATCTTTTGACCTATATGTCTATGGTTCTGCTGAAGTAATCGGTCTGATGTGTCTTCAAGCTTTCATCCAAGATAGAAACTTCTCACTAGCAGAACAAGACACCTTGAAAAAAGGAGCACAGGCGCTAGGTGCTGCCTTCCAAAAAGTTAATTTCCTGAGAGACCTAGCCGCAGATTTTGAACAACTAGGCAGAAGCTACTTCCCTAACGTCAATGTCACTTCGTTCAATGAAGAAACTAAAGACCGCTTAGTAAAAGACATTCAAGAAGACTTAGCTTTATCAGCCAAGACCATTCCTTTACTACCTGCTTCATCTAAAAAGGCTGTTGTTGCAGCTCAGTTCTTATTTGAAGAGCTAAATAACAAGATTGCCAAGACTCCTGCGGCTAAACTCATGCGAACACGCATTCGTGTTACAGATATTCATAAACTTTTCATCCTCCTAAAAGCACTGATTGGAATAACACCTAAATGACACAAAAAAGCGCAATCATCGTCGGTGGCGGTATCGCTGGTTTAGCAACAGCAGCACTGCTAGCTAAAGCTGGCATGAAAGTTCAACTATTCGAAGCCAGAGAAAAAGTTGGTGGACGCGCTTACATCTGGGAAAAAGATGGCTTCACCTTTGACATGGGACCATCTTGGTATCTGATGCCAGATGCTTTCGATCAGTTCTTCAAGTTGATGGGCACCACAGCCGATAAAGAACTAGACCTTGTCCGTCTTGACCCTGCTTACAGAACAATCTTCGAAGGTCAAGATGAACCTATGTTCATGCATGAATCACTTCAGAAGAATCTTGAAGAGTTTGAAGCCTATGAACCAGGTTCCGCCAAGATGGTGCAGAAGTATCTTGATAGTGCAGAAGAGACATACCTTCTTGCTAACAAGCACTTCCTATACACAAACTTCCAGAACGCTAAATCTTTTACTCACCCAGATGTCGCTAAGAAAGCAGCGACTTTCATCAAGCATCTTCTTACATCTCTTTACGGTTTCTCTGCAAAGCATGTGAAGGATGAGAGATTACGCAAGGTTCTAAATTTCCCTGCAGTATTCCTTGGTGCTTCTCCTTATGACACCCCAAGCATGTATCACCTGATGACTCACATCGATATGAATGTTGGGGTGTTCTATCCTCAGGGTGGAATCTACAAGATCATCGAAGCTGTTGAGCGTTTAGCCAAGGCTCACGGTGTTCAGATTCACACCAACTCCCCTGTTACCAAAATCAATGTTGATGCTGATGGCACCGTTGAAGGTATTCAGGTTGGCACTGCTACCTATAAGGCAGATGTTGTTGTTGCTAACGCTGACCTACACTTCGTTGAAACCAAACTGCTTGAACCTAAATACCAAACACTTCCGCAGAAGTGGTGGGATAAGAGAATTCCAGGTCCTTCAGCCCTACTTATGTATTTAGGTGTCAAAGGAAAGATTGACAACCTAGATCACCACACTTTGCTATACACAGATGACTGGGCAACTAACTTTGCTCAAGTGTTCAAGAAAGCAGATGGCAAGAGTAAAGTTGCTCACCCTGCCAGCTTGTATATCTGTGCTCCTAGTAAGACTGACCCATCTGTTGCACCTGATGGGTATGAGAACCTCTTTGTTCTAGTGCCAGCAGCAGCAGACCCTTCTATTGGTCGCGGTGGTATAGACAGATCTGGTGACTCTGGCTTTGAAGCAGAGGCAGATCGCATCATTGATCAGATTGCTGATTGGTGCAAGATTCCAGATCTCAAAGAGCGCATTGTGGTTAGAAGAACTATGGGCCCACAGAACTTCGTTGAAGAACTAAACGCTTGGTCAGGAACAGCTCTTGGTATGGCACACACTCTGAGACAGTCAGCTTTCTTTAGACCAAAGAATAAGAGCAAGAAGGTCAAGGGTCTTTACTACGCCGGACACCACTCGATTCCAGGTATTGGTTTGCCGATGTGTCTTATCGGAGCAGAGCTTGTATACAAGCTGATGATCGACGATAAGTCCAGTGGTCCTACTCCTAATGAAATCAAACCAATCACTGAAGACGGCTGGAAAGGCCTGAACTAGTGCAGTTTGCGTATCTTGCCGGACTGATCTTTTCCATTATTGGTTTAGGTTTATTCGACTGGAGATTCAAACTAGGTTTTTCAACTAACAAGAAGGCAGCAGCTCTTGCTACCTTGCTACCGCTAATCTTCTTTCTGATTTGGGATGGTGCTGGTATTGCTCTTGGTATTTTCTTTAGAGGTGAAACAAGTCACCTGACTGGAATCCTTGTTGCACCTGAATTACCAATAGAAGAACTGTTCTTCTTATTTCTTTTGAATTACACAACACTGACAATTTTCATTACAGTCAAGCGAATCGTGGCTAAGCGATGAACTATCTAGCGCTCAATATTGTCTTTATGCTCATCGCATTTGTAATCCTGAATGTCTTTGTTAGAAAGTCGCCTTGGAAGTTAATTGGTTGGACACTTCTGGTAATGGTTTTAGTAACCCTTATCTTTGACAACGTAATAGTTGCTTTAGGAATTGTTGACTATGACACAACCAAGATCAGCGGTCTGGTTCTAGGCTTAGTGCCAATAGAAGATTTTGCATACACAGTTGTTTCAGTGTTAGCAGTGTCTGCTATCTGGCACAAACTAACCAAGGAGAAATAGATGAAGGCCATAAAGACTTTGTTCTGGTCATCACGACCAGTCTCTTGGATAAATACTGCTTTTCCTTTTGGTGCTACCTACGTATTTCTAAATCACAGAGTTGATCTGACCTTCTTTGTTGGAACTTTGTTCTTCCTAATCCCCTACAACCTTCTGATGTATGGGATCAACGACGTCTTTGACTATGAGAGTGATCTTAGAAACCCGAGAAAAGGTGGCATTGAAGGATCCCTCCTAGGTAAGCAATATCACAAGCTCACCATCTGGTCTTCAATTCTTAGCTGCCTACCATTCCTTGTTTATCTCTATGCCGTATCAGATTTGAACTCCGCACTTTGGCTTACCCTCTTTGTCTTTACTGTTGTGGCTTACAGCGCTCCAGTACTTAGATTCAAAGAACGCGGCTTCTTAGATTCACTAACCTCAGCCAGCCACTTTGTTGGCCCAATGATCTATGCCCTGTCTCTTTCGGGTGCTGACTTTGGAAACCGAGCAGTACTTTCCTCAATCCTGGCTTTCACTCTGTGGGGAATTGCATCTCATGCCTTTGGCGCAGTTCAAGATGTCAAGGCAGATCGTGAAGCTAACATCTCCTCTATTGCAACAATGATCGGCGCAAGAGCAACAGTTTGGTTTGCTTTTATTTGCTATGGCTTAGCAGGAATTCTTGTAATGAACACAACTTGGCCAGGACCATTAGCTGCAATCGCAGCTTTGCCATACCTTCTTATTCTGAGCCCTTATCTGAACATCACTGATGCTGATTGTGAGAAAGCAAATAAGGGTTGGCGCAGATTTATCTGGTTGAATTTCTTTGCAGGGTTTGTTGTTTCTATCCTGTTGATTAGTTCTGTTGTTTTCTAGCTAGCTCTAGCTACCCAATCAATCATGTATAGCTTGTTAAACCCACTGGCACAGTGGTGACAACTGTATAAACGCTTAGGTCTTTGGTATCTATAGTGTTCGTGCCCATTTGGACACAGACCTTTATATGGTGCATAAACTTGAGCAATCTCTTCACCGGTGTATTTGTCATTTCGATAACCAATACGTTTAGCCGTAGCTAGCCACTTTTTACCGTGACCTTCTTTAGGGCCACACAAAGCGTGAGCAATCTCATGCAGCACCGTCTGCATCACATCATCAACCGAGTGAACCAACGCTAGATACTTACTCACAGTGATTTTCTTATCGTTGTAAGAGCACAACCCTGCTCTTCTGCGACCACTATCAAAACCAAATGACCATTCCCGGTCTTCAAGACGCTCTAACATTTCTGTTTCAGCCAGTGATCGGATGTAATCCCAGCGATCAGCAACCAATCTGATCTTCTTTCCTTCATGGCTTCTAGATTTCTCAACGAAGCCATAATCCTCAAGAGCTGCTAACAGAGATAACTGTTCAACAGAGGCTCTAACTGAGATCTTGCCAAGCTTGAGTTCATCAAAGGCATGATCCATAACTGCACGAATTGCCTCGGCTATCCAGGCCATGCTGCCTAAAAGATGCTGTTCAACCTCCAGAAACGCAGCTGGGCCGGTTTCCTTGAAGTCTTTTAGCCCGATTTTGGCGATTAGCTCTGAATCCCCCGACTTTCTCACTTCCCAGTAATTAGCCCCAATACAGGTCAGCGCTAACCCAGATCGGGTCAGGTCTCTAGAGATTGTGGCTATCATCGCAAAGACAGGCTAACCCTGTCGGGGCGTCCATCAGGTTATTTATCCACCTAAATTGTTGATAACTCTCCAAATGGTGCATAAAAAATGACCTAATGTTCCATTCCTGTTAACTTTCTGTTAGCCACGCCTGAAATGTCCTGATATTCAGGGGGCTTAGCAAATAATCTGACGCCTATGACTACTAATACAAAAAACTCTGCTTCGGCAGGTGCAATCGAAACCAACGACATTCTCCCGATTCCAGCGGGTGAACGTCACGGCAAACCGTGGCACTTATTCACAGTTTGGTCGTCCCCGAACCTCGAGTTCGCAACTATATTCATCGGAGCTCTAGCAGTATTTGCTGGCCTAAATTTGTGGCAGGCAGTTCTTGCCGTCACACTAGGAAACGCTTTGGCAGCAGTTACCCACGGCTGGTTCTCCAGCTGGGGACCACGCCACGGTGTTCCACAGATGGTTCTATCTAGAACTGCATTCGGTCTAAGAGGAAACATCATTCCTGCTGGAACCTCAACACTTGTTGCTGGTATCGGCTGGTTTGCTGTCAACACCACCTCCGGTGCTTTCGCTCTGACATCACTTTTGGAAATTGCAGGAGTTAAGGTTCCTGTTGCTCTTTCAGTGACCATCATCATCTTGGTGCAGGTAGTTGTTGCCTTCGTTGGTCACAACCTGATCCAGAAGTTCGAACGTTACGCTTTCTACTACCTCGTAGTTGTTTTCGTGGCAGTAAGCGCAATCATCATCTCTCAGGCACAGACTGCGAACCTATTCGCAGTTAGCGCTGGCACAGACTTCAAGTGGGGTGCATTTAGCGTAGGTGTTGCTCTTGCTTATGGTTACACCCAGGGCTGGACTCCTTTTGCTGCCGACTTCACTCGTTACCTTCCAGCTAACTCATCTCCACGTGCAGTGGGAATGTTCGCTGGTTTCGGTAACTTCTTTGCAACCACCTTGCTGATGTCAGTTGGTGCCATTGCTTGGAGTGGAATTGTTGGACAGGGTCTTCCTACCTCAGCATTCGTTTCAACACTGCCAGCTTGGTTAGGTGTTCTAACACTTCTAGGTATCGCTGTTGGATCAGTTTCTGCAAACGTTCTAAACATCTACTCAGGTACCATGTCATTCATCGCTGCTGGTGTGAAGCTTGGCTTCAAGACCCGCCGTGCAATCATGGTTATCATCGCAGGTGTTCTAGGTGGAGGTCTTTCATACTTCGCAGTTGAAGACAACTTCCGTTTCCTATTCGAACTATTCCTACTAACCGTTGGTTACTGGCTAGCTCCTTGGGTTGCAATCTTGGTTGTTGACCGTCTAATGCGTAAGGGTCAAGACATTGACGCTTTGGTTAAGGAAGAGGCTAAGCACCGCAACATTGCTGGTCCGATTACCTTCGTACTAACCACAGCTGTTTCTATCTACCTGTTCGCTAAGGCTGAAATGCCAACAGTCAAGTTCTATGGAATCTTCACTGGTCCTGGTGCTGAGAACGGCGACTGGACAGCTGCAGTTGGATTCGTATCTGCTGCAATCATCTACTACGTACTGGCAACAGTTCTTGGTACAACCAAAAAGAAATAACTAAAACCTAAATAAGAGGAACCTCGGCTATGGATTTCAAACCAGGAGATATCTTCATCACAGATGAAGACAAACTGTCGGTTGCCATAGCCGAGGCTCATTTAGGCTTATCAGAAGGTGGTATTCCTATTGGAGCCGCCCTGTTTGATAAAGACGGTGTCCTTTTAGGATCCGGCCACAATCTTCGCGTCCAACAAGGTGACGCCTCTATGCACGGTGAGACCAGTGCATTTAGAAACGCTGGAAGACAGCGTTCATACAAAAACGTAACCCTAGCTACCAGCCTCTCCCCTTGCTGGTACTGCTCAGGTCTTATTCGTCAGTTCAACATCGGCAAACTGCTAGTTGGCGACGACATCAACTTCAAGGGTGGTCAAGACTGGGTTCAAGAACATGGCTGTGATGTAACAGTCATGAACGATCCAGGTCTCATCAAAGTAATGGGTGATTTCATCATCGCTAACCCAACACTTTGGAATGAAGACATCGGGGAAGATTAGCCCCATCCGGAACCCTAGATTAAGGTTTTATATCCCTTAGGCAACACGCAGTTCATTCGGACACTAATGTCTCTACGCTGGAAGATGTACCCCTCCACGAGAGAAAGCATCAATGACGATGAATGAAAATAATGGCAACTGGGGATTTGAAACCAAACAAATCCATGCCGGTTACACAGTTGAACCAACGACCGGAGCTGTAGTTCCACCGCTATACAACACCGCTGCATATCTGTTCAATTCAGCAGAGCACGCGAGAAACCTCTTCGGTTTAGCTGAAGCAGGAAACATATACACAAGAATTAATAACCCCACTCAAGACTTTGCGGAGCAACGCATAGCTGCCTTAGAAGGTGGAACAGCAGCATTGCTGGTTTCCTCTGGGCAAGCAGCAGAGACCTATTCGATTCTCAACATTGCTAATGCCGGAGACCATGTGGTCGCATCGTCTAGGGTTTATGGCGGAACTTATTCACTCTTGAAATACACTTTGCCAAAACTTGGTATTCAAACAACCTTCATTGATGATCAAGATGATCTTGCTGCTTGGGAAGCAGCTGTTCGGCCAAATACCAAACTGTTCTATGGTGAAAGCATCGGCAACCCAAGAGTCGCAGTTCTTGACATCGAAGGTATCTCTGAGATAGCTCACCGTCACGACTTGCCAATGATTGTTGATAACACTGTTGCTAGCCCATATCTCATTCAACCGTTCAAACACGGCGCAGATATTGTGATTCACTCAGCTACCAAATTCCTATCGGGACATGGAACAGTTATCGCTGGAGCCATCGTTGATGGTGGAACATTCAAGTGGTCTAAATCAGATAAGTTCCCAGGGCTGAATACTCCTGATCCCTCATATCACGACATCACATACACAAAAGCTCTAGGTGACAGCATCGCTTACATCGTGAAAGCTCGTGTTCAGTTGCTAAGAGATATGGGTTCCTCCATCTCACCTGCCAGCGCATTTGAATTACTCCAAGGAATGTCAACTCTTAGCATTCGAATGGAGCGTCATAACGAGAATGCCATCCTGATTGCTAACTGGCTAGAAAAGCATCCACAGGTTGATTTCGTAAACTACGCAGGTATCCCTTCATCCCCTGATTATGCAGCTGGACAGAAGTATGCCCCTAAGGGTTGTGGTGCAGTGATGTCATTTGAAATAAAAGGTGGAGCAGCTAAGGGTGAAAAGTTTGTTGAGTCAGTAAAACTCTTCAAACATGTTGCCAACATCGGAGATGTGCGATCACTACTTATCCACCCAGCCAGCACCACGCACTCTCAACTAAACCCTGCCCAACAACTTGCCTCTGGAGTAACACCAGGACTTATTAGGCTATCCATTGGACTAGAGACAGTAGATGACTTGATTGCTGATCTTGAACTAGGGTTTGCTGCGACTAAATAATGATGAAGTTCTTTCATTGGAATGGATTGAACTAAATCAGCGCATATTCGACCGCTATTTGGAGTTCTCAACTTACAACGATTATGCATCTACTAGTCGTGTCACAAAAATCAGTTGCTACTGAGTGATTCTCGAGACCGATACCAGTTGAAGAGGCCGTAAACAGCAATACCTGTTAGTGCAATGTATTGGAGTCCTACGAACGCGATTCCCTTGGTGAAGTAAAGATAAATCGCGGCAATGTCAACAATGATCCAGTACACCCAACTTTCCGCCCGACGAAGAGTTAGAAGCCACATTGCGCTAAAACTCATAACCGTAGTAACAGCGTCAAGATAGGCGTAAGACGCTGCAGCTGGAAATAGCGAAGGCAGCCAAAGATGGATGTTGGACATGATGAATCCAAGTACAAAACCAACGACGAGGTTACAGGAAGCCCAAATAGCAATCACAGATTTTTTACTAAATCCACTAGGTAGCCCTTCACCTTTTTTTTGAATCCTATTCCAGGCCCACCAACCGTATGCGCTTGCAAACAGATAATAGATCTGCTCCATGGCATCTGAATACAACTGATATTGATAAAAGAGAGCAAAGTAAAGAATTACGCTGACTATTCCAACTGGCCAAGTAAGGCTGTTTTTCTTTGCAATAAGCCAAACTGAGGCAAAGTATAGGACCGTGCCAAAGAACTCGACATAGCTGACACTATATCCAAGAACTGTGAAGAAAATAGTTTCCACACTCAGGAAGTTAGGCATTTGCTCTCCAATCGTTGATTTTTTGAAATTTAGAAGTTTTACTCAGTACATCTTTTATTTTCTGGATTCTTTCATCCACGGATCCGTATAGTTCTACATATGGTCGCTTAGAGTACTTCAAGTAGTCAACAATTCGGTCATGGAATTCTTGGCGAACAACATCCCCCGATCTGTCTTCAGTTTCAACGTATGCAAAATCGGGCATACAGAGAAATACCAGGTCGTAACGACTAGAGACTTCTTTAGACATCTGGATCAAAAACTCAGATGAATTGCCGTGGTAATACTCGGCAAAGATTGAGGTAGTGCTGGCATCGGTATCAACAAAGAGATAGCGATTAGCAAGCTGAATCTGTATTTCTTCTCTTTCAATATGTCCCTTAGCGATTTCCTCAAGCTGTTCCAGCGTGAGCCGCCTGCCAACGTTGTTATTTTCCCAATATTCACGGCCATATTCGGGCATAAATACTGTCTGAAAGACTTTGGAACATTCTTTAGCGATGGTTGATTTTCCTGAACCGGGAGCTCCGAGAAATACAACGTTGAGAACTAAGTCCCTATAAACAATTGGTGAAACGAACGACTTATTAGCAAATAGATCACGTCTAATTTCTGTTCCGCTAATTGGAAAGCTCGATCTTGGAATATCAAGAGTGACATTTACTGCTCCAAACCTAGCTGCAACATGCTCTCCGTACTCCTCGCTTGAGAAGAAGTGAGTGACCTTGAGTTCTCCTAGAAGTTTGACCAAGAATTCTTCTTGTTTCAACATGGTCTCAGGATCAAGGCCTACTTGTTCAGGTCCGCCCCAGGCCTCAATAACCTGGGAATTTGGATAGAGCTCTCTAATCCAATTCGCTCGAATGCGCAGGGGAATATCCGTTACATTCGGGGAATCGTATACAACAAAGATTTGCTCATCAGTCTGACTGGTTGCCGCGTCTAGAAGAAACTCATGCCCCTTGTGAAGTGGGGCAAACTTTCCTAAAGCTAATCCAACAGTTGTCATAAAGTTGCTCGCTGATTATTTCTGGTTGTGGTGGCTGTGTTATTCCGTATGTATTGCCTAGGAAACCGAATGATTTTGTCAGAGTTGTTCCTTGGCGGGAATAAGCATAGAGTAGCAAATCCAAATACTCTAAGAGTCGCGTGGTACTTAAGCGTAAGGAACTTGTCCTCTAAGCCTTTTCAGTTTCGGAAAGGCACCCTAGTCATAGGATGGTCTTAGCGAAAGGACCTCATGAGTACCCAGCCCAAGATTCTTGTTATCGTTCACGACATCGATGACCACCTCAATGAAATGGCTAACCCTATTGCCGAAGCTGGCATTCTTATGAACACCTGGGACGTCCAGAATGACGGAGATGGCCTTCCTGAACTAGAAACACTTGATCAGTATTCCGGAATCATTTCTCTAGGTGCTCACGCGGGTGTATTAGAAGAAGCTGAACATCCTTGGATGAGCCATGAGAGAAAAATCATGGAGTGGGCACTAGAAACAGAGACTCCACTTCTTGGTCTCTGCTTTGGCTCTCAACTACTCGCCTCAGCTGCCGGTGCTCGAGTCTATAAAGCTGATGCTGGAGAGTTTGCCTGGACAAAAGTCGAGATGCTTCCTGAAGCAGCTAGTGATCCAGTAATCGGTGCCTTGGGCGAAACCGCTGACGCATTTCAATTCCACTACGACACTTTTGAATTACCTGAGAACGCTGTTCTTCTTGGCGAAAGCAATGGAACCATCGAAGCTTTCAGAGTTGGTTCTAGCGCTTGGGCAACCCAGTTCCACCCAGAGGTTGGTCTCTCACAACAACTAGCTTGGCTGAGTACATACAGACGTGCATTTATTAGAGAAGGTATCAATCTCGAAGAACAGATTGCCAAATCACACGAGCTAGCAGCAAGCTACCGCAAACAAGCCTGGGATCTATCAGAAGCATTTGCTAAGCAGGTTTTGGCTTTTTACAATCGCTAGTCCAGTGCGGCGAAAAATCTATTTCGCAAACGAGGTAGCCGTCAATTGATCCCGAGGCAAATCTCTTGTTCTAAGTCGAGTTGGCAAATCAACCATTCTAAAAGCTCTTTGGGAGTGTCCTAGTTAGAATCATTTAATAGTTTGAACATTGCTTGGTTAGGGAATAAAGCATAGATTGTTGAGAACTTAGTGCACTCTGGGCAGATGCCACTCTTGACTGGGCTGATGCCTGAGTTTTTAAGGTTTGAGAGAGAGACTGCTGGTCCATCCTCCAAAACGACTGCCTAGAAGAAATCTGGCGATTGATGTCGGTGATTGTCTGAAGATAAGATCTCTGAATGCTTGGGAACTTTGCGTTACGGTTGGCTCCATCCTGAGCTGCAAATAACCGCTTGTTGTAATCAGCTAGTTGCGCATCGTTGGCACTAACTTTTTGTTGTGCGGCGTTGACACTCTGGTTTGCCCGCATAAGTTCTGCATTTGCGTTGTCAAACGTTCTTTGAGCTGAGTTAACACTTGATTGTCTGGAAGCAATCATAGACTTCTGAGAGCTCGTGCATTTCGATAGACCGAGAGCGGGTGCTGAACCCAAGAAGAGGGAGCATAGAACCAAACCAAGCACAATTTTTCTCATGATCAAAACTTAGCTGAGATTTGCCTCAACTTCTCGTTCTTTGACGAACTCGTTCTCAAATGGTTACAGACTACTTATGTCTAGAAACAATCTTGATTATGTGCTGAGTCTCTTGAAACTGTTAGGGAGCTTAACCAGCAAAATTACTTGCAAATTGAAAAACCCCGGTCCTCGTGAGAAGGAACCGGGGTTCGTGCGCTCCCCGGGAATCGAACCCGGAACCCACTGATTAAGAGTCAGTTGCTCTGCCGATTGAGCTAGAAGCGCATTGCCTTGGGCAACGATTCTCAAGAATAGCAGTTATAGGCATGGTAATCAAAGTTGGACACTTGCTAGATTAGAGCCATGACTACCCTTACTTCTGGCTCTAAAGCCCCTGCATTCAAACTAATGAACCAAGACGAGACTTCAGTATCTTTAGCTGATTTCAAAGGCAAGAAAGTTATCGTCTATTTCTACCCTGCTGCCTCAACCCCAGGTTGCACCAAGCAGGCCTGTGATTTCCAAGAGAACATGAATGTTCTCAAGAAAGCTGGCTACGCAGTTGTCGGTATTTCACCTGACAGCCCAGCCAAGTTGACCAAGTTCCGCAAAGCAGAAGCTCTCAAGTTTGATCTTCTCAGTGACCCTGAGATGAAGGCCATCAAGGCTTACGGTGCCTTTGGTGAAAAGAGCATGTATGGCAAGGTTTACGAAGGTTTGATTAGATCTACCTTCGTTATTGACGAGAAGGGCAAGATTGAACATGCCCTATACAACGTCAAAGCAACTGGTCACGTAGCGATGCTGCGAAAGGTACTTGAGGTCTAATCTCTAGTAGCTTCAACAACTTCTTTAGTGAACAGGGTTATTAGAACTAGCACTGATGGAATAGCAATAGCGAAGCCCCAAAGGACATTTGCTTCAAATGTTCCTAAGGCAATGGTTAGCTGAATGAGCTGCCAGAACACTCCGGCACTTCTTGCCCAACGCTTATGTTTTAGTAATCCTCTAGCTGCAAAAGTTAGCCAGATTGCCGCTCCGCCAGTGAGAACCACTAGTGCTGAGTCGGTGAGGATGGCTTTTGCTTCTCCTGAAACCATTGCCCAGATAGTTACCCCGGTGAGCACATAGAGCACCAAGGCTTCGAGCAGGTATGCAACGGCTAACCCTCTGAGGGTGGTCTTGATCTGTGGCTTACGCATAGATTCAAGCCTAAATGGGTATTTACAAACCAGCCTCGCTGTGGGAAAATTGACTAGTCGCGGTCGCGAACTAAACACTCAAAATGACCCGATTTTCGTATTTGTCAATCAAATACTCCAGATTCGATCTAAGGAACATGAATATATGGAACTGCCATGGCTAACAGAAGCTCGCTGTCGAACAGAAGACCCAGAACTGTTCTTTCCAGTGGGAAACACAGGCCCAGCAGTAGACCAGATCGAACAAGCTAAAGCCATTTGCCGTGACTGTAAAGTCACCAACAACTGCCTTGAGTACGCCATCAAAGAAAACCAGGACAATGGTATTTGGGGCGGTCTATCTGAAGATGAGCGCAAATCTCTAAAGCGTAAATACGCTCGTGCTCGCAGATCTGCTTAGTTTAAAGGAACCTCAACAGCAACTGTTGTGCCACCTGTTTTATCTGATTTGAATTCAATCTTGCCTCTAAGTTCACCCTCAACAAGTGTCTTAACAATCTGAGTTCCAAGACCGGATAACACCGCACCTTCGGCTAAACCAACCCCATCATCAGCAACAGTAATGAACAGCTTCTTGGATCTTCTAGCTGCTGTAACAGTCAAATGCCCAGTCTTATTAGCTAAACCATGCTCATAGGCATTGGTAACAATCTCAGTAAGAACAACAGCAAGTGGGGTTGCTATTTCACTAGGCATTCTTCCAAACTTTCCGATACGAAGGTTGGTTACTTTGGCGTGATAGGCAGCAGCTAACTCCCCTACCAAAGTAATGATGCGATCAAAGACCTCATCAAAGTTCACATCTTGGGCTAGACCTTCAGATAACGAATCGTGAACAACAGCAATAGCTGCTACTCGTCTTTCAGCGTCACTTAGAGCTTCTAAGGTCTCTGGAGATTTAGATCTTCTACCTTGGATTCTTAGAAGGCTGGCAACAGTTTGCAGGTTGTTCTTGACTCTGTGATGAATCTCACGGATGGTAGCATCCTTGGTGATCAACTCTCGTTCTTGCCTTCTGAGTTCTGTCACATCGCGACAGAGCAGGATAGCGCCGGTGTTGACAGAGTTCTCATAAATAGGAATAGACCTGACTGACAGAGCAGCATTGTTACCTTCAATATCTGCTCGCCAGGCAACTTTGCCAGAAACAACTATTGGTAAGTTCTCATCAACACTTGATCTGCCCTTGTTTAGAACTGTTGTTACTTCTTGAAGAGACTTTCCTTCTAATTCAGTCTCAACTCCAAGTTTCTGAAAAGCGGACATACCGTTAGGGGAAGAGAAGACAACGGTGCTGTTGGCATCAATGTGGATCAAACCATCGTTCACACGAGGTGCACCTCGTCTTGGCGCAGACTGAGATGAAAAGGTTGGATAACTTCCATCAACAACCATGTTCAGTAACTTATCGCCTAGGTTATTCAGGTTGATTCGAGTCTTGTTAGGAGCTGCAGCTTCTCCTAGGTTGGTGTGTTTGGTAACAACTGCTATCGGTGATGGTGTGACATCTGTGCCACTTGAAATGTTTAGTCTTCTAAAGACAGGAACAGCACTCAGTCTGGCTGGCACACCTTGGTATTTATCAGGCTCACCATATTCAACTAACTCACCTGTTGTGAAAGCTTTAGAAACTAGTTGAGCCCAAGCTTTCTCAACTGGCTTACCGGTGATGTCTCGATAGAAAACTGTTGCAGCAGAAGAAGGTCTAGCGTGACCTGCTGCAATAAAGCCTTTTTTACCATCAGAAATCCAGAGCACAAGATCGGCAAATGAAAGATCGGCTATAACTTGCCAGTCAGCCACGAGGGCGTGCAGCCACTCAATGTCAGCTTCATGGTTTTGGCCATGTTGCTTCATCAGCTCTGAAAGTGTGGACACCTAAGAAAGTTTAGCCACGCTAGCTCTGGTTATGGAACCTGCCAGTAGTTGCTTAGTGAGTTGACCGATGGCAACTCTTGCAGGGGAAGATCTCTTTAGTAAGACCAAAGGCAGACCATTGAGCATGGCTTTATCAATATTCTGTGGGTCATCTGGAATAAAACAATCCACTCTTAGCTTGGCTAAGTTCAAATAGGTCTGTTCCAGTTCATCTTTAGCCCCAGACCCTAAAGCGCTGGTCCTGAACCTATTGACCACCACATAAGCCTGAGAGCTGAGTTTGAGTTCGGAGAGATATTCACTAGCTAGAAGAAATCTTTGTGCTGCTACCGGATCACAGCCAGAGACCATCACCAGTTTGGTCGCCTTTACTAAAACTGTTCTAAGCAGGGTGTCTCTAGTAACCAACTCTTGATTAGCAAGAGTTGAAGGGTGCATCACCCGTGGCTTGAATTCAGTGGCTTGGGGAAGATCTAAGACGACGAAATCAACATAGGAAGCAATTCCCTCCAGCAGTCGCTCAAACCGTTCAGGAGTTACTTCTTGCCAACGACTTGCCGAATTGAGCCCAGGCATAAACCTAAGTTCATGCCTTCCAAGAGCGATTGAGACGGTAAGCCTCTCAAACTCTGCTCGAGTCAGTCGCTGCTGTTCAGCAAGCCTCAGACAGGCAGATAGCCCCGCTGGAGTATCAACTAGTCCTAGGGATAGCGATAGCGAAGGAGCAAGGGTGTCCAAATCAACTAGCAATACTCTGTGGCCGGCTAGCGCCAGCTCTGCTGCGATATTGGTGGCTATCGTGCTCTTGCCAGGAGAACCCGCTGCTCCCCAGCAGGCGATAACTGGAACTGGGAAAGGATTACTTGGCTCTGGTTCAGTAACAGGTGTTTGATCATCCCCAACAACCGCAAGGTGCCTTCTTCTGCCTCGGAGTTTTTGTTCCACCACAGTCATTCGCTAGCCGTTGTCACGGCAATCACAGTAGCCTTCTTGGCGATGGCTTGAACCGTTGATCTAATTTCAGCAATTGATACACACACCTCAATGGTTTGAGTGCTTTGGCTAAACCCATCAGTCGCGTTCTTTATTGCAATCACCTCAGCAGCTGTGACTATCTGAACCGGTATTGATTCGACGCTGGCTGATTGCTCAGCTGACCAGAGGTCAACCAAATCACCTTTTCTAATTGACTGGGACATCGGAGCTCCAAGGTTCACAAGAACCGCAGCACAGTCCTGAAAGTTTTCACTTAGTAAGGCAGATAGTGGAATTAGTTGACCTGCTGCAATCGGAGACTTGAGGAAGAACTTATTCTGATTAGTTGATCTGAGATAGAGATTCCCAGTTTCTTGAAGATCTAGTTTTTGAGCTGTGACATTTGATTCAGTGATGGTTGAACCAGTTCCCAAATCAACGGCAGCAACTAGGAATGAAACCCGGTTATCTTCGGCATTTGAACTTGCTAGATAAGAAGCTAAAGCTATTAACGCCAGAGCAAAAGAAATTAGTAGCTTGTTTCTTCTTGAACCCCAACGGTTATTGAGTTTGATGCTGCGAGTTCTTTTACGCATGAATATGGCCATTTGAATATGTTGGTCAATCTTTGATTTGTGCGCTTAGGTTCTCCACAACCAACTCAAAAACACTCGATTCTGGTATCCACAGCAATCGGTAATCCTGACTCTCCAACCGAAAGCAGTTTCTATCAATAGCAATTACTTTTCCAATAACTCGGCTCTCTCGGAAACCGATAACTAGTGATACCTGCATAAAATGTTGCTCGACGATTTGAATCAATGAAGCTGTAGTTTCTAATAACTTTTGACCAGCAAGATTTTCAATCTGGGTAATGTTTTTCAGATTGATGGCATGCCACGCGGCTGTGGTTTGATTTACTGAAAAGCCACCAATGAAATTACTTCCAAGAATGGGGCTGGCTAGGTATTTATCCGCTGATTCATGTTCAAAGCTGATTCTGACTAAACGGCTAGGCAGAGAGATGTTGCTTTGCTCTAGCTTTACCTGGCTAGCGAAGTAGCCTTGCGCTTCAAGATCTTCTAAAGTGCTTT
>Ga0209088_10000264_pt1 | contig 37988 bp, 60 predicted proteins | sample S_140625_EF_Meta_FD_187324 | JGI IMG/M metagenome (GOLD analysis project Ga0209088, IMG submission 187324) | Freshwater microbial communities from Lake Simoncouche, Canada to study carbon cycling - S_140625_EF_MetaG (SPAdes) (version 2) | ecosystem: Environmental > Aquatic > Freshwater > Lake ... | reverse complement strand
AACTAGCGGCATCCAGCCGCTCGGACTTGCGCCGCGCAATAGAAAAAGCCCCCGAAGGGGCTTTAATCAAGATCGAAAAGAATAGCTAAAAGGGCGGCGACCAGCGCCGCTACAAGGATGATCATTCAAGCGCCATTTCCGCGCGTATGCGCGTGTTTTCGTTGTCGTCGTCCAGCAGGGCGCGCAATGCGTCCTCCAGTTCGTTGATGCGGTGCAGCAGGGCGGCGGTTTGGGTGTCGCCGTTGATGTAGGCTTGGGCTTCAGTCATTTTTCGCTCCTTTGTGCGTCTTGGTTGCCTTGTTCATACCCGCGCAGATACTCCTCTTGCGCGTCTTTACCAAATTTTGCGGTTAGGTCGCGCTTGTCGTCTCCGCGCTCGCCATCTCGGTAACCGGAACCGAATATTTGCGCCATTGTGAGGTCGTCTAATGCAATCATGTTTAGCACTCCGTCGAATAGTTGTGTTGGGCGTTAAGGGCGGCGAGCGCCTCGACGGTCTGGGCATCCAGTCCGTAGACTTGCAGAGGGTCAACGGCAAACCGCCCGCATTCGCTCATGTGGGGGTTGTAGATAGTCATGCCGTTAACCTCAACGCCGTAGACCGGCTCGTCGTTGGTGTTTGTAGTCAATACGAAATTCACGATTGCACCTCCTCTTCTAAGTCATCAAAAAATATGCAGGGTGTCGTCGTCTTGTCCGCAAGGACGTAGTGCCACTCGCCATTGCGGAATCGGGCTTGCCAGTAATTGATGATGGTGCCCAAAGGCAAAACCGCGCCAGTTGGCGATAAACAGGCGGGAACCTCTTTGATAACTTTGGCTTGTCGTTTCATGATTGCACCCCCTCGGATAGTTCGGCACCGATGTAATCGGCAAGGATGGCGATGATGGCGTCATGCCGTTCGCCTGAGAAGTACATTGCGGCAAAGTCGCCGGTCTTGACGCCCAAGGCGTCTTGGATGGACGCGCAAGCGGCATCTAAGGCCACATAGGCCAAGTCGTTGATCTGTTCGTTTTTCATAGGTACTCCAAAAGAATAAAAGCTAGGGCTAGGCCAATCGAGATCGCCAGAAGGGCATTAGCCCAAGGGCGGGGGGCTGGTTCGGGTTTGTAGTGTTGCCGGTTCATACCTCAACCTCCATTGAATCGACGCCCACGGGCACGCTAATGTGCTTGGATAGTGGCGCAAAGTGGTTTGTCTCCCCTAGGCCGTTCATAGCGTAAAAATCGCGCACGTAAGCGTATGTCGATAGACTCTCCCCAAACTTAGGATAAGTACGCTTAACCGCCTTCGGCCGGACCGGCTTATGCTTGCCGGTAATCTTACCGGCCAGCGTTTGCACGGCCAGCGCGCGGTCCAGCGAGCGCAGGCTATAGGTGGTGGTGTTAATTTTCAGGGTTTGCATTTTGTTGTTCCAATTTAATAGCGTTTTCAATTTTTCGCTGGTTGTACCCGTCAGCCATCTTATCGGCCATCATGGCCGCGTCGATAGCTTCGGGCGTGGGTGGTGCATATGGCCGTAGGATGGCCTCAAATAGTGGGTGGATCATAGTCCGCTCACCCGGTAGCACGCGCCATCGCTGCGCTGCACGTCTATAGTGCCAGCGCGCCGGATTGCTAGGATCCGCACGCGCTCTATGCGGCCGTATAAACTGACGTGAATATATTGTCCAATTTTCATAATTTACCCTCGTTTACTATATCGGCCAAGAATAGCCCGCAAACGCTGGCGCGCAGCGTTTGCAGATATCCCTATATGGTGCAGCAACCGCAGCAAGGGGCATCGATGCACCGGCCGCGTGCGTTACGCGTAAAGTGCGAAGGGCCATGTTCACCCATAAGGGTTATGGTATTCAAAACCAGCGCGAGCGTGGCCCGTTTGGTCCGGCCGTCGTAATAGATCAAGGCGCCGGGTTTGATCGGCGCGCCGGTGGCCGCGCACCGGCCGGGATAACGTGCGCGCATAGTCTTAATGCTCATAGTGTGCCCCTTACGCTGCCAGGCGCAGATTGATCACGCGATGGCGCGATCCGTGGGCAGGGAATGCCACAATGGCCGCGCGCTGTCGCTGGCACAATTGGCAAGTGGCGCAGGATACATCGTCACGCTGTGTGGCCGGACAGATAACGACAGCGCGCCCCTTGGGCGTAAAGTGATTTATGGTAATGGTGCTAGGCACCACCACCACCACCGGACCGCATTGTGTATCGGCCAAAGTATCGGCATCGTTTAGATCATTGGCCGATAGGTTGACAGTAAATCCCCATGCATTAGCGTGCTTGATCCATGCCAGCGATGCTGCATCGCGATGGTGTGAATAGGTAAACCCGCGCTTGCCTATATTGGCCTGCACCAATTGGCCTAGTTTGACAGCGTCAATAGTGCCACCGGCTTGGGGCAGATCACCGGCTTGATTGTGACGCCACAATTGGCCGTTTGGCAGCGCTGCGATGGATTGGGTGAATTGGCCCCATGTAGTGCCGCGCGTGCCTTCGCTTACAGCGCGCCAGTGCAGCGCGAGCGGCCCGCTATCGGCATAACATTCCGCGCGCATAGCGCAATTAGTAGGGCAGCTGTCGCGCTCTGTGGTGCTAACGGGAATCGGGCCAGTCTTAACATTGGCCGATTTAAGTGTGAGATGTACTTTCATTTTTTGCCTTTACTGTAGTTTATAAACAAGGGCCGTAGCCCTTGGAGGGGTAAATTAAACAATGAATTCGGGGTTGTTAGTCACACCCAAGTCAAGGGCTATAGCCATAATTTCATTGTGACTTTTCGCAGTGCGCGCGGATCTAATGAGCATGGACAGTGCGCGCGCGACATAGTTAGCGCCGAAGTGCTGCATTTTTAGAGTGATCGCAACTTCACGTTTTTCTGATTTTGTCATTTTGTGCCTTTACTGTATTGCATGGCGACTTTGCCATGGCGCATAGTGTAAGCGATTTCCTTACACAATGCAATAACCCTTAAAATTAGTCAACTATTGGGCATTTTGTGGGCGCGGTTGGCGGTTTGGTTGGCGCAGTGTTGGCATGGTTGTTTTAATGCGGTTCTCCAATGAGGGATATCAATTGTTGGCTATGTTGGCTATTTATAAAAGATAAAAGATTGAAAAAGGTATATTTCATAATGTGAATTCTTACAATACTTACAACTAGGGGGTAAGCAACTTGAAAACGTGTTTTAAATAGCCAACACCGCCTACAACCGCCAACCGCCGCATTTTGCACGATGTATCTAGGCACATGGTTAACGCAAGCCATGCAACATGGTAGGCACTGCCAACACTGCCAACACTGGTGCAAGGGTTAACGCAAGCCATGCAATCCGGTTGGCATAGCCAACACTGCCAACACTGCCAGGAAATATGCTTACCATTCTGACTAGCATTACCCTTGCCTTTTTGCCTAGTATATGCTTGCCATTTTGCCTACTATATGCTTGCCATTTTGCGTAGTATATGCTTGCCAATTCGACCATGACTTGCTTGCCAATTTGACTAGCATATCCCTTGTCTTTTTGCCTAATATATGCTTGCCATTTTGTGTAGAATTTTAGCCAGGGGGGAGGGGGTAGGGCCGAGCGATAGGGCCAACGAAAACGGAGGGGCCACAAACAAAATTTTTTTTAATATAAAATCCACGCACACGCCCCAGGCGCAGGAGAACCAGTTGTTCAAGTCATTGCCGCTTACTGTCCGACACGTCCAAGCGACCGAATCGCGCTTGCAGGCGATATACGACGCTGCCAAGCTAGGACTCAAGGGCGACACGCTGGCCCTGGCGTCAGGGCTGCGGCCAGAGGAGTACCAGCACTTGTGCCAATTTGACGCACTGGCCGAGATGGCCGCGCGCAAAGGCAAAGCTGACGGCGAACGCGAGATGGCCGACATCCTGCACAAAGCAGCCAGAGAAGGCGACGCCAAGGCGGCGCTTGAAATCTTAAAGCATCAGCACGGCTGGGTTGCCAAGCAGTCCATCTCGGTAGACATTGACCAGCGCATATCCATCACGCAGGCGCTGCAAGAAGCAGAGATGCGCGTCGTTGAGGTCGTAGATGCAGTCCACCAGATACAGCGCTGAAGACGAACAAGCCCTGATGGCGCGTCTGTGGACGCCGCGCATCAAGGACAACCCGCTCAATTTTGTAGCTTTGGTATTCCCGTGGGGCGTCAAGGGCACGCCGCTGGAGAACTTTAAGGGGCCACGCAAGTGGCAGCGCGAGGTGCTGCAAGACATCGCCGACCACATCGAGGCAAACAAGGGCCAGTTGGACTACGCCGTGCTGCAATCGGCCATTTCGTCGGGACGCGGTATTGGCAAGTCGGCTTTGGTCAGTTGGATTACGATCTGGATGCTGGCAACGCGCATAGGCTCGACAACCATCATCTCGGCCAACTCGGAGAGCCAGCTCAGATCAATCACTTGGGCCGAGATCACCAAGTGGCTGGCGATGGCGATCAACTCGCACTGGTTTGAAGTGAGCGCCACCAGACTAATGCCCGCTAAGTGGCTCACTGAACTGGTCGAGCGGGACTTGAAGAAGGGCACCAGGTACTGGGGCGTCGAGGGGCGGCTGTGGTCAGCGGAGAATCCGGACGCCTACGCGGGTGTGCATAACTACGACGGGGTGCTGGTGGTGTTCGACGAGGCGTCGGGTATCGACGACGCGATCTGGGCGGTGACTGCTGGCTTCTTCACGGAAAACACGCCGCACAGGTTCTGGCTGGCGTTCTCCAACCCACGGCGCAACACGGGATACTTCTACGAAGCGTTTAATTCCAAGCGGGCGTTTTGGAAAACCAAGGTGGTAGACGCACGCACGGTCGAGGGTACGGACAAACAGGTCTACGAGCGAATCATCCAAGAGTACGGGCCAGACTCAAGTCAGGCGCACGTTGAGGTCTACGGGATGTTCCCAAGCGCAGGGGACGACCAGTTCATTGGCTCGGACATCGTGGATGAGGCCATGGGGCGGGAGAAGTACAAGGACTTGTCCGCGCCCATCATCATTGGGGTCGATCCGGCGCGCTACGGCGCGGACGCGACGGTCATTGCGGTGCGTCAGGGCAGGGATATTGTTAACATAACGCGCCACCGTGGCGACGACACGATGACGGTGGTGGGGTATGTGATCGACGCCATTGAAGAGTACAAACCGGCGCTGGTGGTGATTGACGAGGGCGGGCTGGGGGCTGGGATTGTGGACAGGCTCAAAGAGCAGCGGTACAAAATCAAAGGCGTGAACTTTGGAAATAAGGCTAAAAACCCGATAATGTACGGAAATATGCGCGCCCAGATGTGGGGCGAGATGAGGGAGTGGCTGAAATCTGCTAGTATCCCGACCGACAGGTTTTTGAAAACGGATTTAATTTCGCCTAAGATGAAGCCTGATTCACGTGGAACAATCTTCTTGGAGAGCAAGAAAGAAATGAAAGCGCGGGGACTTGCATCGCCAGACGCAGCGGACGCTATATGCGTGACGTTTGCTTTTCCCGTGGCTCACCGCGAGTATACTGAGCCAACTCGCCGGTATAACGCTCAAGACGGCGCAATGCACACTTCATGGATGGGTAGCTAAATGAAGAAAGTATCTCTCAGTGTTGGACGCGGCGAGAAGCTGCCCACATCCAAAGGCGCTGGCCTGACGGCCAAAGGGCGCGAAAAATACAACGCGGCAACTGGCTCCAATTTAAAAGCTCCGCAACCCCAAGGCGGCGCACGCAAGGACTCGTTTTGCGCCCGTATGTCTGGCGTGCCTGGGCCAATGAAAGATGAAAAGGGTAATCCCACCCGCAAAGCTGCTGCCTTAGCAAGATGGAAGTGTTAATCATGGCAACTAAACCTGGGCTTTATGCCGCAATCCACGCCAAGCAAGAACGCATCAAAGCTGGCTCTGGCGAGAAGATGAACAAAGTTGGCAGTAAGGCAGCGCCTTCGGCCAAGGATTTTAAAGACTCGGCTAAGACGGCTAAGAAAGGTAAATGATGCCGCTCGTTAAATCATCTTCCCCCAAAGCCTTTCGTGAAAATGTAAAGGCTGAAGTCAAAGCGGGCAAACCGGTCAAACAGGCCGTGGCAATTGCGTATGCAGTAAAACGCAGCGCCCCAGCCCCAAAAGGTAAGAAATAATGGCTGATTACACCGGCATGGTAGCGGTAGGTAATGTCGCCAATGTTGGTGGCAGCAACTCCGATGTGCTGGCAACAGCGCGCAGCCGCCTAGATATGGCAATTGCAGCGCTGTCTGAGTCGCGCGAAGATGAGATTGACGACCTAAAGTTCTACGCCGGTAGCCCAGACAACCACTGGCAGTGGCCTGCTGATGTGCTGGCGACCCGTGGCGCGGTGCAGGGTCAGACCATCAATGCGCGCCCGTGCCTTACGATTAACAAACTGCCGCAGCACGTCCGGCAAGTAACCAATGACCAACGACAAAACCGCCCAACAGGCAAAGTTATTCCAGCCGACGACAAGGCAGACATTGACGTTGCCGAAGTCTTCAACGGCATGGTCAGACATATTGAATATATCTCGGACGCAGATGTCGCTTACGACACCGCCTGCGAAAACCAAGTCTCCTACGGAGAAGGGTACATCCGGCTCCTGACCGAGTATTGTGACGACAATACCTTTGACCAAGACATCAAGATTGGGCGGGTTCGCAATAGTTTCTCGGTCTACATGGACCCAACCATCCAAGACCCCTGCGGCCAAGACGCCAAGTGGTGCTTTGTGACCGAGGACATCCCCAAAGCCGAGTATGAGCGCAAGTACCCTGATTCTGCGCCCATTACTACGCTGCAAACGCTTGGAGTAGGCGACCAAAACCTGTCGCAGTGGCTCAATGAGGACACTATTCGCATTGCGGACTACTATTACGTCGATTACGACAGCGGTACGCTCAATTTGTACCCTGGCAACGCTACGGCGTTTGATGGAACGCCCGAAGACAAGCAATTACGCGCTATTTACGGTAAACCCAAGAAGTCTAGGCAGTCTGACCGAGCCAAAATCAAGTATTGCAAGATAAACGGCTACGAAATCTTGGAAGAACGCGATTGGGCGGGGCAATATATCCCGATTGTCCGCATTGTTGGCAATGAATTTGAGGTTGATGGCCGTTTGTATGTGTCTGGTTTGGTTAGAAACGCCAAAGATGCGCAGCGGATGTACAACTATTGGGTGTCCCAAGAGGCAGAAATGCTGGCTTTGGCACCCAAAGCGCCGTTTATTGGTTATGGCGGCCAGTTTGAGGGGTATGAAAACCAATGGAAGACCGCCAACACGACCAACTGGCCGTATTTGGAGGTCAATCCAGACGTTACAGACGGCGCAGGCGCTACGCTGCCACTGCCCGCACGTGCCCAGCCACCAATGGCCTCCAGCGGGCTGTTACAGGCTAAAGCAGGGGCGTCTGAAGACATTAAAGCGTCTACCGGCCAATATAACGCTTCTTTGGGCATGACATCCAATGAACGCAGCGGCAAGGCCATCATGGCACGCCAGCGCGAGGGTGACGTTGGGACTTACCACTATGGCGACAACCTTGCCCGTGGCGTGCGGTATCTGACCCGTCAATTGATTGACCTGATCCCCAAAATCTACGACACCCAGCGCATTGCCCGCATCATTGGTGAAGATGGCGAAACCAGCATGGTCAAGATTGACCCAATGCAGGCCGAGCCGGTCAAAAAGATCATGGACCAGAATGGAATTGTGATTGACAAGATTTACAACCCTGGCGTGGGCAAGTACGACGTAGTGGCAACCACCGGCCCAGGCTACGCGACCAAGCGCCAAGAGGCGTTGGATGCGATGGGCCAACTGTTGCAGGGCAACCCGCAGCTATGGTCTGTTGCCGGTGATCTGTTTGTAAAAAACATGGATTGGCCGGGTGCCCAAGAGATGGCAAAGCGTTTTGCCAAGACCATCGACCCCAAACTGATGAGCGATGGTGAAGACAATCCAGAATTGCAAGCCGCACAGCAACAGATGCAAGCAATGGGTCAAGAGATGGAACAGATGCACCAGATGATCCAAAACGTCGGCAAGTCCATTGAGATGCAGGAGCAGCGCCGCAAGGATTACGAGGCTGAAATTAAGGCTTATCAAGCTGAAACACAACGCATCACGGCCACACAAGCAGGCATGAACGAACAGCAAATTCAAGACATTGCTATGGGTGTGGTGGCCGCTGCGATGGAGTCCAACGGCCAGATTGGTGGTATTCCTGAGATGCCAGAACAGCAGATGGATGTGGGTATGGATGGTATGCCTGAAATGCCACAGCCTATGCCACCAATGGAGCAGCCACAATGACCGCCGCACAATTGATGGGTTTACTGTTTTTAGGTCGAAATGTGGCGCACAGCGTCCACTTAAACACGCGCAGCTATTCCAAACACGTTGCGCTTAATATCTTCTACGAGCGCATTATCGGAGCCGCAGACGATTTTGCCGAAGCCTACCAAGGCCGTCATGGTTTAATTGGTCCGATTGCCATTCCAGCGGCCAAAAAGACTACTAACATCATTGAGTTTTTGCAGACCCAGCTTGATGAGATTGAAAAAGGTCGCTACGAAATTTGTGATAAATCTGACTCGACGTTGCAACAACTGATAGACAATATTATTGAGATTTATTTGCGTACCCTATATAAACTTAGGTTTTTAGCATGATCAAAATTAACTTCATCATCAATGGCTTTTCTGATGCCCTACACTTGGCTGATGATCACGGCCTAACTGACGCCGAAATTGAGGCCATGAAGCAGGCTCGCTACGACAAGTGGTATGAGTACGTCACCAACCCTCCCCCTGTGGTTGACGAGCCTGTTGAGGAGTAGTTATGGCAGCATACTTTTGGGTTACGGGTGGCACAGGTAACTGGAACAGCGCAAGCAACTGGGCTTTAAGTTCGGGTGGCGTTGGCGGCATAGCTGTGCCAGGCTCTGGAGATACCGCAGCAATAGACGCTAATTCTGGCTCTGGTACAGTCACGCTTGACATCAGCCCAACAATTCAAACCCTGACCTGCACAGGCTTCACGGGTACGCTTGCCTTTGGCACAAACACCATCTCACTGAACAGCACGGGTACTATTTTCACTGGTGCTACGACTATGGCGGTCACAGGCACACCGTTAATTATTTGCACCAACTCAAGCGCAACGGCAAGAACAATCACCCCAACAGCGGTCACTGAGGCCAATAGCATTTCGTTTAGGATTACTAGCGGCACTGGTACGTTAACAACCACCGCTGGTTCTTATCGTGATTTGGACTTCACAGATGGCACAAACCCAACAGGTTATGCGGGTGCTATAAATAATAATGCGATAACAATCTACGGAGACTATAAAGCGTCTACTGGAATGTCTGCTACAGGTAGTAATGCTTTAACATTTGCCGCCACATCAGGTACAAAAACCATAACCACCGCTGCGGTTGTGTTTGACCGTCCATTCACTTTTAACGGTGTAGGCGGCTCTTGGCAGCTTCAAGACCCACTGACTTCTGGTGCTACTCGCACTTGTACGCTGACCAACGGCACGTTGGATTTAAACGGTTACACGTTGACTACAGGTTTGTTTTCCTCTAACAACAGTAACACTAGAACACTAGCGTTTGGTACAAGCAAAATAGTTTTAAATGGAACTTCTGGAACTATTTTTACAACCTCTACTGCAACTGGTTTAACGGTTACCGGCACGGCCCCGTTGATTCAGGCAACTGCTGGAGGCGCTGGTACGCGCACTATAAATTTAGGTGCGGCTGGTGAAGCTAACGCTATCAGCCTAGACGTAACTGCGGGGTCAGACATTATTTCGCTTTCTACAACAAGTGGCGCATATAAAAACGTAGACTTTACAGGGTTCACTGGTACGGTTTCCATCCAAAATTCAATTTTGGTTTTTGGGAATTGGAATTACGGCGGCACGACTATACAAGGTACGGGTACAGGCACAGTTACTTTTAGTGCAACATCTGGCACAAAAACAATTACGTCAAACGGATTTAGTTTCCCTTCAAACGTCACCTTCAACGGTATCGGTGGCACTTGGCAGCTTCAAAATGCTTTGACGCTAGGCTCTACCCGCACTTGTACATTGACCAACGGTACGTTGGATTTGAACAATTACACGCTGACTACTGGGATATTTAGTTCTAGTAACAGCAACTTGCGTTCAATTTTGTTTGTTAATAATGTTATTGTAGTAACTGGTCTTAATACTACAGTACATAACACTTCTAGTTCAACAAATCTAACTCTTACTGGTAGTAAGCAAATTCAAGTTACTGGGGTTGGCCTTGCTGCACAAACACGGACTATTTCTTCTGGCGCAACTTCGTCTGGGGGAACAGAAGCCACTGCTTTTAATTTTGTAATTGCTTCAGGCGCTGACGCGATAGATTTAGGAACAACTAATTCTGTTTTTGGTAAGATTCAATTTAACCCCGGATTTACTGGAAATATAGCTGCTAACGCATTTCTTGAAATATACGACACTTTAACTTTATCTTCGGGTATGACGGTTACAGGAGGGACGAATGCTTGGGTGTTTAAAACAAATACTCTTAGCGCATTTATTCCTACAATTACTACAAATAATGTTACCATTAACAATCCAATAACATTTGATGCTATTGCTGGTACATGGGAATTTGTAGACGGGCTGACATTAGGCTTGACACAACCTCTGACTCTAACAAACGGCACACTGAAACTAGCCCCTGGGACAAACACTGTTGGATCACTTGTCACCACCGGCACAAACCCGAAGTTTTTGCAAAGCACCACACCCGGCACACAAGCCACCATCAGCGCAGCAAGCGGAACCAACACCGTAAGCTATCTCACCATCCAAGACAGCAACGCTACAGGCGGGGCAATTTTTGATGCTTTGGCGATAACAAACGTAAACGCAGGCAACAACACAGGTTGGCTTTTTAGCACCACCCCAAGCATTGGCAATGAAATTACAATGCGTTTGCGCTCATTTACTCAACCTCGGAGATTTTAATTATGTCCATGAATTTGAAAGCTGTGACGACCTGCATGGGTTACCAGCAAATCACTAGCCTGTCTAGCGCCACTAATTTAACGGTTCCTGAAAGAACCCCAAACGGTCAAAACGGCAAACCAGTGTTTGCGTTAATTGTTGCTGAAGGACAAGCAGTGCGCTGGCGCGATGACCTAACAGCGCCCACAACGTCTGTTGGTATGCCATTGGCGGTCGGCATCCCGTTGCAGTACGATGGCGACCTGACCAACATCAAGTTTATTGAACAAGTTGCTGGCGCAAAGTTAAATATTAGTTACTATATGTAAAAAACGTACTGGTGCGTTCACCAGGGATTCTATGGAATCGAAAAATGTCAGAAGAAAACCTAGCGGAAGTTGAAACCGCGCCGGAAGAGGTGGCAACGGCTGCACCTCAGACCGAAGTTATAGCGCCGGAAGCAGAAGCACCCAAGACATTCTCGCAAGAGGAACTTGATGCAGCTATTGGAAAACGCCTCGCAAGAGAGCAACGAAAGTGGGAACGGGAACAAGCGCAAAGGGTTGCGGAAACGCAAACTTTGAGGGCACCGCCGGTTCAGTCTGCCGATCAATTTGAAAGCACCGAGGCTTACGCCGACGCGCTGGCCTATCAAAAGGCTGAACAATTGCTCGCACAGCGTGAAGCGGCCAAGCAGCACTCGCAAGTTCTTGAGAGTTATCACGACAGGGAAGAAGAAGCGCGGAGCAAGTACGATGACTTTGAACAAGTCGCGTACAACCCCAAACTTCCGGTCACCGAAGTGATGGCAGAAACAATCCGGTCTTCGGACGTTGGGCCTGAGTTAGCTTACTACCTCGGAACCAACCCCAAAGACGCGGAGCGTATTTCACGATTAGCGCCACTTGCACAGGCAAAGGAAATTGGGAAGATTGAGGCCAAATTGGCAGCTGATCCCCCAATGAAACGTACTACATCAGCGCCAGCGCCGATTTCGCCTGTCACTGCCCGATCCACTGGATCACCGGCTTATGACACTACGGACCCTCGGTCTACCAAGACCATGACGGATTCGCAGTGGATTGAAGCTGAACGGCTGCGACAACGAAAGAAGTGGGAAGCGCAAAACCGCTAACTTTTTTTAAGGACTTTTTTCATGGCTAATAGTATCCTAACCATTGACATGATCACTCGGAAGGCTCTGGAGATTCTAGAGAACAACCTGGTGATCACCCGTAACGTAAACCGTCAGTACGACGACAGCTTTGCTGTTGAAGGTGCCAAGATCGGGTCTACTTTGCGTATTCGTCTGCCCGACCGCGCTTTGGTCACTGACGGTGCCGCCCTGCAAGTTCAGGACGACAACGAGCAGTTCACCACTTTGTCCGTCGCCTCGCAAAAGCATATTGGCGTGAACTTTACTTCCGCTGAATTGACCATGCAATTGGACGACTTTGCAGAGCGTGTGTTAAAGCCTCGTATCAGCCAATTGGCCTCCAGCATTGATGCTGACGTTGCCAATGCGTACAAAACCATCGGTAACACTGTCGGCACCCCTGGCACAACTCCTTCTACTTCTTTGGTGCTGTTGCAAGCCCAGCAAAAGTTGAACGAGAACGCCGCTACGATGTCGCCACGCTATGCAACGGTTAACCCCGCTGCTAACGCCGGTCTGGTCGAAGGCATGAAAGGCTTGTTCAACCCCACCGACACCATCAGCAAGCAATTTAAAAACGGCATGATGGGCACTGGCGTGTTGGGCTACGAAGAAGTCAACATGAGCCAATCAATCAAGCAGCACACCACTGGTTCGCGTGACGCCACGGCTGCTACCACGGTTGGCAGCACGGTGACTACTGAAGGTTCTTCTACTGTGAGCTTGTCGCAAGCCTCAGTTACTACAACCATCAAAGCCGGTGATGTGTTTACTATTGCAGCTTGCTTTGCTGTGAACCCGCAAACTCGTGAAACCACTGGTTCGCTGTTTCAGTTTGTGGCTTTGGCTGACGCAACTGCTGTCTCTGGCACTTGGACTGTGACTGTGGCTCCCATGTACTCCGCTGCTCACGCACTGGCTACCATGACCGCCCTGCCAGTATCTAGCGCTGTTGTGACCTTTGTGGGCACCGCTTCTACTGCTTACGCACAAAACTTGGTCTACCACAAGGACGCTATCACGTTTGCTACCGCTGACTTGTTGCTGCCTCAAGGCGTTGACATGGCTTCGCGTGCAGTTCATAACGGTATTAGCTTGCGCGTTGTTCGTCAGTACGACATCAACAACGACCGTATGCCTTGCCGTATTGACGTACTCTACGGTTTTTCTACTATTCGTCCACAGATGGCCTGCCGCATCTGGGGTTAATCAGTAATTCTTTTTAAAGGAAATTTATCATGGCTCTACCTAACGGCGCAGGCGGTTACCAAATTGGTGACGGCAATCTAAGCGAAATTCAAATGAACACCCAAACTACCCCAGCAACGGCAACTGTCACGGCAACGCTGACAACTACCCAACTGCTCAACGGTATTATTTTGGGCACTCCCACCACAACCGCAGCGGCGTACACATTGCCTTTGGCTACTGATGTGGACGCAGTTGTAACCAACGCAAAAGTTGGCAGCAGCTTTGATTTTGTGGTGATCAATACCAACGGTTCCGGCAGCGGCGTGATTACCATCACGACCAACACCGGCTGGACGATTGGTTCGTCAGGCTCACAAGGCTTGATGACCGTCACTACCGCTGGCACTGCTCAAATGTATCGCGCAGTAAAAACCGGCGACGGCGCCTGGTCTTTGTACCGCGTTGCTTAAACTTGAATGGGGCTTCGGCCCCGTTCTTTAAGGAAATAATTATGGCAAATACAAAATCTATTGGTGTTGCTTTTGAAGACCAAGACCTTAAAGGTTCAGCAACTATTTATGCTTTGGCTGGAAGTGGGCAACTTGGGTATAACACTGGAAGTTCTACTACGGCACCTTCAACTGTTACTCAAGCTACCAGCAAATCTACTGGCGTGACTATCAACGCATCTGTTGGTCAAATTGTGACAAACAATGCTGCTTTGGCTGCCGGTGTTGAAGTAGCTTTTATTGTTACAAATAGTGCGGTAAGTGCCTATGATGTTCCAGTTGTGGCATTAGCAAGCGGCGCAGCCACGGCGGGAACGTATTTGCTTTCGGTGGCTGCTGTAGCTGCTGGGTCATTTACCTTGGTAATTTCAAATGCATCCGCAGGCAGCTTGTCTGAGGCGCTGACTTTGAATTTTGCTTTGATTCACGTCGCGCAAGCGTAAAAGGAAGGGAAGGCTAAAAACCTTCCCTTTCATTTATGGAAATATATTTATCACACCCAGTTCATGGCCGCAAAGTGGCGACTATGGAACTTGAAGCCGATTACGATGAGCAAAACGGCTGGACACGATATACTCTGGACACGCCCCAAGTCACTGAGGCGGTTCCTGTAAACGCATTGGAAATAAAGCGCCGTCGTAGAACCGAACCCGAAGGAGCCTAGTCATGGCGACATACACTGCTGGCGATCAGATCAACCGAGCATTAAGGTTGCTTGGGGTGCTGGCTGAAGGCGAAACACCATCTGCCGCTACGTCGCAAGACGCCTTGATGGCGCTCAACCAGATGATTGATAGCTGGAACACCGAACGGCTGTCGGTGTTCAGCACCCAAGACCAAGTGTTTACTTGGCCCGCTGGCTTTATCAACCGCACTCTAGGCCCAACAGGCGACTTTGTAGGCAACCGCCCCATCTTGCTGGATGACGCAACCTACTACCGCGACGCAAGCACCAATGTCAGTTTTGGCATAAAAATGATCAATCAGCAGCAATACGACGGAATTGCTGTCAAGACGGTAACATCCACTTACCCGCAAGTGCTGTTTATCAACATGACTTATCCTGATGTGGATATGTACATTTACCCCAAGCCAACACGGGACTTGGAATGGCATTTTATTTCGGTTGAAGAATTAACTCAACCGGCCACCTTGGTGACAGAAATTCTGTTCCCACCAGGTTATTTGCGTGCGTTTACCTACAATTTGGCTTGCGAGTTTGCGCCAGAGTTTGGCATTGAACCCAGCCCCCAAGTCTCCCGCATTGCTATGACCAGCAAGCGCAACTTGAAACGCATCAACAACCCTGACGATGTGATGTCGATGCCTTACGCCATCGTGGCGACCCGCCAACGCTTTAACATCTACGCCGGAAACTACTAGGCATGGACTCGCCCATCCTTGGTGCTAGTTATGTGGCCCGCAGCGTCAATGCTGCGGACAACCGCATGATCAATATGTACCCCGAAGCGGTGCCAGAGGGCGGCATGACTGCGGGTTTCCTATCCCGCGCCCCTGGCCTGCGCCGATTGGTGGAGATTGGAGAAGGCCCAATTCGCGGCCTGTGGGTCTTGGGCGAATACCTTTATGTGGTGTCTGGCAGCAGCGTTTACCAAGCAAGCCTGTACACCACTACCACCGCTTGGCGTCTGCTGCTGTTGGGCACGGTTACCGGCACGGGGCCGGTGTCGATGTCGGACAACGGCACACAGCTATTTATTGCCTGCAATCCTGACGGGTACATCTTCAATTCCACCACCAACGTATTTGCCCAGATTACCGACCCTGACTTCCCAGGTGCGGTCAGGGTGGGTTATCTGGATGGGTACTTTGTATTTAACGAACCAAACAGCAGCCGCGTTTGGGTGACGCAATTGCTGGACGGCCTGTCTGTAGACCCGTTGGATTTCGCCAGCGCCGAGGGCGATCCTGACCAACTGGTGTCCTTAATCGTTGACCACCGCGAGGCATGGCTCTTTGGCACCAACTCCATTGAGGTCTGGTACGACGCTGGCCTGCCTGATTTTCCGCTACAACGCATCCAAGGCGCTTTTAACGAGATTGGATGCTCTGCCCCCTACTCGGTTGCCAAACTTGACAATGGCCTGTTCTGGCTTGGTTCTGACGCCCGTGGGCGGGGTATCGTTTACCGGTCTAACGGCTACACCGGAACGCGGGTGTCCACCCATGCCATTGAGTGGCAGATTCAGCAGTACGGCGACATCTCAGACGCTATAGGGTATACCTATCAGCAAGACGGCCATGCCTTTTATGTGTTAATTTTTCCAACGGCGCAAACCACTTGGGTCTACGATGTAGCCACCCAAGTCTGGCACGAGCGTGCGGGGTGGGATAACGGCGATTTTGTCCGTCACCGTTCCAACTGCCAAGCGTCCTACAACAATGAAATCATTGTCGGGGACTTTGAGAACGGCAACATCTACGCCTTTGACATGGAAGAATACGCCGACAACGGCGATGTCCAGAAGTGGCTGCGGTCTTGGAGGGCGCTGCCTACGGGGTCAAATGATCTTAAACGCACAACTCAACACACTTTGCAGATCAGTTGCGAAGCGGGCGTGGGTCTTAACACCGGCCAAGGCGACAATCCTCAGATGATGTTGCGTTTTTCGGACGATGGCGGCCACACTTGGTCCAATGAACGCTCCACATCTATGGGTAAAGTGGGTGAGTATTACCGCCGCGTAATCTACCGCCGTCTGGGCATGACTTTAAAGTTGCGTGATAGGGTCTACGAAATATCGGGCACCGACCCCGTGAAAATAGCAATCACGGGCGCACAACTCTATGTGACGCCCACCAATGCCTGAACAAAATATTACGAATATTCCGTCTTCGCGGGTCGATTTTATTGACAAGCGGACGGGGATGATTTCGCGTGAGTGGTACAGATTTTTCCTTAACCTGTTTAACCTAGCTGGGGCTGGCGGCAATCAGGTTTCGCTAGATGATCTGCAAATTGGGCCACCACCACAACCGGCCTCCAGCAGCAGTACAGGCACGGTCACTTCGGTGGCCTTGGCATTGCCCTCTATCATGGCGGTATCAGGTTCGCCGGTCACGACCAGTGGCACATTGACCGGCACGCTCACCACCCAAGCGGTAAATACCATTTTTGCTGGGCCAAGCAGCGGTGCTGCGGCTACGCCCACCTTTCGCGCTCTGACCACGGCTGACATTCCTGCAATAGGCGCGGCTATTACCAACGACATTAGCACGGCCACCAATCTATATCCGTTGTTTTCTACCGCTACGTCGGGCGCTCTTACCAGCGTAAATACCAGCGACCCCAACTTGTTATATACGCCCAGCACGGGCGAGTTAACGGCCTCCGCGCACGTTTCAAGCAATGGAATTCAGATAAACGCCACCACGGTGGCGACTAGCTATACAATTGCCACGGGTAATAACGGCTTGTCAGCGGGACCGGTGTCTGTAAACACGGGGGTTACAGTCACGGTTTCTACTGGCTCTACTTGGACGATTGTATGACAGTCACCGCACGAAATCTTGTTCCTGCCAAACTCGTTGAGAATTCTCAGACGACGCAGTACACCGTGCCGTCCAACATCACGGCGGTGATCATTGACAAGTTCACGGCCACCAACATCAGCGCGTCCACGGCCACCATCAGCGTCAACTTGGTCACCGGCTCCGATACACCTGGCAACCAGAATCTGATTAACAAAAGCAAAAGCCTTGCGGCCTCGGAAACGTACACCTTCCCTGAATTGGTCGGCCAGATTCTGCCTACAACGGCATACATTTCAACTATCGCCAGCGCGGCCAGCGCTATCAATATGCGCGTCAGCGGAAGGGAAATATCGTGAACGATTTAGTGGGTATGGACAAGGTGCTGGCCTTGCAGGCAGAGTTATCAAAGCTGCCACAATACGAGCCAGAAACTAAGCATTATTTTCATGGTGGTATGTATTGCCGTGAAGTTTGGCGTCCGGCTGGCGTATTGGTAGTTGGTGCAGTGCATAAAAAAGAGCATTTTTATTTGATCGTATCCGGTACAGTTGGCATAACTACTGATAACGGCGTTCAAGAGATTACAGGGCCGCATTTGTTTTCTAGCAAACCTGGCACCAAACGGGCAGTTTACGCCGTGACCGATGCGCTATGTATGACTTTTCACGCCCTTGAGGCAAAGACTGTTGAAGAAGCTGAAGCCGAGTTGGTAGAAGCTGAACCCGACAATATGTATAGCCCTGGCAACAGGATAAAGAATCAACCACAAGAGGTGTTGCTATGACATTCTGGGTAGCAGGCGCAATAATAGTAGGTGGCGGTATTTCCGCTTATGGGGCTAATAAAGCCGCTGAAACACAAGCTGGGGCGGCTAGAGAAGCTGGGGCTGTTCAAAGTGATGTTGCTGACCGGCAACTTGCGTTGCAAAAACGGCAATATGAAGAAGGCGTCCAACGCCAGCAACCTTGGCTTACCGCAGGCACCAATGCTTTGGCAAGAATGCAAGCTGGTGAATTTGCTCAACCGGGCGCGTTTAGTTTTGGTGCAAATGACTTTCAAGCTGACCCAGGCTATGCTTTTCGGTTGTCCGAAGGGACCAAAGCGCTTGAGCGCTCCGCAGCCGCCCGTGGGGGTTTAATCTCTGGCGGTACTTTAAAAGCTGCATCTCGTTATAGCGGGGACTTAGCTTCGCAAGAATACCAAAATGCGTACCAGCGCGCCCTTACAGGCTATAACGCTAACGTGGCAAGGTCTGACACAGGGTACAACCGCTTGGCTGGCATGGCTGGCATCGGGCAGACTACAGGCCAACAGTTAAACGCGGGTGGGGCAAATTATGCCAACACTGCGTCAAACACGTTAGGCAATTACGGCACCGCAATGGGCAACTCAATTATGGGCGCAGGCAACGCCCAAGCAGCCGGTCAAATGGGAATAGCAAATACATTGGCAAGTGGCCTTACTACGGCGGCAAGCGGGTATCAAAATCAGCAAAACTTTAATAACTACATTAATAGTCGAAACCAAATGGGACCACCTATTTCGGCTATGAACGCATACGCTTAAGGTAAATCATGGCCGATCTAAACGCACTTATCGCGCAGGGCTATCAGTTCCAAGCGCCTCCAGACCCGTTTGCTCAATACGGGAAAATGCAGCAGTTGCAGCAAGGTGAGCAAACAAACCAGCTTAACCAAATGAAGATGCAGGAATACCAACGTGGTATTCAAGAACAAAATGCGTTGCGCGGTCTTGATCCAACGTCAGCTACATATATAAATGACGTTACAAAAATTAGCCCAGAACTAGGCCTTAAATTTGGAAAATTGCGGCAAGAAGCTAAAACCGCTCTTACTGAAGGGCAAATTAAAGACACAGACCTGTTGGCTAAAAAACTGTCACTTCTTCCCGATATGTACGCAAGGGCCGATACGCCCGACAAGTACATAGCGTTGCATGAGTCAATCCACGCCGATCCAATTCTTGGTAATTATTTAAAAAGCATAGGTGCTACAAAAGAACAAGGCCGAGCAAAAATTAATGAAGCAATTACAAACGGCACGTTTGACGATTTGCGAATAGGGTCAATGCGAAAAGTTGAAGACGTTGTAGCGCATTTAGCAGACGTTGCATACGGGCAAAGTAAAAACGCGCCCGCGCCAGGGGCCGCGCCTGTAGGCGCGCCAACATACAACGCAACCCCTCTAGTTCCGATGCCTAACGAGCCTATGGTTGCTCCGGCGGTAACGGGCTTAACCGCAGACCAAGCCCGCGCTCAGTTAGCTGTATCACCTAACGCTTTAGCGCCCCAAGTTGCACCTGTTAATGCTTTAGCTGCGGCCCCAACAGTTGACCGCGTAAAACAAATTGATGATAGACTTTTAGAAGGTAATACATCTAGCTATAAAAATTCAAAAGGATGGGCTGATGAGAAAGAACAGCTAAAAACTGAACGTGCCGATTTAATTAAAGAGCAGCCAGACATAGCGCTTATGCGGGCGTTAAAACTTCCTAACACGCCAGCAGGCTTTACTACGCTTCAGGCGTTGAAAAATTCTTCGCCTAGTGAATTTGAGCGGGCGATAAAAGCAGCTAATTTAAATCCTGCCGAAACAATTGCGGCTAACAGAGCGTACATAACACACAAGACTACGCACGCACCTGCAAATGTGGTTAATGTTTCTAACGTGCAAGAAAAAGAAGAAGGTAAAGAATACGGCAAATTTTTAGTTGAAGATTACAAAGCAGTAAAAGCATCCGCAGGTCTAGCTTTAAAATCAATACCAGCAATTGAAAGCAATCTTGCTATCCTAAACAAAGGATTTGATACTGGTTCATTTACAGAATCTAAAGCAGCGGCAGCTAAAGTGCTGGGCGCGTTAGGCGTTAAAGACGCAGAAAAATACGCTACAGATTCGCAAGCGTTTCTTGCTAACGCCAGCGCTGCGGTGCTGCAACGTCAATTGGAGCAAAAAGGCCCGCAAACAGAAGCAGACGCCCAGCGCATTACGCAAACTGGCGCTCAACTTGGCAACACTAAAGCTGCCAATGAGTTTGTTCTTAAAGTTGCTAAGGCTCAACTTCAACGTGACGTTGAACAACGCGATTTTTATGCTAACTGGCGCGATAAAAACCAGACGTTCAACGGCGCTGAAAATGCTTGGTTTGCTGGCCCAGGTAGCAAATCGTTGTTTGAACGCCCAGAACTTAAAGCATACGCTGCTGGGCCTAACGTAAAAGAAGTAGCCCCCGATAGGACTAAAAGGCTAGACCAAATTTTTGGTGGAAAGCGTTAATCATGGCTGACCAATTCCGCGATCAAGTTAATACCGCCCGCCGCGCGGGTTATTCCGACGAGGAAATTGCAGGGTATTTAATTGAAAAAGGAAACCCAAGCAATAAAGTTAAGCAAGCGTTAGACGAAGGTTATGCACCTGCTGAAATCCTCCAATACCTTGCGCCTGCTTTATCAATGGGCGAGGAAGCGGTGCGAAAAGTCGGTGTAGGAATTCGCGGAGTCACTGAGGCGCTTGCGCCTGTTGCAACGGGCGCAACTTTGGGCGCAACTGCTGGCGCATTAATTGGCGCGCCTACAGGTCTTGGCGCGCCCATAGGTGCAATAGCGGGGGGCCTAGCAGTGCCTGTTACCGATGCGTTAGTTATGGGTTATAACCGACTTGCAGATAGCAATGTGCGTCTACCGTCACAAGTTATATCCGGCATGATTCCTGGCCCCCGCGCAGAAACGCCCGTAGAACGAGTTATTCAAGGCAGTACAGGCGCGCTAGGCGGCACGCTTGGGTCTGTTGGTGGTGGCCGCGCAATTGTTGAAGCCGCAAGGGCTGCACCAGGCTTACAGTCGCCCGTTGCTCAAGGCACTTTAGCAATCGGCCAAGAAGCCGCTCGTCGGCCAATAGGCCAGTTAATTGCGGCGCCTATTGCTACCGCAGCGGGGCAAAGCGTAACCGAGGCAACCGGAAACCCTTTAGCTGGTCTTGCTGCTGGTGTAGCTACGGGAGCAGCCACTGGGTTGCGGCCCACTAAACGCGGCGCGGTGCCAACGGAAGAAGAATTATTAAAACAATCTAAAGCCAATTATGATATTTTAGATAAATCTAGCCTTCAATTTGACAAAAACGAATTTAATCAACGGATGAGTTTGTTGCCTGTTCATTTGGAAGCCACGGAAGGCTATGTGTCTGGGGTATATCCAAAAGTAGACGCTGCGCTTGCGCGATTGCAAGCCGATAGACCAAAAAATGTTGCTGAAATAACAGCGCTTCGCAAAATTATTGGAAACGCTGCGGGCAGCGCGGATTCGGCTGAACGCAGAATGGGCAGTATTCTTCTTGACGATTACGACAAATACATTTTAAACGCGCCGCCAAGCGCAATTGTTAGCGGCGACAAGGCTGCCCTTGACGCATGGAAAGCCGCCCGCGCCGACTACGCCAAAGTTAAAAAATCAGAATTGATTGAAGACATTGTTGCCCGCGCTGAAGTGTCTCAAGGCGGCAAAGAACCATCAATTGCGCAAGGGTTGTCCGCGCTGGCAAAAAACGATAAGAAAATGCGGTTTTTTACTGCGGAAGAACAAGACGCGATTCGTGAAGCAGCTAAAGGTGGAAACTTGCAATCAATGCTGCGCACAATAGGTAAATTTTCACCTATGACTCCCGCAGCGGCCATCTTCACCGCAGTCAACCCCTACGGCGCGTATACAGCAGGGGCGGGCATGGCGGCAAAAGAACTTGCTACCGCTCGGCGTATGCAGCAAGTAAACGCGCTTGCCAGCCGGATGCGGCTTGGAAAAACCCCAGAAATTATTGAAGGCGCAACCGCTAACGTGCCGGTATTTGCCGCCCGTAGTGCGGTAAACAATTTAAACTCGCTTGCACCCCAAAACACCGGCAATGAGCAATTTAATTTTCTCTCTGGGCAATAACTTAAAGGTAACCCAATGGCATCTCTATCACCTCCACCAAAGCTGCAATTTTTTGGCTCGGATGGCCTGCCGCTGGTGGGCGGCAAGCTGTACACCTACGCAGCAGGCACCACCACGCCATTGGCGACGTACACGGACTCCACCGGAGCCACCCAGAACACCAATCCGGTAATCTTGGACTCCACCGGCCAAGCCAGCGTTTGGCTGACGGACACCACGACTTACAAGTATGTCCTCAAGACCTCAACTGATGTGACGCTGTACACGGTGGACTATGTAAGCGTGCCGCTGACATCTAACTCTTTCGCTTCGCCACCACCAATTGGTAGCGACATCCCTAACACCGGTACATTCACCACCTTGACGGCTACCGGCCAGGTGACGTTCGCCAACACAGGTGCTGCGGTGATCAACGTAGGCACCACGGGTGAGCGCCCTGCCACGCCGCAGACCGGCATGATCCGCTACAACAGCACGATCAGCAAGTACGAGGGTTACGCCGGAGCAGCATGGGGCCAGTTGGGCGGTGGGGCTACTGGCGGCGGTACTGACCAGGTTTTCATTCAAAACGGCCAGACCGTGACAACCGATTACACTATCACCACAAGCAACAACGCTGGTACATTTGGCCCTGTAACTGTAGCGACTGGTGTTACCGTAACCGTACCTACCGGCTCGGTCTGGTCAATTGTTTAAGGACAAAATATGAGCGCTATAGCAATCACAAGCAGCGGCAGCGGGGCGGGTACGCTCTCCATCGCCGCGCCTATTACGGCTACCAATCGGACGCTGACGCTGCCTGACGCAAGCGGTGTTCTGGGGGCTTACCCACAGATTTACTCCATTACTGCTTCGGTGGCCTCTAGCGCCCTGACGGTGACGCTTAATCCTTGCGCCTTGGACTTCCGTGCTACTCCAATTACTAGCGGTACTGTTAACACGCGCACGGTGGCTTCGGCAATCTCGGTGGTTGTATCCAGCGGTTCTACCTTGGGTACAGTGTCCGCACAGCAATCGCGCATTGTTGTTCTAGCCCTTGATAACTCCGGTACGATTGAATTGGCAGTGGTCAACATCTCTGGAGGGACTAACCTTGACGAAACAACCCTGATTAGCACCACCGCTGAAGGCGGGGCAGGTGCGGCTGATAGCGCCACCGTTGTCTACTCCACCACAGCCCGTACATCATTGCCGTTTCGTGTTGTTGGCTACGTTGAATCCACGCAAGCCACTGCCGGTACTTGGGCTACTGCACCAAGCACTATCCAAGGCTACGGTGGTCAGGCTCTGGCTGCAATGAGTTCGTTGGGTTATTCGCAGACTTGGCAGAACGTGACTGCAAGTAGGGCGTATTCCACTACCTATTACAACACAACAGGAAAGCCTATTTTTGCAAATGTTACTAATGGAACAACAGCGGCAACCCTAACACAAGTAGCTACTGTCAATAGTGTGACTGCCGCACAATCTCTGTCTACTGTTGCTGGAAGCGGAGGAAATATAGGATTTTTAATACCTCCGGGAGGTTCCTACAGTGTTACCGCAAGTTCTGGAGCTTTACAAGTTTGGTCAGAACTTCGTTAAGGATAAATCATGCATTACAAAGCCCCAGACAACTCGCTGCACTTTCTTGATGATGATGCCTACGCGCATCTGCTCCCAGAAGGCTCTGTCCAGATCACGGACGAGGAAGCAGAGGCACTACGCCCTGTGTACATACCAACCTACGCAGAAAAACGTGCTGCTGAGTATCCACCAATGACCGACTACCTTGACGGGGTAGTGAAGGCAGATCAGGCACAGATTGACAAGTACATAGCTGACTGCCAAGCAGTTAAAGCTAAATATCCAAAGGTGTAAGCCATGACCATCTCCATCAACGGCACAAATGGGCTTATCCAAGCCTACGACTACCAAGTCCTAACTACGGGCTTTAGCTACACCTTTGCTGCTGGTACGCAAGTGCTGGTGATTAACCCCGCCGGTACGCTGGCGACAGGTACGATCACTATGCCTGCTGCTCCCAGCGATGGCATGACGATTAGGTTTAGTTCTAGCCAGGTCATTACTGCGCTAACGGTTAGCGCAAACACGGGGCAGTCTATTGTTTCTGCCGTTACTACTTTGGCGGCTGGCGGCGGGGCTGTGTACATCTACCGCGCTGCAAATACTTCTTGGTATAGGACGGTTTAATCATGGCAACAACTATTTCTGGAACCGCTGGTGTAACCTTCCCCGCTGGTGGCCTTGGCAACCCAGCCGGTGCGGTGGTGGGTACTACCGACACGCAGACGCTGACGAATAAGACGCTGACATCAAGCGGTACTGTTTCGGTGTCTGTTGCAAGTTCCACTTTGGGCTATGCAACGGGTGCTGGCGGCGCGGTAACGCAGCTCACTTCGCGCACCACGGGCGTAACATTAAGCACCGCAACTGGCGCTATCACCATGTTCTCGGCTGCGGGGTCTGCTACGGCGGCAACCTTCATTGTCACCAATACGTTGGTGGCCGCTACCGACAATATTATCGTCAACCAAAAATCAGGTACTAACCTGTATGTCTTGCTGGTCACCGCCGTCACAGCGGGTACTTTCAACATCACGTTTTACACTACCGGCGGCACTGCAACTGATGCGCCAGTAATCAACTTTTCAGTGATTAAAGGCGTTGCAGCATGAATGCGCCAGAAATCGATCCCGTCAAATACGGCGTCTTATGGCAGAAGGTGCAGGACTATGAGCGCCGGTTTGACGAGATGAGCGCCAAGATTGACAAGTTAGAAACCAACATTGACAAGCTAGTTGAACTCGCCAACCAGGGCAAGGGGTCGTTCTACGCTGGCATGGTCATGGTGTCGGCTGTAGGCAGCGTTATCGGATATTTAAGCAATTGGGTGGGTAAAAGCTAATGTATGCGCCGGGCCGCACTTTTGCTGGCGCTGGTGACAATATCAGTTGCCCAAGACAGGTTGGTCCTGACCACCGCGCCACCCAAGAAACCCTTATCCAAGTCAAGCTGCGCGGTGCAGGAGTTGTACGCTATAGCTTGGTCAACCCACGACCCAGCAGAACGCCACAAGGCTATGTTGGAGTGGCTGGATAATTCGGTATGCAGTTCGGACGATTACGTCAATATTTGGAACGCCTTGCCGGAATGGGCAGGTACATCAGACAGTCCTTTGCTACGCGCAAAGATTGTAGAGAAAGTGAGAAAAAAGTGAACGACAACACCAAAGCACGGCTTACCTTTGCCGTGACGCTCATGGTCAGCGCGACCCTTTGCCTATCCGTAATTGGTATGGTTTCGGCGTTCCTGCTCGGCCTGTGGTCAAAAGAAGTAGATAATGCTGAAATTTTTAAGTTGCTATCCCCAGCATTCCAGACCATCATTGGCGGCTTTATTGGGCTGCTGGCTGGTGTAAAACTTTCCCACGACGAGGATACTCCTCCCTGCAAAAAGGACTGATATGTTAGATTTACTAGGTGGTGGTATCTTTGGCTCCCTGCTTGGGGGCTTATTTCGTTTGGCTCCTGAAGTCCTGAAATGGATGGACAAAAAGAACGAACGCGCCCATGAGTTGAAGATGTTTGAGCAGCAATGCCAATTGGAAACCCTGCGCGGTAATCAAAAAATGGCTGAGATTGGGGCGCAGCGCGAGGCTACTGTTGATACCGGCGTCATGGATGCGTTTAACAGCGCCATTGAGCAACAGACCGAGATGGTCAAGGCAGCAGGCGGCTGGGCCGCAAGCCTGTCCGCATCCGTGCGTCCGGTGGCAACCTACTGGATTTTGTTCCTGTGGAGTTTCGCCCATGTCTGGTTTGCCTGGACTGCTTGGCTGGCTGGCGCGTCTCCAGAGACGGTGTTTAAGCTAATCATGTCCGCTGACTTTGCTGCGCTAGTATCGGGTACGTTAAATTACTGGTTCCTTGACCGTACCCTAGCCAAGCGTGGGCTATGAAGTTAGACATTGCCGCAGCACTGTGTAAACAGTTTGAGGGGTTTAGGGGTAAACCCTACCTCTGCCCTGCGGGTGTCGCAACGATTGGTTTTGGCAGCACTTATTACATTGATGGGCGTAAGGTTTCATTGACAGATGAAACGATTTCTGAAACGATTGCTGAAACAATATTGCTCCACGAACTCCACCACACCTACCTACCTGGCGTCCTGCGCCAGTGCCCCATCTTGCTGACCGATGAGCGCAAGTGCAACGCTATCGTGGACTTTGCCTACAACCTAGGCACGGGCCGTTTGCAGACCAGTACGCTCAAGCGCAAGATCAATGACCAAGATTGGGACGCCGCCCAAGAACAGTTGATGCTGTGGACCAAGGGCGGCGGGAAGGTGCTGCCAGGGCTTGTCAAGCGCCGGTCTGCCGAAGTTGCCTTATTAGCTGCATAGCGTCCTTGAGGTCGCCCCGCAGTTGTTCAATCGCCTCCTGCTGAGCTTGCATACGTTGATACGAATCCAAAGCGAATTTCGCTAATGTTTTTTGGTTCCATGCCGCGAAGTTGGGTAGGTCTAGCATTTGGTTTCTCAGTTGGTTTAGGACAGTTTTCTGGAGGTACTACTACACACCATACAGCTACCCATTGTTTGCGGTAGGCTATCCAGCGATCAATATAGGCGTCGGGCATCCCCAACAGCGCACGTCTGCTAGAAGTGGTACTTTTCTCCAATCGCTCGGCTATATCAGCAATGGGCAAACCATCGTGATACTTTTGTAGCAGCATCCTCACTGAGTAATGGTTTGACTTACGCACCGTTCTTCTCCTGCATCTGTAGTGCTACTAACCTATCAATACCAATGGCAACTTCAAACACGGTGCCGTGCGCCCAATCTTTACGAATAGAGCAGCCAGCAACTTCAAGGTCACCAATGTGCCAATCCAATGTTTTCTCGCTATAGTGCGGTAGTTCATCGGCGGGTTCGTATGTGCCGCCATAGGTTTTCGTTAATGCGTCCAACGCAGTTTCAAGGTAGGGCGCTTTGCTTCCGTGGCTTGCAAACAATTGAAACTCCATTTGGTAGAACTGTACTAGCCGCAGCTTGCTGGCGCGCATGGTGTCGGGGTTTTCTTCATCCCTAAAACTCAAACCCACTTGCCACAAGCACATAGGTAGCCGCTTCTTCATCTGCGCCTCTTGGTCATACCGCAAGCGCATAGCCTCAAAGGTTCCCGCTGTAGTCTCAGGCCGCAAGTAACCACGGCGACCAGCGTTAATCAAATCAAACTTAGCTTCAATGTGACCCGTTAAGTATTCAGCGGGGGTCAACACAGGTGTCTCTACTCGCTCCATTTGCACAGCAGGGTTCAAACTACGCCAGACATCAAGCAGCATTGCAGGGATTTCCCGCACCAATGATTCACGGCGTAGGATTTCTCGCTCATTCCACATTACCGTGGCGTTTGTAAAACAATTTTTCATGTGTTCTCCTGTGGTGGTGTGCAAGTGTGTATGTCTTTAGTACGCTTACCGCACCTCTCGCAAAAGTTCCACTCCCGTCCAGCTAGTGCTGCCTTCTTGCCATCGTGGTATCCGCTTTGATACGCAATGGTTAGTGCATCGCCGTACACCTGTGTGTCATCGTCTTCGTTCAGCTTGTCCCGCGCCGCAGCGCGTTTTGATTCGTAGCCTGTCATAGCTTGCCCCATACAACATAGGACAACGCCGTGATACACACCACCACAATAATTACAGCAACCAGTTCGCTGAACGAACCCAGCGTTTCGCGGTACGGGTCAAGGTCAATTTTGCCGTTTATATAGGCATCGTTGACTTTACGGACCGCGCAGTCTGCGCCTTGGGTACATTGACCATTTGCGTTACAGCAGTTCATTTGTATTCTCCAATGTGTTGGTCATACAGTTTCAATAAGGTGTCGAGGTCAATGTAGTAGTTGCGTACCACCGCCAGCGATGCTAAGTCGTTTATCAAATTAGTAATTGCTTGTTTGTGATGCCTGTCGTCAATGTCGTATTCCTCCACCAGCTTGGCGCTCCACTTTTCAGTAGTGCCGTGTACACGCAAGTGTCTCATTTGTACTCCTCCATGCGCTTGTTCAGACGCTCTATACGGGCTATGTTGTACGCCACGATGGACTCGGCGTACTCAACCCCTGCCTCTGCTTCCAGCTTGGACAGATGGGCATCAGCCAAAGCCTCTGCAATCACCTGGAGAGGCGTTGGTTTTTTAAACGGTTCGCGTAATAAATTAAAAAATTTCATGGTAATTTAGCTTCCTTTAGTAGTTCAAGTCTCTCCCGCGCGACGCGCAGGGTGTTGTACCGCTGGTGCATACGCTCCAGTACAGATACTCTTTTGAGCGTCTGGCGCTCGTTGTTCAGCATACCCAACACTTCCTCTTCGGAAAGCGTGGGCAGACGGTCATTTAGACTTCGCCAAGTGTTTTTCAATTCGTGTCTCCAGTTTGGTGATCAGGTTGACGCAACGGTCATACGCCCGGTAGGTGGCGTTCAACTGGCGCGCGCGGGCCTTGAGTTCGGCCTTGGCCGCTTTAAGTTGTGCTTTCAATTTATCTAACATAGTTCCTCCATTGCAATATCAGAAATAGCGCGCTTGTCATGCAGCGCCGCCCAGATGCGCTCGTCCACCGTCTTGTTTGTCAGCATGACGTAGCACCACACGTCATGCCGCTGGCCGCTACGATGCAAGCGCCCGATGGTCTGTTCATACAGTTCGAGCGACCAGGGCAGGGACAGGAAAATAATCCGGCACCCGCCATGCTGCAAGTTAAGCCCGTGACCGGCTGATTTTGGGTGCACGGCGAGAAGTTCAATTTCTCCTTGGTTCCACCGTTCAATTGCTCGGTCATCATCCAGCGTATTAAGTTGTCTATATCGGCGTTTGAGTTCCGCGAGTTCTTCTTGGTAGTTGTATACGATAAGCGTGTTCGCACGTTGGTTTTCATTCAGTAACTCCTCTAGCCGGTCAAACTTGGCCGTGTCAAACCACACTGGCGTTTGCACTGTCACCCACTTGCCAGGTATCTCCGATGGACTTTGCACCGTGTTGTACACAAACCCGCTGGCAAGCTGCTGCAACTTGCCGGTCACCACAGCCGCGTTGATGGCCGTAATGTCTTGCAGTTTGAAGTCTTTTTTCATAGTGTCGTAGGGCTTGCGGTCGTACAGATCGCAGCGCACTTCTACCGTGTGAAGCGGGGGCAGCTTGTCGCTATACTCACCCGCGTCCAACACGAAAGTGGCAGGCTTTATCACGGCCATGACTTTCTCAAGACTGCCCTTGCGCGGTGCCCACTCACCAAAGTCGGGGTTGATCAGCACGAAATACTGCTGCTGGAATGCGCCCTTGCTGCGGCCTAATAAACTCTGGTCCACGATCTTGCACTGTCCAAACACGTCCTCCAAACCGTTGCTGGTGAACGAGCCGGTCAACCCCCAGCGAATCTCAATAGGCGCAAGGAATTTCAGTAGGTCTTTAAAGCGTTTGCCGCTGGGGTTCTTGAGCCGCGTCAGTTCGTCAAACACCACGGCGTCAAACTTACCTGTGGGCAGGTTCTCATAGTTGGTCACCACCACTTGGGCGCTAGACGCAAAGGCCGCAGCGCGCTGTTTGGGCGTGCCCACAGCCACGGCCAGCGTCACGTCGGGTGCCCACTTGGGCTGCTCGACCGGCCAGACGCTGACGGCCACCCGCTTGGGGGCCAGCACAAGAAAGCGCTTGGCGTAACCGTCCTTGAGCATGGCCTGCATGGCAGTCAGCGTGATGGCCGTCTTGCCCGCGCCCACAGGGGCGAGGATCATCGCCCTGTCGCGCTCGTACAGAAAGTCAGCCGCCTGCTCTTGGTAGGGCCTAAGTTTCAAGATAAGCCTCTATGAGCGCTTGCGCTGCTTGCGGGACGATGGCGTTGCCGTAGGCGCGCAGGCGTCCCACTCTGGCGGTAGACCCATGAGCCAACGGGAATGTGCCGGATTCAACTGGCCGGTATTTTCCGTCTCGGCAGGAGAGCCAATCACAGTTCGCCCAAAAGCCAGTTGCGCTGCTACATCCAGCGTGTCCGTGCTGATCTTGCCGTCTCTCATACGCCCCCCCCGGTAGCCGCCCTTGTGATCCCGCGTTGATGTCGTCGGCCAACTCGCCAGACGCGCCGCCGTTTGCAAACCGGGGGCTGGCCCTCTCCTGCTGTCCGGCGGTCGTGGCCCGCCCGTTGTATCGCCCACTATCGGCGTCGGCCATGAAGAACAATCGCTGCCGGATGTGCGGAGCGCCGACGCCCGCAGCAGGGATACCAACCGCCCCGCAGGCGTAATCTTCTCCTTCCAAGTCAGCTTGAACAAGGTCGAGCCAGCCGTGTCTAATTGCTGCTTCAACTTGTTCACCAAAGATAACTGGAGGGCGGCACTCGCGGATGAGATTGAACCAGACAGGCCAGAGGTGGCGCTCGTCGGCGGTGCCTTTTTGATTGCCTGCGGCGCTAAACGGCTGGCATGGGCAACTACCTGTCCAAACAGGTCTACTGTCAAGCCATCCTGATTGACGTAGCGCATGGCTCCAGACTCCGATACCAGCAAAAAAATGGCATTGGGTGTAGCCTGCGAGGTCGGCGGGTTTAACATCTGTGATACTCCGTTCGTCAACAATACCTGGGGCGATATGCCCTGCTGCTATCAGATTGCGTAGCCACTGCGCGGCGTACGGGTCAATTTCGTTGTAGTAGTTCATCAATCTGCTCCTTCGTCCATAGACATACATACCTCTGATTGAGCCGCGCCATGTCTGCTGCAAACAGCTTTTGCAATTCTGATAACCTACCACCCTTGGTCTTGAGTTCCACGAACCAAGTGCTGCCGTCAGGCAGGCAAGCTATCCTGTCAGCCACGCCTTTGCGTCCGGGGCTAGTGAACTTGTATGACACCCCGCCCATACGCTCCACCGCCCAGACAAAGTGATTTTCAACTATTTTTTCTTTCATGTCAAAAAGTTTAGCACAAAAAGTTGTGATATAGTTGTGGTTCACAAACATTAAAGGACTCTAAATGCAACATTCCAGTATCGTCGGCGGTAGCACCGCCAAGAGGGTAATCAACTGCCCTGGTTCGGTGGCCTTAGTTGCCAAGATGCCGCCCAAGCCATCCAGCAAGTACGCTGACGAGGGCACGCTCCTACACAACGTCATTGCAGAGATCGTGATGTCCGGTCTGCCGCCAGAGCATTACCTTGGCACCAAGTACGAAGACCAAATACTCACGCAAGAACTGATTGACGACAAACTCAAGCCCGCGCTGGCCTCGCTGGACGAGATCGATCCCAAGCAGGAGATGGAAATTGAAGCAGAAACTCATGTCAATTTTGGAGATTTATTACCGGGTGTCTTTGGTAGTACTGATGTTATTGGGCGCATCGGGAATCGTGGGGTTGTTCTCGATTGGAAGTTTGGTGATGGTGTTGCCGTTGAAGTAGAAGAGAATATGCAACTGATGTTCTACGCAGCAGCGGCCATGCGTACGCCGCAAGCGCAGTGGGCCTTTGAGGGCGTGACCGAGATTGAGATGGTCATCGTGCAGCCGCCTGCCGTGAAGCGTTGGGTGACCACACCCAAGCGAATTGCGGAGTTTGAGTTGCAGTTGGTGCAGGCCGTCAAGATGAGCGAGAAGAAGACCGCGCCTCTGCGTTCTGGCGATCACTGCCGCTGGTGCGCCGCCAAGCCGGTGTGCCCACAGATGACCGGCGCAGTCGAGCGCGCCTTGCAGACTATTATCGACAACCTAGACCCACCGACTATCTCTACCTATCTCAAGAACGCTGATATGCTGGAGCAGTGGATCACCGACTTGCGCGGCTTGGCGCTCCAGTTGCTGGAGTCCGGTGCCAAGCTGCCTGATTACAAATTGGTCGCCAAGCGGGCGATCCGTTCATGGACCGACGAGGACAAGGCCAAGGTCGCCCTGTTCGCGTTTGGTCTGACCGAATCTGAGGTGTTGGAGACTTCCGTGATCTCTCCGGCCAAAGCTGAGAAGGCGCTCAAAAAGCGCAAGCAGGCTTTGCCGGACGATCTGGTGGTCGCCATCTCTTCAGGTAACACTTTGGCAAGCGCGGATGATTCGCGCCCCGAGGTGATGCTCTTGGGCAAGCAATTAACCGCTGCCCTTTCTAAACTTCAATAAAGGAACAAAAATGTCCAATCTAGTAGCGTTCTCCCAAGCGGGCTTGCCCGCAGTTTCCACCCTCGCATCTTCCCTGCGGGCTATCCAATCCGATGTCGGCCCAGCCGGTACGGTCATCCTGAAAATGGACAAGACCGGCCATTGGGTGTTTGGTGCAGACCAAACCGAAATCGAAGAGGACAGCACTTGGGCGGTCAACCCTTTCAGCTTTGTCCACGGCTTTATTGCTTGGGGTGATGGCGAGGTGTTGGGCGAGAAGATGGTGCCCGTGTCCCAGCCCTTGCCGGACTTGGATGGCGCACCCCCAGCCGCCAAAAAGGGTTGGGAAACTCAAGTTGGAATGAGTCTAAAGTGCCTGACGGGCGAAGACAAGGGCATGGAAGCGCGCTTTACGACCACCTCGGTGGGCGGTAAGAAAGCGGTCCAAGCAATTGCGATTGCCTTGGCAGATCAGGTCGAGAAAGACCAAACCAAACCAGTGCCAGTGGTGCGCCTTAAAAAGGAGCATTACCAGCACAAGTCGTATGGCCGGATTTTTACGCCGGTCTTCGACGTGGTGGAATGGTTGACTTTGGAAGGTGAAGCTGAACCAGCAAAGGTTGAGGCACCTAGTCGTCGTCGTCGCGCAGCGGCCTGATGACTCTCTGGGTTGACTTTGAAACCCGTAGCGCCTGCGACCTAAAAGTCGCGGGCGTTTACAACTACGCCCAGCACGGCAGCACCGAAGTGCTATGTATGTCCTACGCCTTTGGTGATGATGACGTGCAGACATGGTTGCCCGACCGTCAATTATTCCCCGCGCAGGTGCGTAAACATAAGGGCTTGATCTATGCCCACAACGCCGCTTTTGAGCGCCTAATTTTTTGGTACGTTCTTCAACAGAACTACGCCTTAGAGCAATTCGTCTGCACCGCAGCGCAGGCCCGCGCCAACTGCGCGCCTGGTTCGCTGGAGGACGTGGGGCGCTTCGCTGGCGCGTCCATGAAGAAAGACCACCGGGGGGCGCAACTAATTCGCAAGATGAGCGTGCCGCCTTACGAGGAGTCGCCTGAGTTGACCGCCGAGATGGTGGCCTACTGCGAACAGGACGTGCGGGCCATGCGCGCCATCAGCAAGGCCATGCGGCCACTGTCAGCCCAAGAGTTGCAAGACTACCACGTCAACGAGCGTATCAACGACCGAGGCGTTCTGGTCGATGTGCCTCTGTGCCATGCCGCCGTCAAGTACGCCAGCGCTGAGTTGGCCGAGATTCAGGCTATTGTGGCCGAAGTGACTCACGGCGAAATCACCAGCGTGCGGTCGTCCAAGATGCGCGAATGGGTCTACGAGCGCGTGGGGCCAGAGGCCAAGAAGTTGATGCACAAGGACGACAAGGTTAGCATCGACAAGACCATACGATTTAACCTACTCAACTGTGATGGAGTGCCACCCGATGTTCAAGAAGTCATCCAATGCGCCGACGACCTTTGGGCGTCCTCGGTTGCGAAGTTCAGCCGCCTTGCACAGTTATCAGATGAAGAAGATGGCCGAGTACGAGGCGCGTTTGTCTTTGCAGGCGGCAGCGCTACTGGACGCGCTTCGTCTTATGGGGCCCAAGTTCACAACTTTACCCGTAAGTGCGCTCAGGAACCCGAAGCCGTACGAAATAGTATGGTGCGAGGACACGCCATTGTCCCCAAGTACGGCAAGCGAGTTACCGACGTCCTCCGGGGAATGCTCCGGCCCGCCCTTGTACCTAGTAAGGGTAAATACCTAGTCGTTGCCGATTGGTCGGCCATTGAGGCTAGGGTAAACCCTTGGTTGTCCGGCAAGGGCGACGACAAGCTGGCGATCTTTGCGTCCGGCGAGGACGTGTACAAGGTCAATGCCGCCGCGACGTTTGGCGTGAGCGTAGGCCAGGTCACCAAAGACCAGCGCCAGATTGGCAAGGTGCAGGAGTTAGCCTGCGGCTTTGCTGGCGGCGTCGGTGCCTTCGCCGCTATGGGTCGGGCCTATGGTGTGGCGCTGCCGGAGTCCGACGCACGGCGCATGGTGGACGCTTGGCGTAGGGCAAACCCTTGGTCCGTTCCGTACTGGCAAGACCTAGAATCAGCGTACACCCGCGCCATGCGAAACAAGAACAAAGAGTTCAGCGCTGGACGGGTGACTTATATGTTCGACGGCCTGCACCTATGGTATGTGCTGCCCTCTGGACGCATCCTGTGCTACCCCTACGCCCGATTGGAATCAGAAGGTGTGACTTACGCCAAAGCTGCATGGAAACCCGCCGTTGATGCCAAGGAGTGGCCCCGCGCGCGCCTGTGGAAGGGCTTGGCCTGCGAGAACATCACTCAGGCCGTGGCTAACGACTTGCTGCGCCATTCGCTGCGCCAGCTAGATGACGTGGTGCTGCACGTCCACGATGAAATTGTGATTGAGACCGCAACGCCCGACCCCGACGCGCTGCGCTTGATCATGTGTACCCCGCCCGCTTGGGCTAAGGGTTTACCCCTAGACGCTGAAGTCTCAATTATGGAGCGATACGGAAAATGAATTTCTTAACTTATCTCGAAAACATTGCGCCTGAAGGCGAGGTTATCCTGTTTGTGCGGCAGAAGCCCGCCGTGCCGGAGCAGTTCCACGCGGACGGCGCGATCAAGTGTTCGTGGCCTGCGTTCCTGCCTAAGAAGTGGAAGCCCGATCAGGCGTGGTATTGCAACACCGGCTGCTTCATCATCGACCGATTCGACGAGGGCAGACCCGCAGCCAAGGCCGACGCCTGCGAGCGGGTGGCGTTCCTCGTGCTAGACGACGTGGGCACCAAGGCCAAAGTGCCGCCCATCGACCCGACGTGGATCATGGAGACCAGCCCCAACAACTACCAGTACGGCTATACCTTCGCGCTGGATGACCAGCCCATGAAGGGCGAATTTAGCGCAGCCATTGTCGCCATTGCAGAAGCAGGCTACACCGATGGCGGGGCCATCAACCCCGTGCGTAACTTCAGACTGCCGGGGTCTATCAACCTCAAGCCTGGGCGTGACCGCTTCGCATCTAACTTGGTCGAATTCCACCCAGAGCGTGAGTTCTCCTTGGCCGAGATATGCGAGGCACTAGGGGTTATCCCTAACCCCGCCGACACCGCCATTATACGCCCGATCCGGCTCACCGATGACGGCGGCGATGACGTGCTGGCGTGGACGGCAGCGCGTGGCGACTTGCTGGAGAAGGGTAATTCGAGCGGTTGGTGGGGCGTCGTGTGCCCCAACAGCGGCGAGCATAGCGACGGCAACCCGATGGGGCGTTATCACCCCGTCAACCGCGCCTATTGCTGCCTGCATGAGCATTGTTCTGATTGGGACAGCGTGGCCTACCTTGCGTGGGTGGAAGAGCAGGGCGGGCCAAAGCGCGCCCACGGCCTGCGCGAAGAGTTACTCGCCGCCGTGATGGAGAACACCCTTTCCAAGTTAGCCCCGACGCCCTCATACCCTGACGAGGCCGCAGCGGTCATCGCCGAGGTCGAGCAGCGTGAGTTGGGCCGCGTGGAGATGTCCGGTTGGTTTGAGCGCTTTGCGTACATCCAAGACGATGACGCCTATTTTGATATGCAAGACCGGCGCGAGTTGATGCGTAAGACTTTCAACGCCATGTTCCGGCACATCGACTGCAAGTCACGGCATAACAAACGCAAGATAGAAGCATCCAACGCATACGATGAGTACCGCCAAGACAAGGGCGCTCGTGCCTTAGTCGGCATCACTTACGCAGCAGGCGAGACGGTCCTGGTGGCCCGTGAGGGTTTGGTTTACGGCAACCGCTGGCGCGACGCCCGCCCGCAGCCGGTGGCCGGTGATGTGTCCGCGTGGCTGCGCCATGTCGAGCGCATGGTCCCGATTGAGTTTGAGCGTGAGCATTTGCTTAACGCCTTGGCACATAAGGTGCAATTTCCTGGGCACAAGATCAATCACGCTATCCTACTAGGCGGCAATCATGGCAGCGGCAAAGACACCCTGTTTGCCCCGTTCTTTTGGGCCATAGGCGGCAAGGCTAAACACAATTGCTCCTTGGTCAAGAATGAAGACCTAAGCAGTCAATGGGGCTACGCCCTTGAATGCGAGGTGATGGAAATAGCAGAACTGCGCCAAGCAGAGGCCAAAGATCGGCGCGCCCTTGAGAATACCCTCAAGCCCATCATCGCAGCGCCCCCTGAACTGTTGTTGGTCAACCGCAAGGGCTTGCATCCCTACTATGCTTTGAACCGCGTTTTCGTGGTCGCGTTCAGTAATGAGCGCGTGGCGATCTCGCTGCCCTCAGAAGATAGGCGCTGGTTTGTTTTATGGGCAGAAGCAGGCAAGCTGCCCGAAACAGAAGCGGTTGCCCTTTGGAACTGGTACGAAAACAGAAACGGCTTTGCAGCAGTAGCGGCCTACTTGCATTCGCGTGACGTGTCGGCCTGGAACCCCAGCGCAGCCCCGCCAATGACCGAAGCCAAGATGATCATGGTCGAACACGGCATGAGCGGGGCAGAAAGTTTCCTAATCACCATGATCAGAACACGTCAACGCGCGTTCGCCAGCGGCATTATCGGCGCGCCCTTCTACGCCTTGTGTGACGAACTGCAAGCCTACGCCCCTGCCGCCGTCAAGATCGTACCCCCCGCGCTTCTCCATGCCCTCAAGGAGGCGGGTTGGGTTGATATGGGGCGCTTGGCCTCCCGTGAGTACCAAACCAAGAAGCACATTTTTTGCGCGCCTGAACTGGCCGCGTCCAGCCGCTCGGACTTGCGCCGCGCCATTGAAAAAGCCCCCGAAGGGGCTTTAATCAAGATCGAAAAGAATAGCTAAAAGGGCGGCGACCAGCGCCGCTACAAGGATGATCATTGCAAGCGCGGGAAATAAGGGCCGTAAAAAGCCCGATTTTCTCCGCGCCCTTTGCCGCTTAAATCAATAACAGATAACACCACTTGACTATACCCATGGCGCAGGGCCGTTTCCCGTTTGACGTGGCCGTGATAGGTACGCATGGCCGTGCCCGTAGGCGTGTTTTTAAAACAATAAGATTTTTTTAAATAGGTCATTGGTCTAGCGCCCGTTGGGCGTCCATTCTGGTTTTTTCGTTGTCATCATCCAAGAGGGCGCGCAATGCGTCCTCTAGTTCGTTGATGCGGTCTAACAGGTTGGCGGTCTGGGTGTCGCCGTTGATGTAGGCTTGGGCTTCAGTCATTTTTAGCACTCCGTTGAATAGTTGTGTTGGGCGTTAAGAGCGGCGAGCGCCTCGACGGTCTGGGCATCCAGCCCATAGGCTTGCAGGGGGTCAACGGCAAAGCGCCCGCACTCACTCATGTGAGGGTTGTAAATGGTCATGCCGTTAGCCTCGACGCCGTAGACCGGCTCGTCATTAGTGTTTGTAGTCAATACGAAATTCACGATTAAACCTCCTCTTCTAAGTCATCAAAAAATATGCAGGGTGTCGTCGTCTTGTCCGCAAGGACGTAGTGCCACTCGCCATTGCGGAATCGGGCTTGCCAGTAATTGATGATGGTGCCCAAAGGCAAAACCG
>Ga0209088_10000262_pt1 | contig 38063 bp, 29 predicted proteins | sample S_140625_EF_Meta_FD_187324 | JGI IMG/M metagenome (GOLD analysis project Ga0209088, IMG submission 187324) | Freshwater microbial communities from Lake Simoncouche, Canada to study carbon cycling - S_140625_EF_MetaG (SPAdes) (version 2) | ecosystem: Environmental > Aquatic > Freshwater > Lake ... | reverse complement strand
AACCAGATTCACCTGAGTCCGTCTCGCAGCCCATTGCCTGCATGCAGTGCGAGAATGCCCCTTGCGAAACTGTCTGCCCCGTGAACGCAACCGTTCATAATGAAGAGGGCCTGAATGTAATGGCCTATAATCGCTGTATCGGGACACGCTATTGCGCCAATAACTGCCCTTACAAAGTGCGTCGCTTTAACTTTTTTGACTACAACCAGCGCGCCCTTGATAATTTATACTGGGGTCCCCTCGCGCCGAAAGGCACAGAGGAAACCATCAAGCTGCAAAAAAATCCGAACGTTACCGTCCGAATGCGTGGCGTAATGGAAAAGTGCACCTTCTGCGTTCAAAGGATTGAGGATGCGAAAATTAACGCACGTGTTCGTGCCCGCGACTCAGCTGATCTCAAGATTCCAACAGGAACTCTCAAAACTGCCTGCCAACAGGCCTGCCCTGCGGAAGCAATCGTCTTCGGAGATCTTCTGGATGAATCATCCGAGGTCACCAAGCTTCGTGCTCTACCCCAAAACTACTCACTTCTCGAATACCTAAATGTTCGCCCCCGCCTGACTTACCTGGGAAGAATCCGGAATCCGAATCCCGCCATGCCCGGCGCACGCACCAGCTATATTCCTTCTCATGGTCATGGAGAAAGTCACTCCCAGAGCCATGAAAATGCACAGCCCGCTGCAGGCCACGAGAGCTCAGGAGGACATAAATGAGAGCTGATAACTCCTCTGCTCAGGCCGCCTTCGCAAAGGCAGCCGACTACTTGGAAAGGCGCCCCCTTGTCTCGAACCATAGACCTCTTTCATGGATTACTCAAAAGGTGTGCCAAATTGTTGAGGAACCAGCACCGAAATGGTGGTGGATCCTGACGATTGTTTTCGGGGCGATGGCAACTCTAACCCCGGCGATGTTGACCTATTTAGTCTCCACAGGAGTAGGCGTTTGGGGTCTCAATGTTCCTGTCTGCTGGGCATGGGACATTACTAATTTCGTTTTCTGGATCGGAATCGGACACGCCGGAACGCTGATCTCGGCCATTCTGTTTCTCACCCGTCAAAAATGGCGAACCTCAATCAACCGCTCTGCTGAAGCGATGACCATTTTTGCCGTGATCTGCGCAGGCATCTTTCCCGCATTCCACGTGGGTCGTGTGTGGATGGCCTGGTTCCTTGCCCCGATACCTAATGCGAATGCAATCTGGCAAAACTTCCGGAGTCCCCTTCTTTGGGACGTTTTCGCGGTTTCTACTTACTTCACGGTCTCACTGATTTTTTGGTATCTGGGCCTGATTCCAGATCTCGCATCTCTTCGGGATCGTGCAACAACACGCCTTCGCCAGATGGTCTATGGACTCCTTGCTCTGGGTTGGCGCGGATCAAATCGCCACTGGACCCACTACGAGAAGACTTACCTCATCCTGGCGGGAATCTCGACCCCCCTAGTACTTTCCGTACACAGCGTTGTATCTTTCGATTTCGCCACCTCAATTGTTCCAGGATGGCACACCACCATCTTCCCTCCTTACTTTGTCGCTGGGGCAATCTTCGGTGGCTTTGCCATGGTGCTCACTCTCCTGATTCCCTTTCGCGAAATTTACAATTTACACGATCTCGTTACCGACAAGCACATCGACAATATGTGCAAGATCATCCTGTTGACAGGGTCTCTTGTGGGATACGCCTACTCCATGGAGTTCTTTATTGCTTGGTACAGCGGCAACCCCTTTGAGATTTACGCCTTCACCAATCGCGCTTTCGGACCCTACTGGTGGGCGTACTGGGCGATGATCACCTGCAACGTCGCAGCTCCTCAGCTGTTTTGGTTTAAATACTGCAGACAAAATCCATGGGTCGTCCTGGCCATCGTGATGTTCCCTAATACGGGCATGTGGTTTGAGCGCTTCGTGATTATCGTAACCTCGATTCATCGGGACTTCCTCCCCTCGTCATGGGGATACTTTTCACCCACCTGGGTTGATATCACTTTATTCATCGGCACCATCGGCCTCTTTGTTTTTCTTTTTCTCCTTTTCGTACGATTCCTACCCATCATCAATATGTTTGAGGTGAAGGGAATCACTCCACAGGCAGATCCCCACTCATCTGATTCTCACCAGTCCCACTCCTCCACCCCGCACGTGACTACTGAGGTACACGCGTGAGTAGTTCCTCAAACCTTATCTTCGGACTTGGAGCTGAGTTTTCCTCCGCAGGCGCTCTTCTGGAGGCCGCAAAGAAGGTCCACGCAAAGGGTTTTCAAAAGTGGGATGTCTACTCCCCCTTCCCCATCCACGGAATGGACCATGCGATGGGCTTTCAACGTTCCCGTGTTTCACTCTTTTCTTTAATCGGTGGCTTCACAGGCCTCGCCACAGCATTTGGCCTAATTTACTACACCTCGGCCATCAACTACCCACTGATCGTTCAAGGAAAACCTTATTTCGCACTTGAACCATCCCTTCCTATCTTTTTTGAGCTCACCATCCTTCTGACAGCTTTTGGAACTATCCTAGGCCTTCTTCTGCTAACTTTGCTTCCACGTCTCCACCATCCTGTCTTCAACTGGGATCGCTTTCAAAAAGCTACCGATGACGGCTTTTTCCTAGTCCTTGAGGCAAACGATCCCCAATTTGATTCCAATCAATCTCGTCGCTTCCTGCAAGCGCTGGGAGGAACTCACATCACAGAAATCTTCCAAGATCCTGAAGGAGCCCCTCATCCAGCCCGCTTGGAGGCCACCTCATGAACGGCTTCATCCGAACCTTCCTTGCCGTCTTTGGGGCGATCATCCTAGCCGTAGTTGCTGTGGCTGGTTTCCGTGGTGATTTCACGCAACGAACTCCGATCGAAATCTTTCCTGATATGGATCGGCAGCCGAAATATAAATCTCAAACGCCATCCCCTATTTTTACGGAGGGAAGAGTCGATCGAATCCCTCCTTACGGAACTATTCCATTCCAGGTGGCAACCGATCAGCCCTATCGCTTGACAGGAAAAATGGGAAATATGTGGGGCACGGGAATCCCTGTTACGGTGGATCAAAAGCTCATTGCCCGTGGGCAAGAGCGGTACCAAATCAACTGCCAAGTTTGTCACGGGGCGACAGGCGCGGGAAATGGAATCACCTCTCAGTACGGTCTAGTCGGTGCAGCGAGTTATCACTTAGACAAGTATCGTGAAATGGCGGATGGCGAGATCTTCAACACGATAACCCATGGAAAAGGCCAGATGGGACCTTATCATCACATTGAAGTCAACGATCGGTGGGCGATTGTGGCTTACATTCGGGCTCTTCAACTTGCCCAAAATGCCCCAGCCAAACTACTTCCCGCAGAAGTGGTCCAATCAGGAAAGTAATCAATGAGCCACACTCCTACCCCTCTGCCCGCTGCTGAAAAACTCCGTTTAGAAAGTTTGGGGGTACTACCTGTTCTATTCCCCACAGTCGGCATTCTAGGCCTACTTTCCGCGTTCATTTGGGGTTTGGTGGCCAATCCGATGCAGTTGGCCTTCTCCTACCTATTTGCTTTCTCAGTAGGTTTTACAATCTGCGCTGGTGCTCTCTTCTGGACATTGCTTCACCATGCTCTGGATGCCGATTGGTCCGTGTTGATGCGGCGTATTCTTGAATCGATTGCCTCCTGCTTTCCTGTTCTTCTTGTTTTATTCATTCCGATTGCCTTCCTTTTTTCCAAGGAGTTATGGCACTGGATGACGACTGATCTATCCCTCGATCCCCTCCTTGCATGGAAAAAGCCATTTTTAAATGAGCCTTTCTTTTATATCCGCTGCGCCTTTTACCTGCTCTTCTTTTCCATAGCAGGCCTCCTCTACCGCAACCTCTCGATGCGCCAGGATCTGGATGGGGATCCACGAATCACCCTTCGGCTCCGACACACCGCCTACGGCTTCATCCCCCTATTCGTACTTTGCCTAACATTTGCGGGCTTTGACTGGCTGATGTCCCTCGACCACCACTGGTACTCGACAATGTGGGGGGTTTATCTCTTCGCGGGTTGCGCCCAATCTTCCATGGCGGTTCTGATTCTCATTACGAATGGGTTGGTTCGCACGGGGCACTTAAAGGGCCTTTTCACAGTGGAACATAATCACATTATGGGAATGCTGCTTTTCGCCTTTACCACGTTCTGGGGGTACATCTCATTCAGCCAATATTTTCTTCAATGGTATGCGAATATTCCTGAGGAGACCTGGTTTTTTGTTTATAGAAACACAGGCAGCTGGTACTGGTTTTCCATCTTCCTTGTGGTGGGCCACTTCTTCATCCCCTTCCTTCTTCTACTCACTCAGCCTTCGAAGAGAACCAGTTGGAGGCTCTGCTCCACTGCTGTTTGGGTCATTGGAATGCACTGCGTAGATATCTACTGGATCATCATGCCAAATCTTCAGCTTCAGGAGTCACGACACGCTGGGCATGTGGCCGCGACAACAGGTTTCCACCCACACCTCATGGATCTTCTTGCGCTCGTAGGTGTACTTGGAATCCTCGGTCATACCGTTCTTTGGCTCCTCTCTCGTGGCTCAATATTTCCGGCGCGCGACCCCCGTCTCAGGGATAGCTTGGCCGTAACGAACTGGTTATGAGCGAAACCACCCCATCCATCAGTCAGCGTCGCCACCCCTACCTTCCAGGGCTTTGGCTCGCCACCGGCTTTCTTGGCCTAGCCAGTTTGGCATTTATACTTCGCCCCTTGGGGGTTACGTCAAATACCGTTACTGAATCAGCAGCGAAAGTCCGGCTGGAGAAACTCGCGAAACTTCGCCAAGAGCAGGAGAAATTAGCCGACTCCTATGGATGGGTGGATAAGAGCAAAGGGGTGGCTCATATTCCCATCTCAAAAGCAATGGACCTAATTGTTTCACAGCTTCGTTCCACCCCACCCCGACCTGCGTACGCGATCACCACAATTCAGCCATCCGCCATCAGTGCTGCAGGTTATCCACTTTACCCTGAGCTGCCGCCGGTCGACCCCAATGCCGTAGCTGCTTCAGTGAAAGCGGATGGTGGTTCAGCCCCTGCACCTGTTGCCGCTGCCCAAATTCAGGCAAAAAAACCATGATACCCTCGATCCCCACATTTTCGAAAGCAACAGCGGCTTCTACAATTTTGTTAGTAGGGTCGATCAGTTGGGCCCTTTTGGGAGCTGGCCTTCAGGTCCTAGCCACCATTCAACTTCTTATTCCATCTCTCGCTTACGTTCTTCCAATTCCATGGATCAGCTATGGCAAGCTCGCCCCACTCACAACCTTCCTTTTTACTTATGGCTGGATTACCTCTGGTTTTCTCGGTGTTCTCACGATTCTGATTCCGCGGATCTCTGGCATTCCATTCCGTTACGGCCGAGTTCTCGCAGGTGCTGCCATTCTTTGGCAAGTGGCCGTTATTGTGGGGTTTGCTGAAATTTTGTGGAACGGCTCCACCGGTTTGATCTCAATGCCTTTTTCCCGATCCGTGACCGCTCTCTTTTTCCTTTCGTTCATTGTCCTTGGAACAGGCCTAACTCGAGGCCTCGGTCGTTCCTGGAAAAGCGGCCCCCTCCTACCACGACTCTACCTCCTTGGAGCACTGCTTGCTTTCCCGCTCGGTTTAGGAACAGCCGAAATACTTCTGCGTGGCAGCCTAGCTCCAGGTGCTCTTCAAATCATGATGCAATTCGTCTGGAACTCATTCTTACACCATCTCTGGCTAACTCCGTTGGCACTTGTCTTGCTTTTTCAGCTACTCCCCACCCTTACGGGCAGGCCAGCGGGAAGTCTTTCGCTAGGACTCTTGTGCTGGATTGCGACAATCACTTTAGGGGGTTGGATCGGAAATAGTTTGGCTAGTGAGGGCCCTGTCCCTTCATGGCTACAGAGCACAGGAGTTGTTAGTACCCTTCTACTCGGAATTGCCGTTTGGGGAAATGGAACGCTTTTGAAAGCCCTTTTAGACGGAAAGTGGGAGGAGTGTAGGCGCCAAGTTGCCCTTCGCTTTTTAGCGGTTGGCCTTTGGTCTTATTTAGCCTCCTACGCGTGGCTCGCTTTTCTAGCCCTTCCAGCCGTTCGACAAACCACTACCTTTACCATGGTCGCTCAAACCACTCAGACTCTTCTTCTATTCTCATTTTATGGCAATGTGCTGGCAGGGGCTATTTACGCTCTCCTCCCTGCATCTCGCGCAATGGGTTGGCCAAGTCATCCAGCCCTGACGATTCATTTCTGGTTTTCAACAATTGGGATTGGACTCATCGCCTCGTCCTATGCGCTTGCCGGAATCTTTCAAGGATTGGCGCTCAACGATCCCGGCGTGCCTATGTCAACCATCTCAAGCTATCTGCGACCATTCCTTTGCACCGTTCTCGTAGGACAAGTTTTCTGGTGGATTGGACAACTCTCCTTTTCAACCCTCTTTTTTGCCAGTCTCCTTAAGCTCTTCCCTTCGGTGGCGCCTGCTGCAATTTTCCCTGCCGATTATGAAGAACAGCCCCAACTCTTGAGGGAACGCAATTACTAACATGAAATCCGGCCAAGCTCTCCTGATTGTATTTCTTTCCCTACTCTTTGCTTGGGCTGGCCAAATCGCGTTAGGTTATTTCCAGGTAGGACGGCTCGAACCTATATTGAATGAGGAAACGAACTATCCCGAACCCCCAGTACCATCAGGTCTTGCCCAGACAGGAGCACGTGTATTCGCATCTCAAGGCTGCCTTGAGTGCCATTCCTTATCCGTTCGTGGACCGTCTGGCTCAGCAGATTTAACGCGAGGATGGGGCCCAAGAAGGACGGTGCCAAGAGACTACCTATTTCGGGAGCCTGCGTGGGTCGGTTCGGCACGAATTGGGTCGGATCTTTCAAACATTGGACTTCGGATCCCAGATTCTAAGGATTTAATGATCCATCTTTGGAATCCCCGCCTACGCAACCCCAACTCAACTTGTCCTCCTCATCCATGGCTCTTTGACCGGAAAGTTGCAGGACCGAAAATTGAAAATGAAGCCCTTCCCATTCCTACTAAAGATTGGAAACAGATTCTTCCGAGTTATCAGGCCAAATCACTCGTCGCTTACTTGCAATCCTTGCACTCAGACTACGCACTCCCAGAGGCCCCTATCAAATGAACCAGCCTGAACAATCTTCTGTCTCGCAAGCACCATCAGAGCGACACGCACCAATTCCAGGATGGATTCTGGGTCTTGGAGTTATTTTGTCTTTTTGGGCCGGCGGATACCTCTTCTTTTATAGCGGCGGATTCCGAGGAGATGTTTACGATGCCGGACAAATTACGTGGGGTCCTGTCAACACAGGCCCAGTCGTCCCACCTGACCCTAAGGTTATTGGGAAACGTCTTTATACAGCCAACTGCGCTCAGTGCCACCAAGCTACTGGGTTAGGTCAAGCAGGAGTATATCCCCCATTGGCAGAGTCAGAGTGGGTCGTTGGATCCAGAAATCGTCTCATTGCAATCCTTCATAAGGGGATCGCAGGAGTAATTCATGTGAAAGGGAATGTTTACAACAACAACATGCCCGCCTGGGGCGATGGAGCACCTGTTCAGCTGAAGGACGATCAAATCGCCGCAATCCTCACCTACATTCGAAGCGAATGGGGCAACAACGCCGGCCCCATAGGGGTAGAAGAAGTCGCTGCAAAACGCAAAGTATTGTCGGGAATGAACAATCCTTGGAATGAAGCGGGCTTGCTCGCTTTGCCCGAAGACTCCGCCACTCCCCCTCCATCTCAAGCAACCACCACGACAAAAAAATAGCTCTGATCGGAAAACATCTACTCAAATTCAACTCTGAGTTGGTGCAATCGGCTTACCTACTTTGATGAGGGCCGAACGGCTGCCAGGAAATCTGGTTCAGCTTGAACTTGCTGAAACATAGGCTCGCCAGCAATTTTCTCTCTCATGGGCAGTCCACCTAATTGAATCGAGTCCTTTAAATATTTGTAAAACTCCTGCCGATTTCCAGATGCCATGTAAAATTTAGCCAAACCCAACTTCACTTCCGCATCCTCCGGAACAAGCTTTTCTAGTTTCTTCCCATACTCAATCGCTTGAGGGACGCGAGTTTGGATCGCAAAGTAGTTCACCACATCACGCAAAACCTCCACATTGGTTGGAAAAAGCGCTGCACCCTGCATGATCAGCGGATCAGCTTTCGCAATATTTCCCTCCTCCGAGTACTTACTCAAAAGCCCCTTAAACACATCAATATTTTTCTCACCTTGAGCCCACTTAGCCTCTAAATCAGTCACCTCCTTACCCAGTGAAATGCGCCTTTCGCAGTTTGCTAGAAGCATTCCTAGCAATCCATTATTAGGATCTGCCTTCGATGCTCTCTCCAAAATATTCCTTAGCTCGGGAGCCCTCTTCTGCTGCATGAGTAAGTCGCTGAAGTTATTCAGCGTTTCAGTATTTCCAGGCCAAAGCTCCAATGCCTGCCGATAAGCTTTTTCGGCTGCTTCAGGCATTTTTCTCCACTTATAGATATTCCCTCCTGTATTTCTCAATTTTGAGAATGACCGCTGCGCATCAATATCATCCTCAAAACGAGGGTTGTTCTTCAAATGGTCGATGTACTCCTTCCAATAATCCATATCCCCCTGAACCAACTCAGGGCTAAGAACAGGAACAGGATCTCTTTTGATTTCATAGCAAAGCCCATGAGGTACTGCGTTCGGATAGGACCATTCCATCGGAAAACTTTCCTCAACAAAGAAATGTCTTTGGTCTTTGTTTCGTTGCCAGATCCACTCGCCTACTAGCGAGTTTAAAACCGTGGGGTCTGAATTAGGGTCAAGTGCTGATGGATCCCTCTGCTTTTTTTCGATAGCTGCCTGGTAAATTGCCATAATATCCTCCTGTCGTGGCAATACCAAGGGGGCCTTGGGAAAGTGCTTGTCTCGGCCCAGCCACTTATCGACCCATCCACGCGGATTAGGTCGCTCGGTCGAATAGTGATTTCGGATATACTGATTATAAAATGCGTCCGCCAATGCATTTTGTGTAATGATGTAAAGATCACGTCGATCGAAGCTGGGATCTCTCTTGTTCTTCTTGTCCTCAAAGCTCTCCGATAAAATCATGTACGTAGGTACAAAGCGACCGGGGTCAGTGCCCCCAAAAACGAAACTATCCTTAGGAAGATCCGCCAGCATATCCCTTCCATACATCCAACCAAACCAGTGCTCACGCTGACTGCAAAAAGTTAAGTTCTGTCTGAAACTAAAGGCGGAAACGATTCCTCCTAGAACAATTGCAGTGGCAGCAGCGAAAAATGGTTTTTTTGCCCAACTCTGAATTGCCAACCCCGATCCAAATCCCGCTAGGAGAACAAAAAAAGCGTGCGAAAAACCTAGGTAAGGCATGTAAAGCAGCCACGCAGCTTCGTCCGCACCTGCCTGATCAAATGCGGGCTGGAGGAATCCGGCCAATAAAAAGCCGAGAGTCATCACCTGAATCCAAGTTCGAATCAGCCGCGGAAGCCCACCTAAAAAAGCGACCGAAGCAACAAGTGACAGAATCGATAAAGGCGTAAAATTAGCGACAATCTTCCGCCAATATAGCTGTGAAAACTTCCCTAATGTTTCCGCAAAAGATGCAGGTGGAGGCGATCCAGGTGGCAGTGCGGGCGGATGTAGAAGTTCTTGAGGAGCCGCACCCATAGCTCGACCCACAGTTTTCAGAAGCTGGTCTGAAAGTTTACCGGAATACTGACTGCGGTTGACTGAGTAAAAGAATCCCTCTTTTGTGCTCGTGAATCCCCAGTTCATGGGAGGATTTGTCTCAGAGGCCAAAGGCATATAGGAGTAGGGTGATAGCCCTAAAATCACGCCCAAAAGAACCCACATGCCCATTCGCCAGTGAGTTAATCTTTTCCTAATGATCACCCACAAAACGAGTGCTACCCCAACACACCAAAGAAAGCGTACTGAAGAGTGCCAGGTAGCAGCCTCGCCCGAAATACTGCCGAACCCCCAGTAAACAAGTGCCGCTACACTACAAAGATAGAGAAGCCCTTCGGCTAAAAGATCTCGACGCACTAAAATCATTACAACGACTGGAAGTGGTGCCAGAGCAATCATCAAATGGTGATTACTCATCCCAAGGGCAAAGAAAAAAGCAGCCCATGCCAATCCGTTTGTCCACGCAGGCTCTCTCACCCAACGGTAGAGAACCCATATGTAGAACATAACAACCAAGACGTGCAATCCGTATACCTCGGCGATGACCGCCTGCGACCACATCGAAACACTGCACGCGAGCGCTACTGCCCAACCAATAGCTAAAATCTGAGAAACACATGCCCTCACCCCGCCCCAGCGCAAAGAATTACAAAGGATAAGCCCGACAATTCCAACAGCTACAGCCGAGCAAAAACCCGAAAAAAGATTTATTTCCCATGCCCCATTCCCAAACGGGAAAAGTTTGAAAATATGCGCCCCGATTGTCCAGAGAGGATACCCTGTTGGATGAGGAACCCCCACATGAACGGCCGCAGTTAAAAACTCACCCGAATCTAGAAGACCGACATTGGGCTGAGCCGTAAAGAAATAGATGCACTGTGCAATCAGCCAACTCACACCTGCGGCAATCCAATCCGACCGTTCAAACGGCCAATCCCAACGCATTTTTTCCGGCAAGGCACCTTGGTTCAAGGAAATATCCTCCTTACCGCTAATTGAAGCACCCTTTTTGCCGCTTCAAGCGCTATAGGGGCAGACATTTTCGAGCTACCTTCCCTTCGCTCTGTAAAAATGATGGGTACTTCCAAAATCTTGAATCCTGCCTGCCATGCAAAGAAATGAAGCTCCACTTGGAAACCGTATCCTTGAGAAGTAAAGTTATTCCAGTCTAATCCTGCCAGAACACGACGGTGAATTGCTTTAAATCCACTCGTTGGATCGGTCATAGGTAAACCGGTCAAGCTCCTCGCATACCAACCTCCAAAGGTACTGATCCAAAGTCGGCTTTGCGGCCAATTAAGAATCCGGATTCCATTTAGGTAGCGTGACCCGACCGCCATATCCGCTCCATCACTTAAAGCCTCTAAAAGTCGAGGCACATCCGCAGGATCGTGGGACAGGTCTGCGTCCATTTCAACAACAGCATCATACCCCTTTTCTATCGCCCACTTAAAAGCCAGGCGGTAAGCAGATCCGAGCCCAGCTTTACCGGGACGTTCCATGATATGGAGCCGTTTCATAAAAGCAGGATGCCCCTTTACCTTGCTTGCTGTCCCATCCGGCGAGCCGTCATCCACTACCAGGATATCGACCTTGGGGGCCTTTACTAAAATCTCGTCCAATACAGCCTGAATCATCTCGACTTCATTGTAAGTCGGGAGAATTACTAAGGGTTTCTGTATGTCTTGAGTAGACAAATGCTTGGGTGATTCTCGTAAAATAAAAATCTTCTTGGCCACTTGTTCTGGATCTTGGAATGCAATTTTATCACCTGCCCACCATTCGCGAAAACCCTCCGGGCACCGTTTCGATAGAGCCACCAAAAGCATAATGATTCCGATGATCCAAGAGAGGCATCCGATAAAGGTCATAACTAAATACCAAAGGGGTTGCTTGAAACGCAGTTCGATGTTCTTGTCTGCAGTTTCCACCCTTACCCCCAATAAAGCGCCTGCAACGCGAGTGGTTGGTTTCTCTACTCCGTCAATAAAAGCTCGCCAATCTGGATGCCATGCTTCTGTCAAGGCCAACCACCCCCCATCGTGGCCGGCAGGAAGCATAAGTTTTATGTGACCAAAATCATCCGCCCGAGGAAGTGCGATTGGAATCGGCAAGAAAGGACGACCAGTTCGGTCCCGATATTCAGGGGTTAATTGAACTTCTTCCCCACCACTCGAAATACCAGCTAATCCAAGGGAATTAGTTTCTTTCTGGGGATTCTCCACACCCAGAAAATTGAGGCCTGAAAGCTGTAACATAGCCGGCGAAGATAAATAGCTTTGGGAGGGGTAACTCACATAGTCATGGGCCAAAAATGCTGGAAATAGACTAACCCGATTTTCAAGTATAGTGATGTTATTACTCTCAAAGACGAGTGGGAAGACTTGGCGGTAAACTTCAATCATTTGGGGCGAGATGGATGGATCGGATTTGTCGATGAGCAAATATGCCACACCGGCTAAATTGAGATATTTTTGGAATAGGTCCATCGATCCCTGAGATGCCACCTCAAAATGGCGTACCCACTTGAGCTGAAAATGCCTGAGAAGAGCTTCCGTGGACAATCCCCTCATCGTTTTCTCTGGGATGGTCAGATAGAAATAGCGGCTACTTATGGCATGGACTCTACCCTGACGGGGAGCACTTTTAAGGAATTCTGCGGCGCGTTCAAAGTCCTGTAGCACATTTGGCTCAAGCCCACCCTTGCCGAAGGCCTGATAGACTGGAAGTAAGTGAGCTAAGTAGACGACCAAGACCACTGAAAACAGTAAAGGTTGCCACTGCTTCCCTTCTGATTGTGGCCGGGTCAGTAAAGGCACCGCTACCAAGGCGGTTGCAGCTACAAGGCAGGCATACCCAGCCGTGCTCCAAAAGGATTCAGGAGCTCGGACATCACCCAAGAACGGAAGCTTCGCCAAGAAAAGAAAAATCGGGAAAAAAGCGAAGAACAGCAAGCCAAGGACGGGCACGACGCGCCCTCCCCGTGAAATTCCCCGCATAACCGTCCAAACAATCCAAAGCATCCACAAAAGCAGGAACCATATCAACGGTAAGCCGTAGTCCTTCATGCCTTGGCAGGAAGACAATAGGTACATTTGACCCCCAAAAATCCCGCGGGGACCAGAGGCAACCCACATAGTTAAAACCCAGCAGGACAATAAGGCCAAAAACCAACGGCCCTCCAGTGTTTCCCTCCAATTGGCTAGTCTGGGAAGCCCCAAACCCAGTGATATTCCAATCAAAGGCACGGCCCCGATAAAGAAATACTGAGCATCTCCTTCAAAGTCAGGACCGGCTGAAGCCAAAAAGAATTTTGACAGATCCACCCAAGACAAAGCCGTCTTGAACGAGTAATGCTTCTGCCACCCTTCCAAAGGATCAAAAGCAAACAGAGCTGCAAGTCGAGACTCGTGAAAAGCTGGTAAAAGAATGGAGAGCCCAGCCAGGGATGCAACCAGTCCAGCTCCTAGATAAGAAAGAAAAATGCGGAATCTAGGGACTTTCGACTGCATCAGACAAAATCCTGCCCAGAGCAAAAGCATGGGCAGAATAGTCACTGCCATTTTTGTGTAACTCAGGGAAAGACCCGCGGCCGATAAGCCCAGGATGACAACTTCCCTCGGGGAAGATGTTTGGGTCAAAATCCAAAGCCCCCTTAAAAGTAACGGAACAAAAACAAAAGCCAGCGAAACCCCCACATGCTCGTACATGACGGCGCGCACGATAATGGAAGGCATCGTCACATACAGAAAACCTCCCAATGCGGCCGTCTTTTTATTGGGGGTAAGGGTTCGAAGAAAAAAGTACATGCTTAGCCCAGAAAGTCCTGCAAAAAGGAGCGCTGCGATCTTGATCCCACCTAAATCACCCACCAACGGTGATGCCAGTAACTGGATAAAACCCAGTAACCAAATCGACAAAAAGCTGACGTTGAGGAGGGCTTCACTTCTACCCAGAAGATACTGAGGCGTCCATCCATCCCAAAATCCATGGAAATAATCTTTGAGGACACCTGGGTCTCCCACCATTTGCTCAGCAGAGGGGCCTTTAATGATCCAAGTCAAACCGGCCAAAATTAAAAAGGCCACACCACCACACAGCCAAGCAAGCAGCTCCCCTTGGGGAAGCTGGACAAAAGTTTTTAGGGTTCTCGGCTTAGCCCTGCCACGCATAAGCCACTAACCTATACGGACTTAAAAATTAATGCGCTCTTTTTCTACAACCAGCGGGCGCTTTAAAATCTGAGTATGAATCGCGCCGATGTACTCGCCAAGGATCCCGATGAAGAAAAGTTGCACCGAGGCAAAGAAAAATAAGCCGATCACCATGGGGGCTGTTCCGATTGCGAAGTTTTGCCAGAAAAGGAGCTTGTAGATCAGGTACCCCAATGCGACGAGCAAACTCAAAGCTGCAGTTAGGAAACCCAGCATCGTAGCTAAGCGAAGCGGAACTTTGGAGAAATTGGTGATCCCTAACATCGCTATGTCGTAAAGCGTATAGAAATTGTTCTTGGTGAAACCCCGCTTCCTTAGCGGCTGATGATAGGCGAGCTTTTCCACAGGAAGACCGATTTCAGCGATCAATCCGCGGAAATAGGGATAAGGGTCCCCTAGCTTCTTGCAGTAGTCGATAATCGTCCGGTCGTACAACCCGAAGCCCGTAAAGTTTTGGATTGTCCTTGTATCAGCCAGCTTTTCGACCAACCCGTAATAAAGGCGCCGCACAGCAAAAAAGATCGCAGACTCGGAGCTAGAGTTCTTGATTCCGACAACCGCTTTGGCTCCTTGCTCCCATTGCTTAATAAAATCTGGAATCAGTTCCGGCGGTTCTTGGAGGTCGGAGGCCAGATAAATGACAGCATCTCCGGAGGCCTGTAACATCCCGTGGTAAGGGGAACGAACATGTCCGAAGTTACGCGCATTCAGAATAACCATTAATCGCTGGTTCTTCGAAGCCAGCTTTCGCAGAATCTCCTGGGTCCCATCCGTCGATGCATTGTCGATAATGATCTGCTCGTAATCGTACTGCGGAAGGTTTTCCATAACCATGGCAACGCGGGCCACTAGTTCCTCCACATTTCCCGCCTCGTTGTAACAACCGGAAACGATGCTTAGCTTCTTCACCGGAAATTGAAAGGACTTCGTCCTAAATGCCTCTCTCATGAATCAATGTACGTAATTTCGAATCCTCCGAGTATGGGGTATCAATGTGATCTATGGAGAGAGGCCCGTCCTTTTTGCATTCCGCAATCATTCGATGCCCATACTTGCCGAGCATCAACTCCCTGCATGAAATCTGACCCTTCTGAAGCGGTATGGCCATATAGACATCCTCTTCAGTCAGCAGATCGCCGGCCTTGAGATCACGCTTGGCATATACCCCGCGAATATATGTATCGAGGTAGGCGGTCTCCTTGACGATTGGCAGTTTTCTTGACTCACTTGAGGTTCCACAGAACTCTACGGCCTTATGAAAGGCTCGGTACCAAGTATCGATCTGCTCAGGGAGTGACGAATACTTAGCGACTTGAAACCCATCACTGTTGATGTCGATGTGACGCTCAAAAGTACGAGCCCCTTTTCCATAGGCTATCCCAACCGACATCACCCAATCATGGTATTCATGGCAGGAATACCCAATAGTATGACCTGGGTAACGTTTCCTCAAAAAATCAATCTGATCCAGTTCCGCTTCGTTGTCCTCGTGCGGGTAGGCAGCAACGCAGTGGTTGATCGCTAAGGGGATGCTGCGGTTTTCAAAAAAAGTAACTACATCATCCATATCCTTAAGAGGCGTTCCTCCAAAAGAGATGATGCAAGGCTTTCGGGTAGAGGCAATCTTCTCAAGGAGCATCCAGTCATTGGAGTCGGCGCTGGCAATTTTGATGATGGGCAGATCGAACTCGACACACCAGTCCACCGATTTCTCATCGAATGGCGTAGCCATGGGAATACAGCCGTTCTTAACGATTGCCTTGATCATCTGGGCGTATTCAGCCTTCGAAAGACGGGTCTCCAAAACCCTCTTCACGTAGCGAATATCCAAGCGATCCTTAAAATCCTTATGAATAAAGCTGTCGATGTCGCGAAACTGAAGTTTGATGGCTGTCCGCACGTTGTTGAATCGGGCAACACGACTATGTTCCCGGATAATCTGAAGCCCACGCTCCAGATGGCCTTGATGGTTGTTCGTCATCTCGAGAACAAACAGATTTTCGAAAATATCGCGATTCATGCAGAATTTAACTCTGGATCAAAAAGACAAGATCCTCAAGCTTTTCAAGGGAAATGGTCTGAGCTTTTGATCGGAGTAATTCCCCACCATACCCGTAAAGTGCAGCCGCGAAATCGCTCCCAACAGACTGGGCGGCCTTTAGATCCTCAATAGTGTCTCCTACCATTAATATATCATGTCTGGATACAGGAATGCTCTCCAAGGCTTTAGATATCAGCTCTTCTTTTGTTGGATTGAAATGAGATCTCGGATCGGGGCACATTACCGAAATAAAATACTTTCTTATCTCGAAATGATCTACTACCAGATCGGTGGCCCGTCTTGGCTTGTTTGTCGCTAAGATAAGCAAGACCTCATCTGCAATCAGCGAGGACAATACCCCGTGAACCCCTTGATAAAGTGCTGCATTGAGGCATTCCTGTGCATCAAAAACTTCTCGATATCGCGCAACAACTGGGTCAATCAAACGTTCTGGCATTTCTGGTATCGCTTTTCTCAAAATGGTTCTGATCGGTGGACCGATGAATGAGGATAAATTATGACCTAAGGGAACAATCCCATATTCTCTAAGGGCTTGGTTCAGCGCTACCTCAAACCCTTTTTTGGAATCAAGAAGAGTGCCGTCTAGGTCGAAAATACAGGTCTGATATCGTTTTCCCATGAGTACAACCATCAAGTGATGATATTCTCGGCAAGCTCCTCCCTGCTTAAGAAGGGAGCCATATCATCTAAAGGGGCGGTCTCCATGCGCCCATCCTCTAGCTTTCGAGAAGAAAGCTTGGGGGCAAAGCCTTGGGCCAAATCCAGCATCACTTCACACAGCACCGGTCCCTGGCTGGTCAGGACCCAGCGAATGACATCGTCCAGTTCGTCGTGCTTTTGAATCCGGCGGAACGGCAAATTGAAAGCCGTGGCCACCTTTTCAAAATCCGGAAAGCTAAGCCCGGAATCCTCCCCGCAGCCCACGATGTTGTCAGGAAAGAAGTTGCGCTGCGTCTGCCGGATTGAGTGATACCCGGTGTTGTTCAGCACAAAGATTTTGATGGGGAGCTTCAGTCCGGAGACCGTCTGCAACTCCTGCAGGTTCATCATGATGCTGCCATCTCCCGCGAGACAGATAATCCTTTCTTTCCGTGGCATTGCCATGGAGGCACCGATCGCAGCCGGAACGTCATACCCCATGGAAGCACAGCCGGAATTGTGAAAAAGTCTCATGCCCGCCCGGATGCGGATAGTCTGAAAAGCCGTGACGCAGGCGGTGCCGTCTCCACACACCACCACTTCCCCATCCTTTAGTTGGTCAGATAAGCTCTCTATGAAACAGTAGGGGTTCACTTTCTCCTTTAGCTTCCAATATTCAGGCAAAACCGCTGGGTAACGCTTCACCCTTTCCCGGCACCAAGCCAGCCAATCCGCATGGTGGGGCACCCACTCACGAGAAATTAAGTCCAGGGCTGGAAGAAAGTCCCGGAGGTCGGCATGGATGGGAAGGTCGATCGATAAGGTCGGCTTTTTCATTTCGGCCTCGTCCACATCCACCATCACCTTAAAGGCTCGGGGGGCAAATTTTTTCCAGTTGTAGGACACAAGCCGGATATTCAAGCGGCAGCCGAGGATGAGAAGAAAGTCGCTATTTTGCACGGTGAAGTTGCCCGCCCGATCTCCCACCGTGCCCGGCCGACCAGCATAGCAAGGGTTATTATTAGGAAGAAGATCATAGGAGTTCCAGGCTGCAACCAAGGGCACACATAGGCGCTCAGCCAGTCTTAGCAGAAGATCCTCCTGCCCAGAAAGTCGCACCCCAGACCCTGCGTAGATGACCGGTCGTTGGGCGCTTTTCATCCCGTCGATTAGTTGCCGAAGTTGATCTTTCTTTAATGCGGAGAAATCCGGGCCTTGCTCCTCAGCCGATGACTGAAATCCCCTCAAGTTTGCTGGGTCAATCTGAGCAGCCTGTACATCGATAGGGACATCCAACCAGACGGGGCCTGGCCTACCGCAGGTAGCTAGGTGTTGGGCTTTTTCCAGATGATAACGGATGGAGGCGGGATCCAAAACCTGGACTGCGTATTTGGTGATGCTGCTGACCATCCGGACGATATCTACTTCCTGGTCGCCCAACTGCCGCAAAGGAAGCCTCGTGGAGGAGACGAGGGTTTCCCGCTTGGATTGACCCGAAATCACCAGCATGGGGATAGAGTCGGTCCAGGCCCCGAATACCCCGTTGAGAGCGTTAATTCCTCCAGGGCCGGCGGTGATCTGAACCACCGCCATTTTCTCGGATACCCGGAAATACCCTTCCGCCGCCATGGCGCAGGCCTGTTCGTGGTGGCAATAGACTTTCTGAATGCCGCTGCTCCTTCCAAAGGCATCATTGAGATGCATCGAGGCACCACCGGTCACCATGAATACATGGCCAATGCCATATTCGGCCAGTCTCCTAACAATATAATCAGCTACACGCATCTGGCTCATACCACTCCTTGAAGGAGTGTAACAACGCGATTGGGAAGCTTCAAATCACGGATAGTTTCCAAAATAGAGGTGGCATTAATCAGTGAGCAGACAAGGATGGGGATTTCAGGCGCATGAATCTGCGAACCGGCAAGGACTTTGGCGCCTCGCATCAACTTCCCCTGATTAATCGGATTGCCATCCACGAAGGCTGCTATCTTGGCATCCCTCAGGCAGGTATCCGCGAGGAGCTTCATGGTCAACTGCCCTGTTCCCCAGACGATGATCTCGCTGTAATTGTTCAGGAGTCGCCTAATGTTGGCGTCGATTCGGGCCAATAGGGCGTGCGATGCCGTGACATAGCTTTCCAGATCTCCGCGAAGTACCTCATCCTTCACTATCGACAAACGGTCGCTCGACTTGCGAGCAAACCAGTAAAGGGCCGGGTATAACATGTCTTTAGAGGAATAGATTGTTTTGTTGCCGCAAGCCTCAGGGACAAAGCGGTTCCGGCGGCACAGGTTGGCTAGACTCGTTTGCGAAAAATGATTGATGTGCTCGGTGTTGAAATCCTGAAAAGGTGCCACAAGAAACTCATTATACCGTGAAGCGTCTGGCACCTCGATGTAAACCCATCCACCTGGATTCAATAACGAATGAACATGATCCATAGCCGCAGAAAGATCACGAACATGCTCCATCACATGGCTCAGGATGACGCCGTCAAAGGAGCCTGCCTCAAGGGGAACAGCGGACAGTGTCCCGACCCAAGCATTACCATTCGCAAGTCGCCGAGTAGTCTCGACACATGCAGGCGAAGGGTCGATTCCGCAGACATCTTTGAATCCTTTCTCTCTTAATGCGGTCAACAATCCCCCGTTGGCACACCCGATGTCCATAATGCGCGCTGCGCGATCTGGGCAAAACGCTGCCACCTGATCAGCTAACACGCAGAGTCGCGATTTATCCCAAGGAAGAACGCCGGCTCCCGTGGAAGTTGCATTATCGGCATACTTCGACATAGCGGTATAATAAGAATCATAACCAGCCTGATCGACTGGTGTGTCGGAAAAGGCAAACCCACACTCATCGCAGACAACATAGTCGCAAACTGTGGGCAGCGGATTCCCTTGGCTTAATGTAAATTGCTGAGTGTGGACGACCTGACCAGTATTGCATCCGCAAATCGGACAATAGCGACTAAGTTGTTTGCTCATCATGAATCAAAGAGATTATTACTTATGACGATGCCAAGCCGCCATTCGAAGGATCGATTGATTCAAAGGAACCAGGACGCGGAGACCCATCTCTATCTCCGCCCGACCCACAGAGGGAACGTAGCGAGAAACTGGAGATCTAGGGTCGGGAGTAGAAGTAGAATGTGTTTTAACGGAATTATTGAAGGTGGATGCTACAGTTTTCGCCAAACCAGCAATGGTGATCTCTTGATCCGAACCAACATTGTAGGGATGACAGGCCACTCCCTTAAAGAGAATCGTCCACAACCAGACGGCCAGATCAGCAGCATAAAGATACGAGCGGTATGGGGTGCCGTCCTTGACCTTGATTGGCTCCCCTTTCATGGCGTCTCGGATGAAGTTGCCTATGGCAAAATGCGCATCGAGCGGCAAATGGGGCCCAACAAAAGCAAAACACCGGGCAATGGTTGCCTCGAGACCATGCTCCTGATGGGCAATCGCACAAAGAAGTTCACCCACTCGCTTCCCTTCGCCATAGGCAGAGTTTGGGTCCATCGGATCTGGTGAACCAAGGTAGGTCTCGGGGATGTGAGTCATTTCAGGAGGTTGTTTTCCATAAACTGCCCCAGAACTCAAAAAAAGAAAACGCTTGGCACCTGCAGCCACAGCAAACTCAAGCGTGCGCTTTGTTCCTCGAATGATCGTATCCAGCATTTCGGATGGTGGAACAGGAGCCGAGGAAGTTGTGCCCCCGTGAATGACGTGGGTGAAGGAATCATGGGGGAAATCAAAATCACGGACGTCACCGCGATGTAAAGCGATCGAGCTTTCTTGGGCCAGATGTGGAACTTTTGCATAGAAGGCATCCGGATTGCGGGACAACCCCACCAACTTGGACTCAAGTTCCATACTTTTATTTGCAAAAGCAAAGCTTTCCAAAAGCCACATTCCAAAGAAACCAGTAGCGCCTGTGACAAAGATTCTCCCGCCACGCAAGTTTTCCCACAGAGGCCTTGTGTGGGACAAAACGTGTTCAAGATCTTCCTTGGGCAGCGGATGAGCCATAACGATTACCGCTGCCGGGCAAAATCCCTAATTACGCTAATTTCGTATTCCAGCATCTGCTTACTGAGGCCTGGGTAGGTGCCAAGAAATAGCCCCTGATTCATGATCTCATCAGCCCCCTCTGTCTCTCCCACCTGTCGGAAAGAATCGGGGCGTTCCTTCTTTAGCTGAACAAATACAGGTTGCCGCGTCAGATTCCCTCCAAACAGCATCCTGTTGCCAATCTTTTTCTGATCCAAATACTTTGCAAGGTCCCGAACCTTAAATCGGGCATTTGGCCGAACTCGGATCATGAAGCCAAACCAAGAGCAGTCGGATGTGCTTCCCGCGCTATCCCAAGAAAATCCCCCAGCCGAACTCCACTTTGTCGCGTGAGTCGGCAGGGAGAAATCAAATACATCTCCCATTTCATTAAGTCCTCGCCTTAATATCTCCCAATTGTTTTTTCGTGCCTGAATAAAACGGGGAAGCTTTCTCAACTGAACACGCCCAATGGCGGCCTGAAGATCGAGGGGTTTCAGGTTGTAACCCAGATGACTGTAAATGTATTTATGATCATACCCCTCCGGAAGTTCTCCTAACTTCCAGTCGAACCGCTTGCCGCAGGTGTTGTCTTTTCCGGAGGCACACCAACAGTCCCGTCCCCAATCTCGGAAGCTTTCGACCAGCTTTTTTAATGGAGAATGCGAGACGATGTTCACCGCCCCTCCCTCCCCCATTGTCATGTGGTGAGGCGGGTAGAAAGACTGGGTGGATAAATCCCCCCAACTCCCAGTGTAACGAGTAATGTGGATTCCGTCCGACCGAATCCCAGGTGAGTTTTCCACAAATCCAAGCTCCTTGGCTTTTGCCACGGGCATGGAGTAGGTGCTTCCCAAGGAATCGCAATTATCTTCAATCAGCCAAAGATCATGCTTTCGACAGAAGGATAGAACCGCACCAAGATCAAAAGGGTTCCCGAGGGTGTGAGCCATCATCACCGCTTTGGTCTTACCTGCCTGGAATGCCATCTCCAGTTGCTCCACTCGGACATTTCCGGTGACAGGGTCATTGTCGATGAACACGGGGACCAGCCCATTTTGAAGGATCGGTGCCACCGTAGTGGGAAAGCCGGCCGCACAGGTAATTACCTCGTCTCCAGGTCGTAATCTGCGTTTTTCCGGAATCTTGTGACTCGTCAAGGCCGTCAACGCAAGCAGGTTGGCGGAGGAGCCGGAGTTGACCAAAAGAGAATATTTTACACCCAGGAAAGACGCCAACTCTTGCTCGAATGATTCACCCTCCGGCCCCAAGGTCAGCCAAAAATCTAATGTCGATGAGACAGCTGCCTCCACCTCGTCTTCTGCAAAAACACGACCTGCATAGGGAACAAGAGAATCACCTGCTACAAACGGGGAGCGGGCGGCATCATCACCCGGCCGCTGGGCAGCGTGGATAAGGCTAGAATACTCTCGTGTGAGACGAAGTATTTCCTGCCTGATTTTTTTCGGGTCGGTGCCTTGGCTCATCTTGAATCCAGCCTTAAATATTCTTCAATCTGATGCCTGCAGGCCTGAAAGGCATCAAAGTTCGGATGAATAGATTCCCGATACCAATCCATCGTCATGGCGACGGACTGGGCGAAGCTCAATCGTGGTTTCCATCCAAGCTCCCGCCAAGCTTGTTGGTTATTGAGTTGCAACCGACCCGCCTCGTGGGGTGGGTTTTTTTCCTGAATGCGCCGCCAACGTCCCGGCCAGTTTTTTAGAATCTGACGGACAAGCGCTGAAACCGTCTTCTGGTCCTTTGGAGATGGTCCAAAGTTGTACGCTCGACCCTTCTTTCGATCCCTGAAGAGATGAAGCGCCAACGCAAGATAGCCAGCCGTGGGCTCCAGTACATGTTGCCAAGGGCGAATTGAACTTGGGTTACGAACCGGAATAGGTTGTCCCCTTCGCAAGGCCCGAAAAGCATCTGGAACAATTCGGTCGATGGAGTAATCCCCTCCTCCGATCACGTTGCCGGATCGGGCTGATGCAATCCGAACCGGGTGGCCTTGAAAAAAAGAGTCCCGATATGAGTTAATAAGAATTTCGGCGGCAGCTTTACTGGCGCTATAGGGATCCTCCCCTCCCAGCGGATCCTTCTCCCGAAAGGCATGCCGTCTTTCCTCGTTTCGATAGACTTTATCCGTGGTGACGAAAACCGCCGTGCATGGGTGCCGCAGCTCTCGGAGCGTCTCCAGCACGTGGGCGGTTCCCAAGGTGTTGACTTCGTAGGTTTCCAGAGGACGAAGATAGGAATCCCGGACCAGAGGCTGAGCCGCAAGGTGGAAAACAAAATCAGGACGGCATCGAAGGATTGATTTTCGGACTTTTCCGGCATCGCGCAGATCGCCGACCTCGTGCTTAAGCCAATTCTTGAGCTTGAGCTGTGAGAAAAAAGGGGTCTGGGGAGGCAAGGAAAACCCAGTGACTCTAGCGCCCATCTCTATCAACCATACCGCCAGCCAGCCTCCTTTAAACCCGGTGTGACCGCTAAGCCAGACGCGCTTACCCCGGAAAGCGCTTCGCAAGATCACCAGTTTTTCCAAGGGGCCTTACCTTCAGCCCAGAGCTCCTCAAGGTATTGCCGATCTCTCATCGTATCCATGGGTTGCCAGAAGCCCATATGACGATAAGCGTGCAGTTCGCCTTTCGCAGAAAGGCCCTTCAACGGTTCCAACTCCCATGTCGTCGCATCCCCCTTGATCGTTTGGAGAACGGAAGGTTCTAGAACAAAAAAGCCGCCATTAATCCATCCCCCATCCCCCTCTGGTTTCTCAATAAATCCGGTTACGGAATCGCCATCCACCTGCAGAGCCCCAAACCGTCCTGGAGGCTGCACAGCGGTGACGGTCACTTTTTTCGCAGCTCTTTTGTGGGCCGCGATCGCGGCCGTGATATCTACATCCCCCACGCCGTCTCCGTAAGTCATACAAAAAGTCTGATTGCCGATATAATCGGCAACCCGCTTTAGACGTCCACCCGTCATGGTGCCCTCGCCAGTATCAACAAGTGTCACGCGCCACGGCTCGGCATGCTTCTCATGAACCTCCATGGAGTTTTTCTCCATGTCGAAAGTCACGTCCGACATATGAAGAAAGTAGTTCGCAAAATACTCCTTGATCACGTACCCCTTAAAACCAGTACAAATAATGAAATCCCGAATACCGTGTTGGGAATATATTTTCATGACATGCCATAAAATAGGCCGCCCACCGATTTCGACCATAGGCTTAGGACGAGACTGGGACTCCTCTGCTATCCGGCTCCCTAAGCCACCAGCAAGAACCACGCACTTCATATATGCAACTTTAACCCTCCAAAAGACACATGCAAGAAACCCTTTGCTAAGGAATGACTTAGGGGGTCAAGGAAATGGGTAATGCTAGAGTTTCCTGCGCAAGATTGCCAGCGATAGGGAAATTCTTACTCTGGGATGAAAAGCAATCCTGCTCATGCATAGCTCTAGGATAATAGACTTCGGTTTGAATTCCATCTCGAGCCAGCTTTTCCCTTAAGGCATCCCGCTTGCCCTTCCCCGTCACCCGAATCACAAACTGGTTCCAAGTGTGTTCCCCTTGCCCTGAGTGACAGGAAAAAGGCAGGAGAATCGTTCCTGGTTTCTGCTCCACAGACGCTCCCTCTCCTTGGCATACGCACGAGTCGAACGGCATAATTGCATTCCACTTCTCTTGGAGTGACCTCATTAGCTTTTGCGCGCTTTTCCACCTCCTCTGTAGCGCTGAATCCAAATGCTTGAGTTTTACCCGCAGGAAAGCCGCCTGCAGTTCGTGTAACCGGAAGTTCCCGCCAATCATCTCATGGAAATACTTCTGCTTTGCTCCGTGCACCCGAAGCATCCGTATCTTTTCAGCAAGAGCAGCATCCTTTGTTGTCACGAGCCCCCCCTCCCCCAAGGTTCCGAGATTTTTCGTCGGGAAAAACGAGAACGTTCCTAAGGTGCCCATGGTGCCCGCCTGGCGCCCCTTATCCTTTGCCCCCAACGCCTGTGCAGCATCCTCAATCACCGGAAGACCATGTTTTTTAGCTACGGCCAAAATTGGATCCATATCGGCACACTGACCAAACAGATGAACGACAATAATGGCCTTTGTTTTCGGACCGATCTTATCCGCTAGTTGATCGGCCCGCATGTTGTAACAGCACTCAGCACTATCCACAAAAACTGGCTTCCCACCCAAACGGGCTACAGCCCCCGCGGTCGCGAAAAAAGTATAGGTCGGACAAATCACCTCATCCCCAGGTCCAGCCCCCACCGCTTGAAGGGCCAAGAGAAGTGCATCCGATCCATTTGAAACGCCAATCGCATGAGGTACCCCAATCCAAGCGGCGATATCACGCTCAAAAGCCTCTACTTCCGGTCCTAAAACAAAACGCCCACTATCCAAAACACGCTCAAAGGCAGCGAGTAACTCCCCTCGGTAGGGAGCATGTTCAGCCACCAAGTCGAGCATCGGAACCTTCATAAGCCCTTACAGTACCGAATCAACCCCAGGACTAAATCCAAAAAGAACCCCTTCACAGGGTTGCCCTTATCCGTAGTTCTAGGCAGTTTCTCAATATGGCATCCAACGGGGCAAAGTTCATTGTTCAAGGAGGAAAACCGATCCAAGGAGAGATCGAACCTCAAGGTAATAAGAACGAGGCCATGCCCCTCATGGCCGCTGCCTGTATGACAGATCAATCCGTCACCCTGCAGAATATTCCGCAAATCGAAGATGTCCGAATGATGGAAAAAATCCTTAACGATCTCGGCCTATCTACCTCCGAATCCGATGCCTGCTCCACGCGGCGCACGCTAACTCTTCAGGCCAAGGCTAATCCCAAATCCACAATTCATCCAGAACTAGGCTCTCGCCTCCGAGGCTCTGTGACTTTGGCTGGCCCCCTCCTCGCCCGGACAGGCGAAGTCACCCTGCCTCGCCCTGGTGGCGATCGAATCGGTCGTCGTCGCCTCGATACCCATCTTCAAATCTTTACCGCCCTAGGCGCCAAGATCAACGACACAAAAAATGGCCTACAAATTCAGGCAAAAAAGCTCCGCGGGGCCGACATCCTTCTTGATGAAGCCTCCGTGACTGCTACGGAAAACGGCCTCTGCGCTGCATCCCTAGCAGAAGGAACTACGGTCATTCATAACGCAGCGAGTGAGCCCCATGTTCAGGCCTTGGCTAATCTTCTCAATGCCATGGGTGCTCAGATCAATGGAATCGGCACGAACACTCTTACCATTCAAGGAGTCAAGTCACTCAAAGGCGCTACCCACCGAATCGGACCTGACTATCTTGAAGCGGGATCTTTTCTCGCTTTAGCGGCTGTGACGGGTGGAGCGCTTAAAATTCGTAATGCCGCTCCGCAACATATGCGAATGATTCTCCAGACTTTTGCACGGCTAGGTATTCGAACTGAAATTAAGGGGGAAGATATTCACGTAGCAAAGAATCAGTCCCTCGAAGTTGAAAAAGAGTTCGGGGGTGCTGTCCCGCACATCGCGGACGCTCCTTGGCCCGGTTTCCCTGCCGACATGACTTCCGTCGCTCTTGTCACTGCTACGCAGTGTAAGGGCACGGTCTTGATTCACGAAAAGCTGTTCGAATCGCGCCTCTTCTTTGTGGATGGGCTTCTTGAAATGGGTGCACGAATCATCCTTTGCGATCCTCACCGTGCCGTCGTCCTCGGCTGTGACAAACTACGTGGGGCCAAACTCGCCAGCCCAGATATCCGCGCAGGAATGGCACTCCTCATCGCCGCACTCTGCGCTGAGGGCGAATCAGAAATTCGCAATATCACCCAGATCGACCGTGGTTTCAGCCGAATTGAAGAACGCCTCAAATCGCTTGGCGCTCAAATTGAGCGTAGGTGATAGGATTTACCCCTTGAGAACCGTTGCTCCGGCCGCGGGGCGCGAGGAGAAGATCGTGGCAGTGATGCCTGTTCTAACTTTGTAATCGGTGGCAATTTTTTTTGTGATGGCATCTACGGAACTGGCTTTAACCAGCGCCACGCAACAACCACCGAAGCCCCCGCCGGTCATGCGGCACCCATAGACCCCGCCCTTCTCTCCGATGGCTTCGGCGATCTCGACGACAGCATCAAGTTCAGGGCAGCTGACTTCGTAGTCATCCCGCAGAGCCGCATGACTCGCTGCCATCAATCGCCCCACGGTGGGCCAATCGGATTGGCGGACACCTTGCGCCGCTTGTACCGTACGCGCGATTTCGCCGATGACATGGCGGGCACGACGGTAAACAGTCTCGCTCATTTTGCTTTGCCCGGCTTCGAGCTGGCCAGCAGTCACATCGCGTAGCGATGCCACGCTGAGGTTCCTGACGGCTTCCTCGCATTGTGCCCGGCGCTCGGCGTATTCACCTCCGCTCAGCTCGTGCTTTACGTTGGTGTTGATTATGAGCAGTGCGACGGACGGGTCCTGCATCGGCACGATCTCGGTTTTCCGTGTTCGGCAGTCCAGCAGGAGCAGGTGGCCTTCGCGTCCAAGGGCAGAGATGAACTGGTCCATGATGCCGCAAGGCACCCCTGCAAAATCGTGCTCGGCCTTCTGGCAGAGCAGCGCTTTCTCGACGGGATCAAGCGCCGTGCCCGTGACCGCTTCGAGCAGTGTCGCAGTGCAGACTTCGAGAGCGGCGCTGCTGCTCAAGCCGCTACCCAGCGGCACGGTGGAATACAGAAGCACGTCGAGGCCTCCTGGCTGGATGCCACGAGCCTGAAAACCGGCAACAACGCCACGGGGGTAATTTCCCCATTTGGGTGTGGTTGGCACAAGAGGGCGGGAAAGATCAATCGTCGCCGCCTCGGCCTCTAGGGTGCTGCGCAGTGTGATAACCTTCTGGCCATCCATCGGTCGGTCAGCCGCCATCACGCTGTAAAACTCGATGGCCATCGGTAGGACGAATCCATCGTTGTAATCGGTGTGCTCGCCAATGATGTTAACCCGGCCCGGGGCGGCAGCGATCCAGCGAGGCGGACGGCCGTAGATTTTTTTAAATTCAGCGGCGACAAACGCTGCGAGGTCTTGGAGTTTTTTCATAAGGTTTTTTAGCGGGTGGAGAATTTGTAGATCGTGGTTTGGGTGTAGGTTTGTCCGGGGCGAAGAATGATAGAGGGAAATCTCGGGTGATGGAGGGAGTCAGGAAAATGCTGGGTCTCCAAGCAGAGACCGCTGTGCTGGGTATAGTAATTACCGCCATGGCCGCACTGCGTTCCATCCAGCCAATTGCCGGTATACACCTGAACACCAGGCTCTGTGGTCCGTACCTCCATCACCCGTCCGGTAGTCCTCTCGTAGACCGTGGCGCAAGCCTTGAGTCGCTTCCCTTGGCCCTTGAGGACGAAGTTGTGGTCATAGCCAATGGGCTTTCCGGTCAGTCGAGTGAAGTCCCGACCGATTGGCTTTCTCCTAGTAAAGTCGAACGGTGCACCAACCACTGGGACCAGCTTGCCGGTGGGAATCGAGGTGGCATCCACTGGGGTGTAGGCGTTCGCGGCGAGCTTCAGCTCGTGGCCGAGAACGTTCCCGCGGCCGGCGAGATTGAAATAACTATGGTTGGTCAGATTGACCGGTGCGGCGCGGTCAGTGGTAGCGGTGTAATCAATCCGTAGCTCGTCTCCATTGGTAAGCGTCATCAACACAGTGACGTCCAGATTCCCAGGGTACCCCTCCTCGCCATTCCGACTTAGGTAGGTAAATGCCACCGCAGCATCCCTGCCCTGCACAATCTCGGCCGACCATACAACCTTGTCGAAGCCACTGAGGCCGCCGTGGAGATGGTGTGGGCCGTTGTTGACGGCCAATCGGTACTTCTTTCCGTCGAGTTGAAAACGGCCTTTGGCCGTGCGATTCGCCACCCGACCGACCGTGCAGCCCAGATAGCTGGGATTGCCGCCAAGGTATTGCCGGAGATTATCGAACCCCAACACGATATTGCCGAGTCGTCCATCCCGGTCAGGAACCCGCAGTTCGGTGATGATCGTGCCGTAGTTAGTGATTTTGGCGCAGAGACCCTGCTTGTTCGTGAGCGTAAACAGATCGACACGTTTTCCGCCACGGGTTTTTCCAAACACTTCTTTGGTGACGGTCACTCTCATAATCGGAGAATTCGGTCAAACGAGCGGGGTCAGCTATCAAGCCGGCACCAGCCGAGCAGTTATGGTTTATCGTCCTTGCCGCGAATCGCGCCGAACAGCATCGCGGAACCGAATACTAGGAGCACGATGCCCCAGATCATATTAATGTTGAGGCCCAGCGAGACAGAGTCAGCCGCTTTAAACACTCCGTATCCTGTCAGCAACACTCCGATCAGGGTGAACATGAGGCCAATCGGCCAGCGGATATCGAGTCCCATATTATTAATTTCCTTTTGGTTGGATTGTTTGGTTTACCAGAAGAGGAAGTTCATGATCAAGCAGGCGATCAGTAACACCACTCCGACGACGCCTGGCTGCAGGTAGAACGGCACGTCGCCAGGCTTAATTTTCGGCGTGAGAGAATAAACTAGGCCTTTCAGGTCCTCGTCCGTTTTCTGCGATTTGGTGGCAAACGAGATCGCTACGGTCGCCACGAAGCAGACGATAAAGGCGAATGACGCGAGCCAGAAGTTTTGCGCCATCTCGCTCGGGAAGACATGGAGGACACCGAGGTAACCACCCTTGACCCCGGGCAAGTTGCCGGTCGCGATAGTCAAGGCATGGAACAAGGCCGAACCGCAGATACCGAGAAACAGGCCCAGAAATGCCCCCGTACCCGTGGTTCGTTTCCAGAACATGCCCAGGAGAAACGTCGCGAAGAGCGGGGCGTTCACGAATCCGAACACGAGTTGGATGATATCCATCGCATTGTTATACATGGACGCAAAGTATGCCGCCGCGATGCTTAGAATGATTCCTGCAACGGTCACCACCTTGCCGGCCCAAAAGTAGTGCTTATCAGTCTGGTTCTTAACAAAGTAGGCTTGGTAAAGATCGTAGGTGAAGACCGTGTTAAACGCTGTCACATTGCCCGCCATGCCAGACATGAAAGATGCGAGCAAAGCGGTGAGCGCTAGCCCGAGCAGTCCGGGAGGGCAGTATTTTTTAACAAGCGACAGGATGACACCGTCGTAGTCGTAGGCGGCGATGCTGTTGTAGATGCCAGTCTTAATCTGTGTGTCCGTCAGTTCGCTTTTCGCATTGTCAGCAATCAAAGTACCCAGTTTTTTCGAGTCAACCTTTTCACCAAGAGCGGACTCGACGGCCGCGACTCCCGCTTCCGAAGCAGTCGGGTTAGAACTTCTTACCGCGGCGATCGCCCTAGAGTAGTTTTCCTGCGAGATAACTGGCGGCGGGATTCGATAATCCTTGGATGGCATCGCGGTCAGCGCCACGGCGATCATGCCGGGAACAATGACGAGGAAAGGGAATAAAAGTTTCGGCACTGCGGCAACGAGCGGAGTGTTGCGTGCCGCAGCCATATTTTTGGCCGCCATCGCGCGCTGAACGACCAGGAAGTTTGTGCACCAGTAGCCGAAGCTCAAGACGAAGCCGAGGCCGAAGACCATGGCGAAGAGATCCACCCCCATCGGGTTGTGCGCCGGCCCGGCGAGTAGTGGTTGCCAAGCGCTCGTCCACGCATTGGCAGCGTATTCCGTGCCTTTCGAAGCTGCCGACTCGACAGCCACGCCCTGTAGCGAATGGTTCATCGCACCCCAGCCACCGACATCTTTGAGTCCGAGATAGACCACCGGCGCAAAGCCAAGGACGATCATAAAGAACTGGAGGACTTCAGTGTAGATCGCCGAGGTCAGTCCGCCCTTCAGAACATACATCAGCACGACGCCCGAACAGATCCAGAGCGCAAGGTCATAGTTCCAACCCAGTAGTTGGTTGAGAAGCTTGGCCAGCGCATTCATCGAGATGCCGGACGCAAAAATGGTCATCACCGCAAAGGCGACTGAGTTCAGCGCGCGGACCCGCTCATCGAACCGCATCTTCAGGTATTCTGGCACGGACCTCGCCTTGGAGCCGTAATAGAACGGCATCATGAACACCGCGAGGAAGATCATCGCGGGAATCGCGCCTAGCCAATAAAAGTGCGCCGTGCTGATGCCGTATTTAGCTCCGCTGGCTGCCATCCCGACAAGCTCTAGCGCACCGAGGTTGGCAGAAATAAAGGCTAGCCCGGTCACCCAGGTCGGAATCGACCGGGCGGAGGTAAGAAAATCCGCCGAGGTCTTCATGTATCGTGACAGCGCCCATCCTATTCCGATGACAAAAGCTACGTATGCGATGAGAATTGTATAATCAATCGTCAGGAGTTTGATGGGTTCCATAGGTTATTGTTCCTTTAGGGGTTTTTGGTTTCTGGTCTTAGTTGTAACAGATATGAAAAATGTTCATATCAATAAAGCGCACTTCTTTAGAATGATAATCTCGGGCAAGTATGGAGCAGTCAGTGGTCTTGAAGGTCAGAGGTTTCATAGTTCTTGTGTGGCACAACCTACGGTTTGGCTTTGGTCTTTTTCGTCCCCTCCCCTTGGGCGACGATGGCCTTTAGTTCATTCTCCAACTCAGCGGCCTTCTTGGGATGCGACGTGCAGACGTTTTTTGTCTCGTTCGGGTCGGTGGCGAGATTGAAGAGTAAGGGCTCTGGAATATTCGCAGCCGCGAAGCGCGGGTCCGCTGCGTTGGCGCCACTGCCCATGCCTCCCGCTTTCATCTTCTCGGTGGCAGGGATGTATTTCCAGTCACCCTGCCGTAGAGCAAGTCCACCAATGCCGTGCAGCACGGTGTTGTCGCGAACGTTTTTCTTCGTCTTGCCCAACAGTACAGAGGATAAATCGAGACTATCTGGGGCGGCGCCTGCTGTGAGTTCTTGGCCGGTCAAATGGGCCACCGTGGCATAGACATCCACCAAGCTGAAGATCTGGTCGCTAACCCGCGGCTTGATCTGCTGCGGCCAGCGGGCGATGAGCGGTACACGGCAACCGCCTTCATAGGTGAGATACTTCCAGCCACGCAAACCCCCGGTGGGTTGATGGCCATTTAAATCCTCCTCCGATCGATCGAAGTAGCCGTCGAAAAGAATCGGGCCGTTGTCACTGGAAAAGATGACGAGGGTGCTGTCCGTGAGCTTCAATCGGTCGAGGGCCTTCATAATTTCCCCCACCTCCCAGTCGATCTGCTCAATGACATCGCCACGTAGACCGCAACCGCTCTTACCGACAAACAGTGGCGCGGCCACGCGCGGCACGTGCGGTTCAAATAGGCCAACCTCAAGAAAGAACGGTGCGTCCTTATTTTTTTCGATGAACTCAACGGATTTTGCGACGACGGTTTTGGGTAGTTCCTCGTCTTTGAAGCGTGCAGAGTGACCGCCTTTCATGTAGCCAATGCGGCTGATGCCGTTAATGACCGTACAGGCATGCTGCTTATCCGCACCATACCGGGTGAGGAGTTCAGGGTGCTCCAGACCGGTTGGCTCATCACTGATGTTGGTCAGGTAGCTGACCGTGATGGGGTCGGCTGGGTCAAGATTCAGCACCTTGTAATTTTCAATCCAAACGCTTGGCACGCGATCCACAGTGGCGGGGATGATGTGGCAATAGTCAAAGCCGACTTCCAGCGGGCCAGGTTTGACTTCCCTGTTGAAATCCACTTTGGTCTGACCGTCGCCGAGGCCGAGATGCCATTTGCCGACAATGCCGGTCCGGTAACCGGCCCGGCGCAACATAGCCGGAAGAGTAAGCCGGCCTGGTTCAATACAGAGCGGTGCGTCACCATCGAGGATCGTGTTCTTCTTGGCCGACTGGCGCCAGGCATATTCGCCGGTTAACAAAGAGAAGCGGGACGGCGTGCAAGTGGCCGACGGCGCGTATCCCTGGGTGAAACGAACACCGTCGGCAGCCAGCCGGTCAATGTTCGGCGTCTTGATTTTTGTTGAGCCAGCACAACTCAGATCACCCGGACCCAGGTCATCGGCGAGAATGATAAGGATGTTGGGTTTCCCCTGCAGCTTCATTGGCTCAGCACTCGAAAGGGCCACCGGCGTCAACAGCAGCAGAGCAACGAACCAGTTAGTGATAGAACGATTCACTGAATCCTTACTTCTTGCCACCCTCGGGATTTGAATCTTCCTCATTCAACATTCCGGAAACGGATTTCACCTTCTTTTTACCTCCGGGCTTTTTATTGCCCTTCTGGGATTGTTCCGGCGCGTCGTAATCTGGCGAAGGGATGTGCTCCGAGGCCATGATACTTTCGATTTTTTGAACAATGTCCGGGTGGGCAGTGGCGAGGTTTTTCATCTCGGCCGGGTCAGCTTTCAGATCGTAGAGTTCGAGCGGTGCTTTCGTGCCCAGACGGTACCCCTTCCAGTCACCCAAACGCACCGATTGCTGGAAATAAGGCTCGTAGATCTCGAAATAGAGCGAATCGTGCAACTTTGTTTGTTTCTGACCAAGCAAGGTAGGTAAAATAGAGATGCCGTCCGTGCCGGAAGACACAGGTGCACCGATCACGTCTGCCACCGTCGGCATAAAATCCATAAACGTGGTCAACAATTCGCTGGTCGTGCCAGGCCGAATCTTGCCTGGCCAACGGGCGATGAATGGCGCGCGGATGCCTCCTTCGTAGAGCATCCGCTTGTAGCCACGCAAACCGCCGGTGCTACCGAGCGGCTTGATGCATTCATCGTTGGCGCCGTTATCCGAGCTGAAGATGACAAGTGTGTTATCAGCGATGCCAAGATCTTTTAATTTTTGCATCACCCGACCGACGTCCTTATCCACAAGTTCAACCATCGCGGCGTAATTCTTGATCTCTTCTGGCCAGCTTTGCTTTGAGAATGGCGCGTTATCCGGTATGACCCATTCGTCGTGCGGTGGTGTCCAAGCGGCATAGCAGAAAAAGGGACGGTCTTTATTTTTCTCGATGAACTTGAGCGTCTCATCTGCGATGCGGGTATGAGAATAATCCTCCCACGTGTGTTTGCCGGATTGCTGATACGGCACATCCACGCTGTTGCGAACGAGGTAGTCCGTATAGTAGTCATGCGCGTGTTTTTGATCGTAATAGCCAAAGAATAGGTCAAACCCCTCGTTCTCCGGCACGCCGGTCGTACCGGGGTTGCCCAACCCCCATTTACCGAAACCACCGGTTGCGTAACCAGCATCGTGCAGCAAGCGGGCCACGGTCGCTTGCGTGGCCGGAAGTGAGAGAAGGCCATGTTTGCTTCCGTTGGCACGGCGCAATACGTGCCCTGTATGCTGCCCGGTCATCAGCACGCAGCGGGACGGCGCACAGACGGCACTGCCGCTGTAGGCTTGGGAGAATTTCATTCCTTCTGCGGCCAGACGATCAATATTCGGCGTGACGCCATACTTGCATCCATAGGCCGAGAAATCCCCGATTCCGGCGTCATCCGCTAGGATGAAGACGATGTTTGGTTTCTTAACCGCCTGCGGCGACGAATCAGCAGCGGGCGATGTGGCGGTCAGTAATCCGAGGATTACCACGATTAGCGACCAGGGTTGATTGATGAAATTCATAGTCACTCTTTTCTATTTGGTGGGCGTTATTCTTCTTTGGTCGCTTCGATTTTTTCGCCACGAATGGTGCGCTCATAAAAGTTACGCTTGTCGGCAAAGCCATAGGGATATTCGTCGTAAATGTTTCCTTGGCCCAGCATGCGTGGATCCCCCTGCTGCTTAAGTTCGTCAAAGAGCTGCTTCTGTAAGTCGGCGAAGGATACCGTCGTGGCCAGATTCGTCATGCAATCCGGATCGCGCCGGAGATCAAACAACTGATCGGCAGGTAGCTTTCCAAACGAGGCCTCAAAGAGGTATTTGAGGTCAGGCTTCTTTTCCGTGGCAAGCACCGCTGTCTTGGTCGGGCTGTCGTCCGTGTCCTTGAAGCCGGTCTCTGGAACTCCGGCGGGACCACGACTCGTTTCGAAGTTGTGCAAATACAGCATCCCTTCCTTCACGATGCCACGGATTGGATATCCCTCGTCCTTGGGTCGCCCAACATCGTTGCGTTCTTTAGCGAGAAGGACGTGATCCCGACCTGGAATGATGCGTCCGGATTGATCCGATTTAAATATTTCCGACAGACTCCGGCCCGTGATCGGGGCCATACCGGTCTTACTCTGCTCCATGCCAGCGACATCCAGGAATGTGGGAGCGAAATCAATGAAGCTCACATAGTCATCCACTACCCTGCCCGGCTTGGCGATACCTTGCGGCCACATAATGGCCAGCGGCAAGTGGTCGGTGTTGTTGTAGGCATAGCCTTTGCAGTGCGGAAAAGGCATACCGTTGTCGGAGGTCACGACCACGATCGTGTTCTGGAGTTCCCCCCGCTTCTCCAACTCGGCAAGCATTCGCCCCAAGTGAAGATCGAAATTTTCCACCTCGAACGCGTAATCGAGCATGTCGTTGCGCACCTCCTCGGTGTCCGGCCAACATGCGGGCACGCGATCAATATCGGAGGTCTTCTTGTCGCCCTTGGCCACGCCTGAACCATATTCATAGCCGCGGTGGGGCTCATGACCTCCATACCAGAACGACCAAGGCTTCCCCTTGGGTGCAGCATCCAGGAAGTCGTTAAAATTCCCTGCATAATCGGTCCGAGACATTCCCTTCGTGATCTTGGAGGGGAAATTCCTCTCCTCAAAAGACTTTCCCGTCATCTCGCGCTTCTGGCCTGCAGCATTCTTGGCGATACCTGGCCCCCAGCCCTTGCCAGTCATTCCGACAAAGTAACCCTGCTCGCCCAACGCCTCTTGGTAGGATTTGAACTCGGGTGGAAAAACGGACCAGTGGTTGCCCGCCTCCTTCAGCTGCCAGGGATTGCGACCGGTGATGACACTTGCGCGTGAGGGAGAGCATTTGCCGTTTGGCGTGTAGGCCTGGGTGAAAAGTATGCCGTCGCGCGCCACGCGATCCATGGTCGGCGTCTTGACCCATTTGCATCCGTAAACTCCCGCGTGGCCAAACGACCAATCGTCTGCAATCGCAAAAAGGATGTTGGGTTTCTCTAATGACTTCCCCACTTCAGCGGATTCAAGAAAAACCGGACCAGCCACAAAAATAGCGGCAAGGGTAACAAGTATGTTTTTTGCCCTAAAATTCATTTTGTGATTTCAATCAAGTGGAAGACATCGTCCTCCTCATCCTCATTCACCAATGAGAAATCGCTGCTGAGGGGACCTCGATTAGTAAATTCTCCGTCAGCGATGGTGATGCTTTTGTTCACCCACCTGCCGCTGTTGGTTTTGGTGATGGTAACCGCGGTTTTGTCAGGATCGGCTGAGGAATCATAGCGGAGAGAGAATATTCCGGTCCCTTGATCCAAGTAAATGAGTTTTAGAGTGATTGGGCCATGGGCTCCGTGGGGAAGAAATTTGTCATCCAGATCGAAAACCATCCGTTTCCGACCACTGGCATTTTCAAAACTCCGTGCATATCGACCGTAGGGCTGATCCGCTGGCCCGACCCGCCACAATCCGACACTGGTTTTATTCGCATCGATCTGGGTAATGAACCGGCTGTAGTTTCTGGCGATCAACCCGAAGCCGACATCGTTCATCGCTTTTGCCTCAAAGAGATAATTGGATCCCAAAAGGGATGTAGCTGCATCTAGGTCGCCGACTTTTGCCCCGTACTTTTGGAATTCTGATTCAATCTTCTCCACACGCTCGCCGTTGCTTTGCACGGCCTTCCCATATGTTGCCTCGGGGAATCGGACGGTATCCGCACTATCAAGCACATCACGCAGTGCGATAAAGGCATACGGGCTAGTCTGAGGTCGCTTGTAGTATGAATAGCGGTTGGCGAACGCAAATCCCTCATCGTATTTGCCTGTTTCCACAGTGCGGTAATCGACTTCCCAGAGATCAAGCCCCCGGTCCACCGTGGAGATGGCGGTCCAATAGTAATTCCAGATTGGATTTTCCTCAAAAATACCGCCCTGCCCAAATTTAGAAAACTCGCCGCGCACAAAATCGGGTTCTTTACCATTCAACCCAAAAAAAGCGGGTCGCAACTCGGTGTCCTGCTCAATTTCGCCATTGGCCTGATAACCGATGGCGATCGTAAATTGCTGTTTCCGGAGTTCGATCGGGTAGTTTTGGCGAAGCCAGTTTGCATAAAGCTGCTCCCCTGCTCTTGCTCCCTTGGTCTTCGCCTCTCCGAGACTAGTCTCATCGGCTACATTAAAGAGGAATTTGATGTGCTTGAGTTCCGCCTTATCAAAGGCTTCATAAAACCGTTTTGTCGCTCCGCTGCAGAATTCCAAATACTGCTGGGCACTGATTTTATATTTCGGGTCTTGCGGAGTTCCTTTGTAGAGCTGCCTGTCACCCGTCGAGCCAAAGGCCGGCTGGATGAATGCGAAGACATTTCGTTGCTCTTCTGGGAGGGAGGCGATGTGATCTGCCAGTTTGCCGATAAAAGAGTGAAAGTATTTGATGTAGTTTTCGTTGAGGTAGTACGGAAAAGTTTCTTTGCCCTTCCCTCCACTCACAGAAACTTTGGGCACTCCTTTTTCATAAATCCATTCAGGCGCGTTCGGGCCGGTCCAAAGGACAAAATAGTAGTAATAGTTCCCCTTCACCGCATTGCGGATGTGAGAATCCATTTGCGACCAGTCGTAAACTCCCGGCTTGGGCTCCATATCCGCCCACTTCACTCGATCTGCCTCCCCTTTAATAAAAGGAAACCTCACTGAATCAATTTGATCGTTTTTGCAATTAGCATAAAAACCCGCCCAAGGTGGGCGTTCCATCGCGGGCGCATGATTCAACGCAAAAAGCAAAATGGTGACAAGCCATGGAAGCCGTGTGCAACTATACGAACGTGGGTTTTTCATATCGTGTTTCTGTCATGGAGATGCCGGACTGCTTTTTCCTAATCTGTTTCTTCATCCGCTTTCTTCCGCTTTCCCTTTTTCTCTTTGCCGGGCTTGGTTGCCTTTCCCGCATCTGGCGGCATTGGTGCATTGTCCAACACCTCGGGAGCCTCCAGTTTTCCGCGATGGACTTCAATCAGGCTGAAGATGTCATCCATGTTATCGGTGTTCACTAAGGCGAAGTCCGCGCCCTTGGTTCCACCCTGACGAAGCACCGCATCCTCCACGGTGACCCTTTCGTGATGCCACTGCTTATCACCTTTCCCAGATACGTTGAGCGCCATCTTCATACCCTCTTTGCCCGCATCGTAATCCAACTTCCATGTTGAGCCTGCTGTCTTGTCATACCAGACGACGGTCATCGTCATGACCTTCGGCTCGTTACCTTCAGAAAAGCCATCGTGCAGTTTGAAAAGCATCGTGTCTTTACCGGAAGCGTGCTCGAAGCCGCGGGCAAAGCGGGAGTAGATGGATGAGGT
>Ga0209088_10000261_pt1 | contig 38208 bp, 35 predicted proteins | sample S_140625_EF_Meta_FD_187324 | JGI IMG/M metagenome (GOLD analysis project Ga0209088, IMG submission 187324) | Freshwater microbial communities from Lake Simoncouche, Canada to study carbon cycling - S_140625_EF_MetaG (SPAdes) (version 2) | ecosystem: Environmental > Aquatic > Freshwater > Lake ... | reverse complement strand
CCGGCGGATAGAATTCCCTCTCCTCACTAGCGTTCGGACAGGGAGGGATTCGAACCCTCGGTTGGTTTTACCCAACACACGCTTTCCAGGCGAGCCCGATAGACCGCTCCGGCACCTGTCCCTCAATTTCAAAATATAAACCAAAATGGCCTCTTCTGCGAGTCGATTCGCCCAAGGTTGTCCTCCGCCTTCATTCCGATAAAGTAGGGTGATGTCCGCTCCTCTCCCCATATCGGTCTGCATGATCTCTGGGCCTGATGCCGACCGGATCGGTCGGGCTCTCGAGAGTGTTCGGGGCTGGGTCTCCGATATTGTGGTGGTGGTGAATGATGATGTTGCCGACAGGACGGATAAGATTGCCGAACAGCACGGGGCCCGTGTTTTCCGTGAACCTTGGAAGGAGCATATCGCCCAAAAAAATTCGGCGGCAGAGAAAGCCCTCCAGCCTTGGATTCTTGGCCTCGATTCCGATGAGGAGATTTCCTCGAAGCTGAAGAACTCGATTCACCGATTCTTTCTTTCGCCGAAAGCGGAGGGCCCCGTGGCCTTGAGGATGGCTCGTTGTTCGCTCTTTCTTGGCCACTGGGTTCGACATGGTGACTGGTATCCAGATTGGCAGACACGGATTTGGCGTGCGGGTAAGGCAAAGTGGGGCGGGACTGATCCGCATGACCGACTATTAGTGGAAGGCAGAGTTGGAGCGGTGTCCGGGGATATTCTCCACTACTCGAATCCCTCCATTTCCAGCTATGTTTCCAAGATCAACTATTTTTCCGATCTTTATTTGGAATCTCGGCTTAAGAAAAAAGCAAAGTGGGCCCCTGCGGAGGCTACCTTTCGAGCCTTCTGGCGGTTTTTCAGAGCCTACTTCATTCGTCTCGGCTTTCTCGACGGCTTCCCCGGCTTTTACATCGCCGCCTCAACCTTCTACTCCACCCTCGTCCGCCACACCCGCCTTTTGGAGCACAAGCTTTCCAAAAAGCCCCTCCCGCCCAAGCCGTAGTTGCTAAAGGCGGCTCGGCTAGCTTGATGCAGTGAGTCTCTGCTGTTCCGCCATCTTCGCAAAATGGCCCTTGGCCTTGAGAAGTTCCTCAAAAGTTCCACGCTCCACCACCCGACCTTGATCGAGCACAACGATTTCATCCATATTCGCCAAGGTCGAGAGGCGGTGGGCGATACAGATGACCGTTCTCCCGTATTCAAGCGAATCGATCGCTCCCTGAATCTCTGCCTCGGCATGAGAATCGAGAGCGGCGGTGGGCTCGTCCAGAATCAAAATCGGAGCATTTCGCACAAATGCCCGCGCGATAGCCAACCTCGCTTTCTGCCCGCCAGAGATGAGCTGGCCGCGCTCGCCCACGGGGGACTTGTAGCCCTGCGACATCTTGGAAATAAAATCGTGAGCTTGTGCCAATTTCGCCGCCTGCTCGATCTCCGCTTGTGTCGAGCCATCCCGCCCAAATCCAATGTTGTCGGCAACTGAGGCATCGAAAAGGACCACATCCTGGCTGACAAGGCCCATCTGACGGTAGAGATCGCTTGTGGCGTATTCGGGCAACGGATGACCATCAAAAAGAATCCGTCCCTGAATGGGGTCATAAAAGCGCATGATCAGATTGATGAGAGTGCTTTTGCCTGAGCCGCTTGCCCCAGCCAGTCCGATTTTCTTTCCAAAGGGGATTTCCATCGAGACGTCCTGCAAGACGGGGGTGTGACCATAAGAAAAAGTCAGGTTCTCGATCCGGATCCCCTGACGAAAGGCGGAGAGGGCGCGCGGATGGGCAGGCTCAACAACAGTCGGTTTTTCTGCATAAAACTCTTCGAGACGACGAATACTGACGCTTGCGGCGGCAAGGGTGAGGTGGAGGTTAGCGATCCTTTTGATCGAGAGCGGCGCCAACATTAAGGCGGTGAGGAAGGAGACCAGGCTGGAAGCTTCCGTCCGCGTGTAGAAAACAAAGGTGATGAGGAAGCCGACTCCGAGAATGCAAAACACTTCAATGACGGGATTCAGGAGGTTACGGGTCTGGGCCAGCTTCACCGCCATAGTGACCATCTGGTCTGCCAATTTTCGGAACGTCTCCATTTGGCGACGTTCCATCCCGTAGGCCTTGACGATTCGAACAGAGGTTAGGGCCTCGAGGAGATACCCAATTTGCATGACCCCCATGGAGATTGAGTTTTTCATTAGCCACCGGATGCGGCGCCCGCCAAGGATCACGGGACCAATGATCAGAGGAAGCATGAAAAGGGAGATAAGGGTGAGCTTCGTGTCGATCCAGAGCATTGCGCCCACAATACTGAGGATGGCGAACGGCTCGCGAATCGTGTCGATAAATCCGTTTGTCATCGAGTCGTAGATGACCCGGGTGTCGGAGGAGATGCAGTTGTAGATGTCAGCGGCGGAGCGTTTTTGAAAAAATGCCACTGAAAGTTCTTGGGCTTTTTTTAGGGCGGCAACTTGCATGTCTCGGATGACTCGAGCACTGACCCAGGTCAGGCAATAGGTGCTCAGGTAGCCGGCGAGTGCCCGCAGGCCCATGACCAGTGGAAGCAGGGAGAAACTGCCTAAGGCCTGTTTCCAGGTGACAGGGTGACCAATGCGGGGAAGCCACTCCTCTCCCACCTCGGCTGAGGTGTCTTTCCACCAATTGGATACCTTTTTTTGAAAAGCGCGAATGGGGGCAGTCGAATCTATCTTTTCGGCGCCCGCTATGGATTGGATTGGGGCTGGTTGAGTCAACCGCGTGAAGAGTGAATCGACCGAGACAACAAAAAGGCCATTCGAAAGTCCAAAAATCATTCCAAGGACCACGCCCGCCACGAAGCGGAACATGTAGGGGCGTAGGTAGGGCAGTCCGAACGCCCAGATTTTTCTCAGCTCTTGCACAAAGTGAAGCTAGCAGAACGCCTTCGTCTTTTCGAATTCTGAATTTGTCTCCATGCAGTGCGACCCTTGTGCAGAAAAAGTTTGCGATTCCTCTCAAGGAAATACTGTTTAGAATAGTTTGAGCATGAAGTGCGTCATTTTGGCTGGGGGGTTGGGCTCTCGGATTTCAGAGGAATCTGGCACGCGGCCTAAGCCCATGGTCGAAATTGGCGGGAAGCCGATTCTTTGGCATGTGATGAAGATTTATTCAGAGCATGGTGTTCGCGATTTTGTGGTCTGTCTCGGATATCGTGGGTATTTGATCAAGGAGTACTTCGCCAACTATTTTCTACACAGCTCCGATGTGACGTTTCATATGAAGGAAAACAAGATGGAAGTGCACAATCGATACGCGGAGCCGTGGAAAGTAACGTTGGTGGACACTGGGGATGACACCATGACGGGGGGGCGATTAAAACGGATTAAAAATTATGTTGGCGACGAAACTTTTTGTATGACCTACGGGGACGGCTTGGGAAGCATCGACATCCGCGCCACTCTGGCCTTTCACCGGAAATCTAAAAAACTCGCAACAGTCACTGCCGTTCAGCCTCCAGGACGATTTGGGGCGATGGATGTTTGCAAGGGTCGGGTGACGGAGTTTGTGGAGAAACCGCATGGGGATGGTGGTTGGATCAATGGGGGCTTTTTCGTTCTTGAGCCAGGAATTTTTCGGTACATCGCGGGGGACGGGGTCGTGTGGGAAAAGGAGCCCATGCGCAAGCTGGCGAAGGATGGACAAATGGGAGCCTTCATACACCGCGGATTTTGGCAGCCGATGGATACTGTCCGCGAAAAACAGATATTGGAGGAGCTCTGGCAAAGCGGTCGAGCTCCTTGGAAAGTCTGGTGAATTTAAGGCAAGCGTTCGCGGGAAAGAAGGTTTGGATCTCGGGCCATACCGGATTCAAAGGGAGTTGGCTGACAGCTTGGCTTCTGGAACTCGGTGCAGAGGTGGCTGGGTATGCCCTGCCGGCCGAGGGTCCACTTTTTCGTCAACTGGGATTGGCTCGCCACATCCGACATGAGCAAGCGGATATTCGTAATCTCGGGAAGCTACGGAAATCCCTGAGCAGCTTCCGACCCGATTTTGTCTTTCACCTCGCCGCCCAGCCCCTGGTGCGGCGGTCTTACGGGCAGCCCTGCGAAACTTTCGAGGTCAACACCCTTGGCACTGCTTATGTGTTGGATGTTCTCAAGGAACAAAAAACTCCGTGTGCTGCAGTGTTCGTCACCACCGATAAGGTCTATGAGAATCGTGAGACGAGGCGCCGATATTTAGAAAAGGATCCCTTGGGAGGACGGGATCCTTATAGTGCCAGCAAAGCGGCCGCCGAAATCATCATTGCCAGTTATCGAAGCTCCTTTTTTCAAAAGCATCCTGTGCGGGTGGTGAGCGCCCGGGCCGGAAATGTCATCGGGGGCGGGGACTGGGCGGAGGATCGCATTCTGCCCGACTGCGTTCGGGCTCTGCAAAAAGGGAAGACGATCTTGGTGCGAAACCCCCGAGCCACTCGGCCTTGGCAACACGTCCTAGAACCGCTGGGCGGGTATCTCGCTCTGGCTGCTCGGCTTTCTCGGGGAGGGAAGGTCTCAGGATCTTACAATTTTGGCCCCGCCGCCGGGGGAGATCGGACAGTTGAGGATTTGGTGAAGGAAATTTTAATCCATTGGCCTGGCAAATGGAAAAAAGCTTGCGAGGCGGGGGCTCCGCACGAGGCGGGATTACTCCATTTGAACAACCGGCTGGCCGAAAAAGAGCTTGGTTGGCGGCCTTGCTGGGGCTTTCGTCAAACTATCCGCCAAACGATTCAGTGGTATCGGCGGGTCGAGCGGAGGGAAACTACGCCGTGGGAGATGACGCTTGAGCAAATCAACGCGTACGAAGCAGAGGCGCATCTCGGGGAGAGAAAATCATGAGCCGCATGGATCCAGCGACGTTGAAGGCAGAAATTCTTCGCCTCAGCCGTGACTATGCTCGGCAGGTACACGCGGCTCAGCTTCCGGGCAAGGATCTAGAGCGCCCACCCTTTGTCCCCGGCGCAGCCTCGATTCCGTATGCCGGTCGCGTTTTTGCCGAGGAGGAGGTCGAGGCCGCCGTGTCCGCCACACTCGATTTCTGGCTAACTCTTGGTCCCGAAGGAGAGGCATTCGAAAAAGAACTCGCGGGCTTTTTGGGGGTGAAGCACACCTTGTTAGCTAATTCTGGCTCTTCGGCAAATCTCCTCGCCTTGACAGCTCTGACGAGTCCAAAGATTCCGGAAAAGAAAAGGCTTCGAACAGGGGATGAGGTTATCACCTGTGCCGCTGGGTTTCCCACCACGGTCGCTCCAATCCTTCAGAATGGCCTGGTGCCCGTGTTTATCGATAATGATCCTGTCACGGGGAATGTGCGAGTAGACCAGCTGGAATCGGCTTTTACTCCGGGAAAAACCAAGGCCGTGATGATGGCCCATACCCTTGGCAACCCCTTTGATCTCACTGCAGTGCTCTCTTTTTGTCGGAATCATGACTTATGGCTGGTGGAGGACAATTGTGATGCTTTGGGGTCTGTTTACTCCATGCCTTTGGGGATAGCCCGATCCTTGGGCATCACTGAAAATTCTCCCGGCCTTCCGGCGAACGGCACCCATGTGACCCGCTACACTGGTACGTGGGGGGATCTAAGCACACAGTCCTTTTATCCTCCTCACCATCTGACGATGGGAGAAGGAGGGGCGGTCAACATTGTCTCCCATCCGCCACTAAAGAAATTGGTGGAAAGCTTTCGGGACTGGGGTCGGGACTGTTGGTGTCCGAGCGGCAAAGACAACACCTGCGGAAAGAGGTTTGGTTGGAACCTAGGGGAGCTCCCCGAAGGGTATGATCATAAGTATATTTATAGCCATCTTGGCTATAATTTGAAGCCACTGGATCCACAGGCGGCCATCGGACGAGTTCAACTGAAGCGCCTCCCTTCCTTCATCGAGGCGCGGAAAAGAAATTGGGAATTTCTCCGCTCAGGATTAGCCGACCTCGGTAAATTTTTCGATTTCATGCTTCCTACCCATGCTGTCGGATGGGATGGCGGAACTGGAAAAGCAGAAATTTTCCGGTGGGATCAGGCGGGTGGCCAAACTTGCCCCAGCTGGTTCGGATTTATGTTGAGAGTCAAGAGTTCGGCTCCCTTCACAGCGCGCGATTTGGCCTCCTATTTGGACGAAAAGCGGATCGGTAATCGAATGTTGTTTGGTGGGAATCTCCTGCGCCAACCGGTATTCGTTCAGTTAAAGAAAGAGCGGCCGCATGCGGTTCGGGTCGTCGGAGAGCTGGCCGGTGCGGATGAGCTGATGCGGCAATCTCTTTTTCTCGGAACGTACCCAGGACTGACCCAAGGGATGATGGAGCATGAAATCTCCGTCATCCGTGACTTCTGTTCCCGGGCATGAGTTCAGCCCAGCGCCAACCCAAAAAAAAATCCCCGCACCGGGTGGTTTTAACCGGAGCATCCGGAACGCTGGGGACTGCCCTGCTTGAAATTCTCGGGAATGATCCTCGCTACAAGGTTCTCCTTCTTCTCCGGAAACCGATGGCAGGGCTTTCCCTTTTCCAGTCGGCGTCTGCGCGAAAGGTTGATTTCAACAATCACCGGAGGTTGAAAAAAATCATCCGTTCTTTTCGGCCTAGAACCGTGGTGCACGCTGTCGCTACTGGCATGAAGAGTCCAAGGCCCGATTGGGGCGATCTGGTTCGTATCAACGTAGACTTGCCGCTTCGGCTTCTCGAGGCGTGTCGAAATCGTGCAAGCCCACATTTTATTCTGATCAGCACCGCTCTGGCGTACCGGAACCAGGGACGGCCACTTCGGGAAAGTGATCCTTTAGGAACAGCGCACCCTTATGGCGCCAGCAAGGCGGCAGCTGACCTCGTCATGCAATCGGCAGCCGCCGAAAATCTGACCCCTTTGACAATCGTGAGGGCTTTTTCTTTCACTGGTCCGGGAGATGTTGGCTCTCGGCTTTTTCCCTCCCTCCTGCAGGCCGCCCAGTCGGAAACCCCTTTGCAACTGACCTTGGGTCGGCAGGTTCGGGATTTTCTTTCTGCCCGGGATATGGCGGAGGGTATTGTTGCGGTAGTGAAAAAAACTCCGCCCCCGGTCCGGCAGGCTGCCATTTACAACCTTGGCTCGGGGGTAGCCCGCCCCGTTCGACGGATCGTCGAGCAGGTCGCGCGGGAGTTGGGATTAAAGGTGGAGCTGGGTTTTGGCGAAAAAAAGGCGGCGGAGGGGGAACCCAGATTCCTGGTGGCCGACGGCCGCAAGGCCCGCCGGGAGCTGGGTTGGGTCCCCCAAGAAAATCTTGCCCATGCAGTTTGGCGATTGGCCAAGGTATCTTTTCCTCGCTTGAAGGTGCGGGAGCCGGCAAGGGAATTGCGGCGCTCATGAATGCTCCCTCGCCTGATCTTTCCGTGATTCTTCCCGCCTATGAAGAAGCGGAAAACCTTATCTGGTTTCTTCCGCAGTTGCGGGAAATTCTTCAAAAAATGGGGGTGTCTCATGAAATTCTAGTCATTGATACATCTTCGCCCAAGGATGAGACGCCGCAGGTTTGTCGGCAGAATGGGGTGGATTACCACGCGAGGGCAGGAGGGGATCTTTACAGCCATGCCTTGAAAACCGGCATCGCGAAAACGAAAGGGAGGTGGGTCGTCATTATGGATTGTGACGGGTCTCATGATCCCACGGTTATTCCCCGTCTTTGGGCGGAAAAAGAGCGGGCAGATCTGATCATTGCCTCGCGTTATGTGGAGGGGGGGCATACAGAAAACCCGGCGATTCTTATCGGCCTGAGTCTGGTGGTGAACACGGTTTTCCGTGTCGTGTTGGGGCTTCGTTGTCGCGATGTGTCGAACAGCTTCCGGCTTTATTCTGGTGCCGCCTTGAGGAGGCTCCAATTGGAATGCGCCAACTTTGACATCGTTGAGGAGATCTTGATCAAGCTTTCGATGGGGAAAAGCGACTTTGCCATCCGAGAGATCCCCTTCACCTTTGGAAGAAGGCGCGCTGGCCATACCAAGCGGGATCTGTTCGCTTTTGCCTTGAGCTACCTCGCCTCTTTGGTGAGATTTTACCGAATGGAAAAAAAATTCCAACAACTGCAGAAATGAAAAAATACCTGATTACGGGAGGTTGCGGATTTTTCGGGGCCAATCTGGCCGCCCGGCTTCTCGAGATGGGGCAATCCGTTGTTCTTTTTGACAACCTCTGCCGGCAGGGGTCGGAAGCGAATCTTGCATGGCTTCGCGGGTTGGGCAGACCGGAAGTCCGCACAGGGGATGTGCGCCATCCTCATGTCGTGGCGGAACTGGTGCAGGAGACCCGACCGGATGTTGTCTTTCACTTGGCTGGGCAGGTCGCCATGACCACTTCGGTTAAAAGCCCGATGGACGACTTCATGACCAATGCGGCCGGGACAGTCCACTTGCTGGAGGCCCTTAGGCTGCACCGCCCAGAGGCTTCCCTCGTCTACTCTTCGACTAACAAAGTGTACGGGGCGATGGAGGGGGTCAGGCTGGTTGAGGAGGCGCGACGTTATTCCTCTCCAAGTCATCCCTGCGGGATTGGCGAAGATCAACCGCTGGATTTTCGCACACCGTATGGGTGCTCCAAGGGCGCGGCTGACCAGTATGTGCTCGAGTATGCCCGTACCTTCAACCTCCGGACGGCGGTATTTCGACACTCTACAATTTATGGCTGTCATCAGCATGCCACGTTTGACCAAGGCTGGGTGGGTTGGTTTTGTCGGCAGGCCTTGGTGCAAAAGGAAGATCCTACCGCATCGCCCTTCACTATCTCCGGGGACGGCAAGCAGGTAAGGGATCTGCTTTTTGCAGCGGATGCGGTCGACTGTTATCTCGCAGCAGAGCAGAAGATTGATGCGATTCGCGGGCGGGCCTTCAACCTGGGGGGAGGCATGGGCAACAGCTCCTCCCTTTTGGAGCTGTTCGAGATCCTCGAAGAGCTTCTGGGGATCCGCCTTCGGTACGACAATTTGCCTTGGCGCCATGAGGACCAGCGTTTTTTCGTCGCTGATGTGGCGGCCGTCTCCGCGGCCCTGGGATGGTCGCCGGCGATTGGAAAGAGGGAAGGAGTGGAGAGCGTTCTCGCCTGGGCGAGGGCCCGCTAGGTTTCGTCGCCTCCAATTTTTGTGAGATCTGTGTTTCTTGCTTCGGGATTTTTGCCAGGATATAGATTTCATTTTCAGGTTTGGCAACTTACGGATCGGCCCCATGGCCGTTAAAATTGAGGAAAAAGACGGGGTGATGATTTATCGGCGTCCCTCCCGCAAGGGGCCCCGAGATCTTTGGAGGGCCTGGCAGGTATTGCGCCGCAGATATCTCCTCAGGATCCGTCTCATGACCCGTCGGTTGGGGGCTGGTTATGTTTTCTGCAGGCCACAGGGGGGGTGGAACGACACGTTGGTGCAGGTTTCCTTATGTCTGGATTATGCCTTACGGCATCGTCGGCGCCTGATCATCGATACGAGTCGGTCAGGCTTGCTGGACGTGTTGGCGCGTTATTTTCGTCCCGCCTCGACCTTTCGCGGTATTGCATTCTCTGTGCCGGAAGGCTTCGCCGACCATTCCAGGTCGATGTCATGCCTCCCGGCCTCTTTGACCGGAAGGGGGGTTCGTTATGAGTCCGAGTATCGCGAAGAGACCAACTATGTGGAGGCCCTTTCCAGACAACGTTTGACGTTCGACATGAACCGGCACCATGTGGAGCAGCTGCTGGTGCACGAGCAGTGCGGAGGTGGGGGGGATTCCAGGCGCTTCTTTGATTGGGCTGTACCTACCAAGGAAGTACGGACCGAGATTGAAAAAAGTCTGCATAAACTTCCACTGGCGTATTTTGCCGTCCACATTCGCCACACGGATAGGAAGACCAAATACAAAGAATTTTTGGCGGCCGTGCAACCGCTGGTGGCCGGAAAAATATACTGGTTTGCACAGACAGCTTTGAGGTTTTGACTTTTGCTCGGGAGACTTTCGGAGGCTCCAGAATCTTCTCCGCTGGCGATATTCCCGATTCGCGTGGCCAGAGTCTGCATCACAATCCCGGCCTGACGGATTGGAGGGTGAACGTGGGCGCACTTTGTGATCTGGCGGCCATGTCCGGGGCCGAGGCAATTCTTCGTCCCTCCGCCTCCCTCGGCTTCCAATCCGGATTCGTGGATCTTGCCATTAGCCTGATGAACCGCCAGCTTAGGAGGAGGAGGTAAATTCCTAAACCAGCGACGACCTGAAGCAGGCTCTGTCCAAACACTATGAAATTCTTACGGCGAGTCCTCGGGGGTTTCCGCAGCAAAGCCTCTCCTGCTGCCTTGGCCGGTAAACCCAAAATCCAGCATCCCTTTTCCGCCCTTCCTTTTCAGCCGGAAGAAGTTTCCTTGGTCGTCGATGCGGGAGCTTTTTTGGGTCATTACACGGTGGCGGCGGCCACCAGCTACCCCCGGTCCCGGATCATCGCTTTTGAGCCCACCCAGGAAAGTGCAGCCCAGTTTCTGGTGAATACCGCTGCCTATTCCGACCGGGTGAAGCTTCATCCAGTGGGGCTTTCCGACGTACCTGGGGAAGGGGTAATTCATCTGACGACCACTGGTGGGGCGAATTCTGTGCAGGAGCAAACGCAGGAGCATCAGCGACAGAATCCTCACGTGCGGGAATGCGGCCGGCAAAAAATAGTTCTGCGAACCTTGGATGACTGCTTGCACGATACCCCTGGGGTGATTGACGTTCTCAAGGTCGATGTGGAGGGGTTGGAGCTAAAGGTTCTCCGGGGGGCGACGGCCACCCTGGCGAGGACAAGGTTCGTCATTTTGGAAGTTGCCTTGTCCCGGGATGAGGATGTCCGCTACCAGAGCGTCTTTGAGCTGTTTGCGTTTTTGCGGCAAGCGCATTTTCATTTGTACAGCCTGCTCGATGTGTATCGCTTCGATGAACCTCAACCCTCGCTAGGCATGGCCCAGTTTGATGCCATTTTCTGCCACCATGACCTCTGAGCCAGACGGCCGGGTCGAAGCCTTGTGGTAGCCGACCCGTTGATCCTGGACGCAGACTTATGAAAAAATGAGAGCCTTGCCGCCCCTGCCTTCGGAGGATCTACGGCATGTTCTTGTTCATACACTACCTCTTTGGGACCAGGCCCGTGGCGGAAGAATATTCGTCACAGGCGCTACGGGTTTCTTTGGGATTTGGCTTTTGGAAAGCTTTGCTTTTGCAAATAAAAGTTTAAACCTTGGGGCGAAGTTGGTGGGGTTGTCTCGGGAACCGGATGCCTTCTATGCAAAGGCTCCTCATCTGGTCCAAGAAAGCTCGATCGCTTTACATCGCGGGGATGTCCGTGACTTTGACTTTCCTCGTGGATCTTTCACGCACGTCATTCATGCGGGCACAACTTCGTCGGCTCCTGTTCCGCCATCCGAAATGCTGGATACGATCATTCGCGGAACAAAGCGGACGCTTGAGTTTGCTGTGGCCGCAGGCGCCAAGCGTTTTCTCTTTGTGAGTTCTGGTGCAGTTTACGGGAAGCAACCTTCTGAAATGACCCATATTCCCGAGACCTACCATGGTTCACCAGATCCGATGGACCCGAACTCGGCCTATGGGGAAGGGAAGCGAGTAGGGGAACTCCTTTGTGCGATTGCGCATCAGGAGCATGGTCTCGAGGCAACCATTGCCCGTTGCTTTGCTTTTGTGGGGCCCCACTTACCGCTCGATGCCCATTTTGCCATCGGCAACTTCATCCGAGACGCCATGAAGGGGGAGCCAATCAAGGTCAAGGACGGCACGCCTTACCGCTCTTATCTTTATGCGGCTGATTTAGCTATCTGGTTATGGACCATTCTTTTTAAGGGCAAGCCGTGTCGGCCGTACCATGTTGGATCTGACCAGGAAATCTCGATCAATGATTTAGCGGCCACCGTTGCAAACTTAACTAGAGGGGGGTCTTTATTGGCTCATTCTTCGAATCCGATTGCGTCCATATCCCGATATGTGCCTGCCACTCGAGCCACCGCATCGGAATTGGCGCTCGTAAAAATAATAAATTTGAGGGAAGCTCTTAAAAAGACGATTCTATATTACAACCAGAACCCCAATGAAAGGAATTAAGTTCAAATGAAAAAAGAGATAAAAATCGGGGACAAGCTGATCGGCGACGGACACCCCTGCTACCTGATCGGCGAAATCGGGATTAATCACAATGGCAACATGGAGATTGCGAAAAGCCTTATCACCGTCGCGAAAAATGCAGGATGGAACGCCGTTAAATTTCAAAAACGCACAATCGATATTGTGTACACCGCAGAGGAGCTCGCCAAGCCACGTGAAAACCCCTTCGGACCGACTAATGGCGATCTTAAGCGCGGTCTCGAATTTGGATTTGAGCAATATCAGAAGATCAACGAATTTTGCCGAGAGATGGAAATTCCATGGCTCGCGTCACCTTGGGACGAGCCTTCCGTCGACTTCCTCGAAAAGTTTCCTGTTCCGTGCTACAAGATTGCGTCTGCATCGTTAACCGATGATTCACTTCTTCGGCGCGTCCGCGCCACAGGAAAAACGATTTTGCTTTCTACAGGAATGAGTACGTATCCAGAGGTTGACCACGCAGTGGATGTTTTAGGTAAGGAGAACCTCGTTTTGATTCATACCTGCAGTTGTTATCCTTCCAATTATAACGAATTAAATCTTCGGGTGATTCCCGAGCTGCGAAAACGGTATGGGCTTCTGGTTGGATACTCGGGGCACGAAACCGGCATTCCTTCGTCCGTAGCAGCTGCCGCCTTGGGCGCATGTGTGGTGGAACGACATATCACACTCGACCGCTCGATGTGGGGCTCGGATCAGGCGGCCTCGCTGGAGCCGAGCGGGATTACTCGACTTGCGAGGGACATACGTCTTGTTGAAACCTCGATGGGGGACGGGGTAAAGCGCGTGGAGGAGCGCGAGATCGCTGTAATGAAAAAACTCCGGCGCGTTGGCCTCAAGGGATGAGGATGAACATCAAGGCCGTTGCCCTCGACGTCGACGGGGTTCTTACCGACGGCAATTTTTGGTGGGATGCAAATGGATCAGAGTTGAAGCAGTTTTCTTTCCGGGATGTGATGGGTATTTCTCGCGCCACGAGGGCGGGAATGATGTTTGCACTCATTTCCGGAGAGCAGAACGCCACCGTCGATCGTTATGCCAAGAAACTCGGCATCACCCAAGTTTGGCAGGGCTGTAAGGACAAGGCGGCTGCTTTGCGCGAATTTGCATCAGCGGTCTCCCTGGATTTGGCGGAAATCTGCTTCATGGGCGACGACATCAACGATCTTACTGCCATGGAGCTAGCGGGCTTTACTGCCGCTCCAGCTAATGCACACGAATCCGTTCTTGCAAGGGTCCAATTCGTTGCAAAATGTCCCGGCGGTCATGGTGCGGTCCGCGAAATGTTGGACTTTCTCTCGCTAAAGAAGTGAAACTTTCGGATTACGTCATCGACTTCCTTGTCCGGAGAGGGGTGAAACATGTCTTTATGCTTCCGGGTGGTGGGGCGATGCATTTGAACGACTCCTTGGGAGCACGGGCTGCCACGGGCGATATCTCGTTTGTTTGTAATCTTCATGAGCAGGCCAGTTCCTTTGCTTCCGAGACTTATGCCAAGGCGATCCGCGGTCTTGGCGTCTGCATGGTCACTACGGGGCCCGGTGGTACAAATGCGGTCACCGGAGTTACCGGGGCTTGGTTGGATTCTACGCCGGTTCTCTTTATCTCAGGTCAGGTCAAACGGCCCGATCTCAAGGGCAATTCCGGGGTTCGTCAAGTCGGTCTCCAGGAGGTCGACATCGTTTCAATCGTTTCTCCGATCACAAAGTATGCGGTGACGGTCATGGATCCAAACCAGATACGTTTCATTCTGGAAAAGGCACTCCATGAAGCTTTAGATGGACGTCCTGGCCCGGTCTGGATCGATATTCCGCTTGATGTGCAGGCCGCAACGATTGATCCGAAAAGCCTGAAGTCCTTTGTGCCACCTCCGAGACACAAGCCTGCGGCTTTATCTGAAAAAGTTGGCAAGATGATCGAGCTGCTTAATAAGTCGGAGAGACCACTGATTCTGGCGGGCAACGGCATCCGATTGGCCCATTCCGAGAGTGAGCTCCGCAAAGTGATAAACCTGGTTCAGATACCGGTTTTGGCAACCTGGCTGGCGGTGGACCTCTTCAGTTATGATGACCCGATCTACCTTGGCAAGCCGGGCACCGTTGCTCCTAGAGGTGTCAACTTTGCCCTTCAGAATTGTGATCTTTTGCTTGTGATCGGCTCACGCTTGGACATGACGCTTACGGCCTATGCGCCTCAGCACCTAGCTCGGGGAGCAAAGAAAGTTATGATCGATATCGATCCAGCCGAACTTGGCAAGCTCGCTACCTACACCGAAGTTTCAATCGAGGCTGATGCGGGTGATTTTCTCAAAGAGCTTTTGAAGCAGGGGCATGCGATTGCGAAAAACAATCGTGCTGCATGGTGGGATCGATGTCGCACATGGAAAAAGTCCTGGCCGATCGTTCAAGACTCGATGAGGAAGCCTGATGATCTGGTGAGTGTTTACCATCTCGGGGAAATTCTTTCCCAGGAGCTCAAAGAGAATGAAATCATCGTGTCCGGCAGCTCGGGAGCAGGCATTGAGATATTTCAGCACGTCCTAAGGCTTAAAAATGGCCAGCGGCTTTTTCACACAACTGCTCTTGGGTCTATGGGTTATGGATTGCCGGCGGCCATCGGGGCTTGCATCGGGTCAGGTCTCCGCGAGACGATCTGTGTCGACGGGGATGGAGGTATCCAGATGAATATCCAGGAATTGGCGACCGTTGAGCATCTTAGGTTACCGATCAAAATTTTCATCCTAGGGAACAAAGGATATTCCTCCATCAGGACTTCGCAGAAGCGATGGTTTGGTCGCGTCACCGCCGCTGATGAGGATACAGGCATGAAGCTTCCCGATATCACCAAAGTTTCCGCGGCTTACGGCTTACCGACCTATCGTATTTCGGATCAATCCCGACTACGCGATGAAGTACGCAAGGTGCTTGATACCTCTGGCCCAATCGTTTGCGAAGTCTGCTGTCAGCCTGAGGAGCCCCGTGTTCCCAGCACGGCTTCTGGGCAGCGTAAGGACGGCTCACTCTACTCGAAGCCTCTCGAGGATCTTTGGCCCTTCCTCGATCGTGAAGAGTTCCTTGCCAACATGATCGTTCCTCCGCTTCCCGAGGAGTAATCGATAAGTTTATGCCACCCGTTCTCCCCGTCGGCATCATGCAGGGTCGTCTGCTTCCAATGATCAACGGGAGAATCCAATGCTTCCCCGCCAAGCAGTGGAGGGATGAGTTCCCTTTGGCCGAGAAAGCGGGTCTTCAATTGATCGAATGGATCTATGAGGTCTATGGTGCGGATCAGAATCCGCTTTCCACGGATGAAGGGATAGACGAATTAAAGGAGCTCTCTGTACGCCATGACATTGCCGTCCGCTCTCTCTGTGCCGATTACTTCATGGATCGACCCCTGCTGGCACATCCTGAAGAAAGTGGCAAGAAGCTGGGCTGGCTACTGGGGCGATGTCACATGGCCGGGATCCGGCGAATCATTCTTCCCTTTGTGGATGCGTCTCGCCTGGAAGGCTCCATTGCTGAAGATGCCTTGGTTAAGACGCTTGTACCGTTCTTGGCAGAAGCCGAAAGATTAGGCATAGAGCTTCACTTGGAGACGGATCTACCCCCAGATCGCTTTGCAAATCTGATCGCGCGCCTTCCTGAACCAGTTTTTAAGGTGAACTACGACTCGGGAAACAGCGCTTCTCACGGGTACGATGTCGCGGGGGAGTTTGCCGCCTACGGCTTTCGTATTGGCAGTCTTCACATCAAGGATCGCGTGCGTGGCGGGAGCACTGTTTTCTTAGGAACTGGGAATGCGAATTTTTCCGGACTCCGCAAGGCACTTGAGTCCATAGAATATAATGGGGATATCATCCTTCAGGTTGCCCGGCAGCAAGAGGGGAATGAGTTGGAATGGATCAGATCCGTACGAGCTCGTGTCGAAGAGATCCTGTTTCACCAATCGAAAGGTAAGACATGAAAGCGCTTTTCATGGGACTTGGCGGCATCGGACAGCGGCATCTAAGGAACCTACGCGCCATTGTGGGGAAGGATCTGCAAGTCGCCGCCTACAGAACGCGCCGACAGCAGATCGTTTTGACAGATCAGCTTCAGGTTTCAGAAAATGAATCCTTAGAAAAGAAGTACAGCATTACGAGTTTTGGCGATCTGGACGAAGCTCTTACATGGGGCCCGTCTGTGGCCTTCATCTGCAATCCTAGTAATCTCCACATTTCCGTTGCTATGAAGGCAGCTGAGGCAGGCTGTCACCTGCTGATCGAAAAGCCACTTTCTCATGATCTTGTAGGCACGGAGGAACTTGCCGCTTTGCTAGAAGCCAAAGAGAAGATTGCATTGGTGGCTTATCAACTCCGTTTCCATCCTCTGATGAAGTCTGTGCAAGAAATCCTAAAAACCAAGATTCTTGGTCGACTCATCTCCGTGAGTGCTGAGGTCGGGGAATACCTTCCCGGATGGCATCCCTACGAGGATTACCGTCAGATGTATGCATCTAGGAGGGATCAGGGTGGCGGTGTCATTCTATCCCAGATTCATGAGATGGATTATCTCTACTCCTTCTTCGGGTTGCCGAGACGTCTTTTCGCAGTTGGAGGCCACCTCAGTTCTCTGGAAATCGACGTGGAGGACACGGCTAGCATCTTGATGGAGTTTTCAGTCGATGGCCGTGATATTCCTGTACACCTCCATCAGGACTATATCCAACGTCCCCCATCACGAGGACTTCGCATTATCGGAGACGAAGGCAAAGTAGAGGTCGACTTACGTGCCTTGACTCTTAGGCTATTCCAAGCGGGTGAACTTATTCGAAGCCAAACGCTCTCCGACTTTCCACGCAACCAACTCTTTTTTGATGAGATGAACCACTTCCTTGCATGCACTCGGGGAGAAGAGAAGCCGCTTATCTCTGTCAGAGATGGGGCACAAAGTTTAAGAATGGCCTTGGCTGCGAAGGAGTCCCTTGGCAGTCGTCAACTTGTCGAACTCTGATGAATTCTTCCCCATTCGATCTGAGCGGTAGGGTTGCCGTCATAACTGGAGGAGGGGGACTGCTGGGGCGTCAGCATGCCACAGCCATTGCTTCGGCTGGCGGAATTCCCGTGCTCTGGGATTGCAACGTTGATTCCTCTGGATTGGATGAGAAAAGTCTCAAACCCAAATTTGGTGATCGGGCTTCCATTCAGAAAGTCGACGTCACCTCTGAGGAAAGTGTGAAGGCCGCAACTGAAGTGACCTTCGCCCGTTACGGTCGGATCGACATCCTGATCAACAATGCTGCGAATAATCCCAAGATGGAGAGCTGCGCAGGACGGGAGTTTTCGCGACTTGAAAACTTTCCGCTTTCCCAATGGGAGGAAGATTTGAATGTGGGTCTGAAAGGGGCCTTTCTCTGTGCACGGTTCATAGGTGCCGTGATGGCGAAACGCGGCAGCGGAGTCATCATTAACATTGCCTCTGATCTGGCGGTCATCGCGCCGGATCAGCGACTCTACCGCAAGGAGGGAGTGCCGGACAAAGAGCAGCCTGTGAAGCCAGTCACCTATTCGGTAGTGAAGTCGGGATTAATCGGCCTAACACGCTACCTTGCGACCTACTGGTGTGATCAGGGAGTGCGCTGCAATGCCCTTTCCCCCGGTGGAGTTGAGAATGGACAGTCAGAGGACTTCGTTGCGAAACTCTCGTCGCTTATTCCCATGAAGAGAATGGCTCGGCATGACGAATATCAGGGGGCCCTTCTTTTCCTCTGCTCGGACGCATCTTCTTACATGAACGGACAGAATCTTGTGGTGGATGGGGGAAGAAGCTGTTGGTGAGTCCTTTGAAAGATTATGAGCATAGCAACCAAAGAGTCTTTGCGTGATCGATTGAACTTCCTTTTGTCCGAGTCGCTAGAGTCTGTTCGCAATCGGGAACAAACCACTTTTGAAAAAATCCTTCAAGGAAGCCGAGAGGTAGTCATTTTCGGCGCGGGAAATCTTGGAAAGAAAGCACTGCGGGCACTTCAGTCACAAGGATACAAGGTGAAGGGATTTCTCGACAACAACACCTCCCTCCATGGCAAGAAGGTAGAGGGTGTTACGATCTCCAGCATTGCCGAGGGATGGCGTCTTCATGGCGATGCAGTTGGAGTGGTTGTAGCCATTTATTCCGGAGAGGTAAAAGACACCATGAGCGATAGATATGCCCCGTTGCATGAGGCCGGTTTTTCGAGAATTGCCCACATCGGTCATCTCGCTTGGAAGCATCCCGCAGGATTGCTTCCCCACTACTCATTAGATCTTCCTTCCAATCTGATTCACAAAAAGGCACGCATTCTTGAGGGATTTTCACTTTTCCATGACCTCACATCATTACGGCATTTTGTAGATCATATAGAATGGAGAATGACTTTGGATTTTCACCTCCTGCCGCGACCAGTTCCACAGACGATCTATTTTAATGAGGAGCTTCTAAGAGAAAATCCCGATGAATTCTTGATCGATGGAGGAGCATTCAATGGGGATACGCTAAAAAGTTTCTTGGAGGGTTTCGGGCGTAATGGTTTCTATAGAGCAGTCAGCTTTGAGCCGGATCCCCTAAATTTCAAGGCATTACAGGCGGCCACCGAATCATTTAAAGATGAAAAACGTCAGATCGAAGTCTACCCTTGTGCCCTAGGTGATTCTGTTGCCCAAATTCGAATCGAATCGTCAGGGGAGTCATCCTCTCGGGTCGGATCTGGAGAAACAACCATTTCCTGCAGAATGATCGACGAATTTGCGGGCCTTGGTCGGTCTCCGACATTCATCAAGCTCGACATTGAAGGCTATGAATTGCCTGCACTAAGGGGAGCACGTCGCACAATCAGTGAGCATAAGCCAGTTTTGGCTGTAAGCGCATATCACAAGCAAGATGATCTTTGGGAGTTGCCGCTTGAGATCTTCAAAATGCAACACGAATACGATTTCCGTCTCGTTCCCCATGTCTCGGATGGGTGGGATCTGGTGCTTTACGCGCTGCCCAAGGAACGAAAGTAAAACTACAATTCGCACAGGTTATGAATCCAGCAGAGGTATACCCCCATCGTAAATGCCCCATATGCGGTAACCTCGGCAAAGAGTTGATCTTTGAACAACGATTTAGTTCGCTTGAGGGAGCAGGTCTACTCAAGGGTTATAATGTAGTCTCATGCAAATCCTGCGGTGGTGTATTCAGTGACCATCTCCCAGATTCAAAAAAGTTTGCAAAGTACTACGCCTCTGCGTCTAAGTATGAATTCTCACATCGGGGGGGGCAGCAGCATTCCGAAGAGATTGACCGAGTTGCCGGACTAGCAAAATGGTTGGCGGGACATCTACCTAAAGACAGCTCAATTCTAGATGTAGGATGTGCAACGGGGGAGCTTTTGCTAAGACTACGTAGCGAAGGATTCACTGATATAACGGGCTTAGATCCTTCTCACGAATGCACAAAAAGAGCTCGCAGGCTACATGGATTGTCGATGATCCGCGGTGTTTTAGAAGAGCGTAAACGCACCCATAGAACCTATGACGCAGTCATCCTCAGCGCTGTGCTGGAGCACATTCCAAACATAAACACATTTTTAAAAAGCTTGAAAAGCTGGATGGCTCGTGACGGATTTCTTGTAATTGAGGTGCCAGATCTTGAATTCTTTAAGAATTCAAAAAACGCACCATTTCAGGAACTAAGCGTAGAGCACGTAAACTTCTTTACAGCAGCGTCTCTTAAGAATCTTTTAGGAGCTTTTGGTTTCAAAGTTGTTAGAAAGCGTAATTTTATTTGTGCGGCTGCCCCCGGCGGGATTACTGGGGCGGTGCTGACAATGGTCGGACAATTGAAAGGTTCATCGAGAACTCCAAAGTTAGAGCGGGCGTCAAGGTTAGCGATGAAAGAATATATCAGAATTTCTAGAAAATCCTTGAAGGAAGAAAAAAGAGTTATCCGCAGAATTCTCGGAATTGACAGGCCAATTTTGGTATGGGGCACAGGGACTTTATGCCAACGACTTTTGGCTCAAGGGGAGTTAGTTAAGGATAATATTATTTCATTTGTAGACTCGAATCCACACTACCAAGGTAAGATGCTGGCAGGAGTGCCAATAATCTCCCCCGAACAAATACGGTGTAATGCTCCAATTCTGATAGCTTCATGGGGATTCCAAGATGAAATCTCGACAACTATCAAAAAACATCTAAAGCTAAAAAATAAAATAATTACCTTGAAAAAGATGTGAAGTATAAATGCAGAAGATTAATTCTTTATGGCCTTAAAAAATATTCTTAACAAACTAATTAAAGATACCCCTAGCAGAAGTCCTGGAAGAATTGGGGGCAGGACAGCGATAATCACAGGCGCAGGAAGTGGAATAGGAAAAGCAACTGCTCTACTTTTCTTTAGTCACGGGGCGAAAATTATTATTGCGGATAGAGATGAAAAAAAAGGGAAACAAGCTGAAAAAGAAATCCGAAGCAAGGGCGGGGACGCAACCTTTTTCAAGACAGATGTTGCGTCACTGCAATCCGTTGTCAGTTTAATGCGGAGTTCGGAATTAGCATATGGCCCCGCGTCAATTTTAGTTCACTGCGCAGGCATTAATATGCCAGGTGGGGTTCTTAGTTTAAGTGAAAAAGAGTGGGACTTAACTTTCCAAACAAACTTAACATCCGCTTTCTACTTAACAAAAGGGGTTATTCCACAGATGCGCAAAATATCATACGGATCCATTGTTCTAATGTCCTCCGTTCAGGGAATAGCAGGATTTTTGGAGTCATCTGCATACGCTGCCTCCAAAGGAGGTGTAATCTCACTCACGAGGCAGCTAGCGCGTGACTTTGCAGGAGATAGAATACGTGTCAACTGCATATCCCCAGGGGTGATAAAAACCGAAATATTCGATCATTTAGAAGGTCGAGATAGCATGTTTGCTGCTGTATCTGATTATACTCCTTTGGGCCATTTGGGCGACCCTCTTGACGTTGCGTATGCGTGCTTATATTTGGCTAGCGATGAATCTTCGTATATAACAGGAATTAATCTTGCAGTTGATGGTGGAATGACCATGAGATCTGTTTAGTTTTAAAATTATTGATGATATCAGTAATTATACATCACTCAGGAGACAGAGATAAGTTTCTTGAAGAAGCCTTAGAATCTGTCCTGAATCAAAGTGGACGCAGTTACTGTAAAGAAGTTATAATTGTTGAAAACAACAAATTACAAAAAAAACAGAAACCGCCAAGAAAACATGATTCTATAATAATTAAGCACATAAAACTAAAGCATTATATTGAGCCATCTTACAGGCTAACCCTCGCAGGTCTTAAGCATGCTAGAGAAAAATATGTGGCATATTTGGCAGATGATGATGTGTGGGACGAGAATCATATCAAGCGATCAGTAGAATCATTATCCTTACGCACTGATGTCGTTGCATCATTTGGCGCGACAATCACTTTTATGAACAACGGACGATACTGGGTTAAGCCGGAGGATTCGTTCGCTCGTCACTTTGCTTGTAACAATACTTTAGGAAATAAGATGTTCTTTTCAAAGGAAGACATAATTGTGGGATCACTTCTTGTGCCTATCTTTCATTTTTCAACGTTAGTTGCAAAAAAAGATACAATTTATAAAGCAGTACACAGTATTAGATGTGGAAATGCTTTTGATACAGATAGGGTTATCCCGTTAGCAATTGCAAAGAATGGTTTAATTGTCGCAGACAATCGACTTGGAGCACTGATCAGAAGGCATGCTGCTCAAGAAAGTGCAAGAATATACAGTTCTGGCGAAGGGCAAAAATGGTGGGATAGCACAACCACTCAACTTCTCGAATCCGCTAAAAGAGAAAGTATCAATCTGAGAATTACTTTTGCGGAGCGAATGCGCATAAAAAATATAAGTCTAAGCGATCTATATAATGAAGTTAATTCGATGGGGCAGGTAAGAAGGCTCATTAATGAGGGTATACTAGTAAAACCAAAACATACCTTTGAGGCGAAAAAAGAAACACAAACAAAGAATCTAATAAAAAGACTCGTAGCCTATCGAATAGATAGAAAGATTATTTGCCCAATTGAACAATTCGTAAAAAAGGCTAGAAACTATATAAAGAATAAGGTCTAACAGGGCTGTTATTACGGGCACATATGGGGTTTATCAAAAAGTCGTTAATTAGCCCACCAGTCTCAGTCTTTAATCAGAAAAAGCATCTTAAATAATTTGTCTTAACTTCGAACCTGCGACTGAAGAGTCTAATCCTGTAGGCTTATATTTCGGAAGTCCACAGCCCTGTTTCTTTTAATTGTCAGAAAATATTTCGCATCTGTGCCTTGTGCCAAATTCTTTGTTGGTTCAAACCGGGGACCTATCCACGGTCCTCCGATTATGTCCGCTGGGCCGAATCGAATGGATTGAACTGGACTATCGAACAGGACATTTTTTGTCGCAAAAAGCCCTAATCTGCCGTTGTATTGATTCCCTGAAGGAAGAATCAGAATTATGGCAGAAGAGGCGACGGGAGAATAGGAATCTCCCTGAAGGGCAGAGGCGCAATTGAAGCCCGTTTTGGTCATGGGGGTGTACCAAGGGGGGCGGCTTTTGGCGGAAGCCCTAGAAAGCCTGCGTCCTTGTGCCAGTGCGTTTGAAAAGATTGTCATCAGCGTAAACAATTCGCACCCGGGGGCTGATGTGTCGACGGCCACTGGGATTTTGGATCCTTCCGACCGGATCATCCTGACCACCGGGCAAAACCTCTCACCCGTGAAGCACCACATTTGGTTGGTCGATCGGTTGCGGGAAACTTTTGCGCCCAGCCAAGTGATCATGCTTCTTGGGCACGACGACCTAGTTCGTGCGGAGGCTATCCTTGCCTTGGCTTCAAAGGATGGCTGGGAACTGCGGCCGGATGAGGTCGTGCTGGGGGATTATGCGGTGTTTGGAGAGTGCTCCTTGGAGCCCCGGCTACTGAATGAAAACAGCTTGGCCTCCTGCTTTCTGGGTGGAATCCGGGAAAGGGAGAAGGTGGGGCGCATGGAGTGGTTCCGAAATCTTGCGGTGATCAGCCACGGCTTTACCAACGTATCAGGTATGATAGTCCCACTCCGCATCCTCATCTCCACTGCGGGTTTTTTAAGGGCCACGAGGGGAACAAAGGGATGTCGGATGGAGTACATGCTTGTCTCCCACAGGAGCGTAAAAACCATCCGCAGGTTCCGCAGCCCAATCGTGGCTATCCGTCTTCACGGAGCGCAGGAATCGAGCAGCATGTCCTCCCTGAACCTTGTTACCGACGAGATCCGTTATTGCATTTGGCTTTACCTCAATGCCAGAACCCCGGCCGAGTGGATCTATCAGTTGCAAGGGCCTCAAGGCTTGGCGAATGTCTATCGCCTTCTTCGGAAATGGGTGGACAAAAGAAATCCTCGTTCGCTTTCCGCGGTCTTGGCGCTCCGATGTCTCTATCTTCCCCTCAAGGCCATTCACTTGATGGCGAGGACCATCAATTTTGCAATCCGGTTGACGGGCCATCGCCCCAAGTAACTTAAAGGCGCCCCTTTTCTTGCTGCAAAACATAGATCTGATTGCCTTGAACATATAAAAAAATGTTGTTTAAAAAATAACAGCCTCTGCGATTTAAAAGAAATTTTTGGTGATCCTGCCATGGCGTCTGCGTACATTTAGATAAGGTAGATGATCTGTAGATTTCCATGGCCCTATTTTCGCATGACGGAACACGATAAGCTCCTGGAGGAAGCTGGGTTTTTTCGGGGTTCGGATCGTGAGGTTGGCTAGCTGTATGCAAAGGTATGCCTGCTTATGCGGTTTGTTCGCCCCGCGAACAAAGCAAACCTCACATAGTCGCGTTGGGGGTGGGCAATGAAATCTGATGTTCCGGTCCTTTTGATCATATGGCGCCGGCCCGAAACTCTGCGCAGGGTGATTGGGGCCTTGCGGGCGGTCAAACCGACCAGAATTTTTGTGGCAGGGGATGGTCCGAGCCCTTCTCGTCCCAGGGAGGTGGAGCAGGTCGCGCAGGCCAGAAGCCTCATCGATTCCATGATCGATTGGCCTTGTAAGATTGAGCGTTTCTTTTCAGAAACCAACCAAGGGTGCCGGCGTGCTGTAGAGGGGGCTATCGACTGGTTTTTTCAAAATGTGGAAGAGGGAATCATTTTGGAGGATGATTGTGTTCCCCATCCTGACTTTTTCGCCTTTTGCGGCCAGCTACTGGAGCACTACCGGCTGGATCTGAGGGTGGGTTGTATCACCGGGAACAATTTCCAAGGGGGGCAGCGGAGGGGGAGCGAGAGCTACTATTTCTCCAAATACCCCCATTGCTGGGGATGGGCCACATGGCGACGGGGATGGAGGGAATACTCCTCCCACCTTGATTTTTGGCCCGAATGGCGTCGATCCCGAGCATGGAAGAAATGTTTTCCCATAAGAGAGGAGCGTCGCTATTGGTCCGATTTGTTCAACCAAAGTCACAAGGGGTCGGAAGACGTTTGGGATTACGGATGGACAGCCACCCTTAACCACAAAGGGGTTTTGACAGCCACGCCCCAAGTGAACCTCGTGCAAAATGTGGGTTTTGGCGACGACTCAACCCATTTTCCTGAGGGCACCACTCCGCGTTCCATCCCAACCCAACCACTTGGCCCCATCGTTCACCCTATGCAGGTAATGATAAATCAGGAAGCGGATGAATACGTTTTTCGGAATCTTTTCTTTCGTGGATCAGCCGTCCATGGAGGGAAAATGATTCGCGAGGCCAAGAAAATCTGGAAGTTCATTGGAGGAATGGCCAAAAAACTGAGAACGGAATTCTAATTCTGCATGAACCCCATGAAAACACCGTTTCTTCACATCTGGGCTCGACTCAAATTTCTGTTAGCCCGGTTTCTCGCGTTTACTCCGGCGAGATCTGTGGGATTTGTCATTCTCTCCCGCCTCAAAGCGGGTGGCATCCGGCTAGAGGGGGTGGATTTGCAGCGTGCGATTATCCGCATCCGCCAGGGTCGGTTTATCGAGGCCGCAGAAATGCTGAAAGAGGAGATTCGCCTTTTCCCGGACCATGCCACGGCCGGCAAGCTTTTCGATAAGACCCGTCGATCCCTGCCTTCGCCCAGTGGAAAAGTGGGGGATGAACTGGCTGAGTTGTTGCCAGCGATCCTCCCCTACACCATGTTGAGCCTCGAACGGCTGGAGGCTCTGTTTCTCGGTGCAAAGCAGGTTTGTCAGTTAGACCTGAAGGGCCATTTTGTTGAATACGGAGTGGCGGCGGGAGGGAGTTCCGCCCTGCTGGCTTGGGTGATTAAAAAATATTCCTCCCGGCCGCGTTTTGTATTCTGTTTTGATACTTTTACAGGGATGCCGAAACCCACAATTCATGATACGCATGCGGGCGTTGGAGCGCTCCAAACAGGATGGGGACAGGGCACCTGCGCCGCACCGATGGAGTCGCTCCACGCCATCGCCAGAATTCTCGGTGTCCAAGAAATCACTCGGCCTATCAAGGGCCTTTTTCAGGAGACCTTGCCGGTTGCGCGGAAGGAAATCGGAGCCATCGGACTTTTGCATTTGGATGGGGATTGGTATGATTCAACTCGGTGCATTTTAGAAAACCTTTATGATCAGACGGTGGATGGGGCTTATTTGCAGGTCGATGATTATGGCCATTGGCAGGGCTGTCGGAAGGCGATTGATGAATTTGAAAATATCCGCAATCTAAACTTTATTCGGAAAACTATTGACTCTTCCGGCATATGCTTTCCCAAGCCAGCGCGCTCATAAAAACATTCCTTGGGCTCGACTCCCCCGATGCCCAAGGGAAGCTGATCGTTAACCTAGGCTGTGGAAAGGTACTCCATCCAGCTTGGAGAAATATGGATCTGTCACCCGGAACTCCAGGGATCGAATTCATTGATCTTAGCCGCCCTCTTCCTTTCGTTGAGCATTCCTTGAGGGCGGTATACTGCTCTCATGTGTTAGAACATCTGCCGAGAGGCCGCGTGCCCCGTTTCCTTGCGGAATGCGCCAGGGTTCTCAGGCCTAACGGCATTTTGCGCCTAGTCGTTCCAGATCTGGAGGCTGCCGTTCGCGAGTATCTGCTTCAATTGGAGGGGGCGATCCGCGGAGAGCCGGGAGCGGAGGAGCGGCACGAGTGGATGATGGTAGAACTGCTGGATCAGCTGACCCGCCGAGTTTCGGGGGGTTTTATGGCGCGATGGTGGCGATCACACCCGCTGGCCGCACGAGAGTTGATCGAAAAAAGATTGGGGGGGGAAGCCATGGAATGGATCGAACGGTTTAAGGAGGAATCAAAGAGCGGAAGGCGGCTGCTTACGCACACTGAAATCTTTGAGTTGGAAGATCCGACAAAAAAAGCGGCTCTGCAATTTAACCAAAGAGGAGAAATGCATCGCTGGATGTATGACAGGGTGTCCTTGTCACGGCATCTTCGGGAAGCGGGATTTCGGGACGTCCAAGTGTATCAGGCGGACACTTCCAGTATCGAAGACTTCGTCGCCTATCATCTGGATGCAGACGAACAAGGTAAAGTCCGTAAGCCCGACTCCCTTTTTATAGAAGCCAAGGCATAAAAAGAGGGATCCAAAATAAAGGTTGTCCATATATGTTCGGAGATCCAGAGCGGCGGAGCCGGTCGCGCGACCCAGAGCCTGCACGACAGCCTTTTAGCCCTGAATATCGACAGCCGGATCTTGGCTGAAGACGCCGAGCAGGCCGAAGATCGCATCCACTCTTTGGTTCGAACGGCTGCCGTAAGGGATAGGCGAAGAAACGTAGTCCGTCGTTTTTTAAGGAAAAACCGAACCTCCATCTCCACCACCCATTTTTCCATCGATGTGATGGGAATGCGAATCGAGGAAGAGGCATGGATCCAGAACGCTGATATCATCCATCTGCATTGGGTTGCGGAGACCCTTTCCTCCGCATCCCTGGCAGGTTTGGCCAAGCTGGGCAAGCGGGTGGTTTGGACGCTGCACGACATGCGACCTCTGACCGGGGGTTGTCACTTCCCTGCAGGATGCCAAAAATTTATGGATGGCTGCGGAAGCTGTCCGCAACTCCGAGCCGATTATTATCAGACAACAGCCCGAACCCTGAAGGCGATGGAAGTGGCGGTGGAAAGTCTGCAGCCCCATTTTGTCGCTCCGAGTTCCTGGATGGCTGAACAGGTGCGTACCAGTCGAGCGGGACGGAATCGTGGGGTCTCGATCATTCCTAACGGGGTGAACACAGAAACTTTTTCACCAGGCGTAAGGGGAGAAGCGCGTAGACAACTGGGCCTTCCAGAAAATGGTCGCATGATTCTTCTGGCGGGGCACTCGTTTGTGGAAAAACGCAAGGGTTTGGATCAAGCCCTGCAAATTCTTTCCACGCTACGGCAGGCTGAAAAGGGCCTGGCGCGGGTTGCCACAGGCGAGTTTAGCCTACTTTTGGCCGGCGGAGATTCTCGAGAGGTTCGGCCGCGTGGTTGGAAGGTTCGCCGGGTGGGTCGGGTTCCCGCTGAAAGAATGCCCCTTTTGTACCAGGCGGCCGATGTTTTGCTGTTCACCTCACTTGAAGACAATCTTCCCAACGTCATTCTGGAGGCGATGGCCTGTGGGCTTCCAGTGGTGGCCCACCGTGTGGGCGGAGTGGAGGATCTGCTGGGGGGTGCTGAACCCGCTGGATTACTTTTTTATCCACAGCATTCGGAAGAAGGGACTTCCGGCCTCTTGAGAATTTTTGATGAACCCCGCTTGGCGGAACAGTTAGCCAGTCGGTCGCTCCAGCGGGCCCGAAATCAGTTCAGTATAGCGCATCAGGCCAAGAATATGGTTTCCCTGTATCAAAGCCTGTCCTCCCCCTGCATTGGGCAAGCCTCGGAAGGTGAGGAAGGTGCACAAATACTGGGTAACGTCCCTTATTGGCGTTATGTTTGGGAAAGATGGAAGAGAAGACTAATCCTCCGCTAAAAATGCCAGCCGTTTTCGACACTTTTTTAGAAGCCTGTGGATAGGTCAAAATTAGGCGTTAGATTGCAGGCTCCTCAGAGGCGGTGGTTGGCCGCGAAATGGACTCCCGCACTGTTATTTAAAAATCCGCTTCGAGATGGATTTCATCCAGCGGCGGATGGTTCTGCGAAACCGAAATAAAATCTTTGCTCTTAAAGCATCCGCCCAGCTCATCTCCAGATTCAGCTGTTGTGCAGCCCTACGAATCTCCATCGAGTCGGTAATGCGAAGAGCATTATCCGCATAGTGAAGAACGCGTGCTTTGCAGGCCGAGGAAATGTGACGCCCCGAAGCCTGTTTAAGGATGAGCAGGCAATGCTCTTCCAGGGAAAGGCCACTTTTGTTATGGATGTTAGTGTTTTGGTCAGGATGGCGGCGAAATGCCACCAAGGGCTCAGCGTCGTATGCCAAGCCTCCAAAACGCAGGATATGAAACCACATTTCAATGTCTGTGTTCTGGAGATACTCAGGATGAAAGCCTCGGGTCGCATCCTTGCGGCGAAAGAGGCAGCAGACAGGCTCCCCGAGCAGATTGTCCTGATGTTCGAGAATTTTTGGTATAATTTCATTCTGGGAGAAAACGCCGAAAGGAAGATTAACCAAGGTTTTGATCTTCATGGACGATTCGTTGATGATCGTTCGGGCACTGGCCGCCAAAGCCACTCCGGGGGCCTGCAAGCTTTGCCACTGCCGGGAAAGACAATCGGCTCGAAAAGAGGAGGATGCAATGAATTCAAACGACAGAAAAGATCTGGTTCGCGTAGGGTTCTAATGAAATTGTTGGATCTTTTTGATTAAAGTTTTTATTGAATTATTTCTTATCCATCTTGCCCGCCAAGCTTTCGGCATCCACCACCAACCGAACTTTGGGTGGGGATCACGGATCGTATCGATTTGTAAAGACGCTTGGATGTATTCATGAACTGACTGGGCTAGTTGAGGGGGGAGATGAGTCGCCAGTTCTTCGGTTAAGCGGTAAACTTGGCCTTTGTCCACGATGCGGGGTGTCTTTGCATTATGAATCACGAATCGAGCGACCGGATTCGGATGAAAAGCTAGGATGGCTTCGGGTAAATTATGAAAAGTCCAGGCGGTGTCGCCGTAATGGTGATATTCCGTTGGGAAAGGACGGCTTTGTAAAAAAGAGGCACGAAATAGGCAGGACGCAAAGGATCCTAGCAATCCACTTGCCCCGGATAGAATCTGCAGTAAAAACGTCTTTTCCTTGGGAATGCGAACCCCGCTAAACTGATTCAGAATTTTAGAAAACTTGAAAACCGTCCAGTGGCGGCAGCGTTTCAGATTGGGCTGGGTCGCTGGGAAAATTACAGGAGGAGAAAAGACCACATCGGCCTCATTCTTGCGAATACAAACGGAAAGGGCATTCAAACCCTCTGGGGTGATAGTGTCACCAATCGTTGAGATATATATAAATTCCCCGGTGGCACGAGCGATTCCGGAATTCCAGGCCTCATAAAGGCCTCGCGGTACTTCCAAAATTTGCCCGCCAAGCTCCTTAGCTGCTTTTCGGGCAAGTTGATGGGATCCGTCGGAACATTCGCTGATCACCCAGATGAATTCATGAACCATGGGGCGAAGGCGGCGCAAGCACTCGACATGTTCGGGCAGACGTTCCGCGCAATGATAAACCGGGATGATTACGGAAATAGAAGGCAGGTTCACCAGTAGGCTCCCTGTTCCATCTTTTTAAAATCGGGCGGGACTTCGCTCGGAAGGGGGCGCGTCCACGCTTCGTTATAAATACCCTCATTATCGTAACGGCCCCCCTTGATTCCAAAAAGAAGCTGCAGTGAGCCACCTAAATGGATTCCCTTTTTGCCAAGCTTTTTGGCATGAGCCACCAGAGGAAGTGACCACGCGCCCGCACCCACGAGGGCGATGTCAAAATCAGCTTTCTCCATCTGAGTTTTGAGGTCGTCTAGGGCCTCAAACCAGTCCCGGTGACGAGGGGGAATCATATAGGGAAGTTGGGGACAAGCGATGATTGATGTGTCGCGGGCCCGGCAGGCGAGATCAGGGTGTGCGGATTCTGAGTAGACCCCCAGTTTCGTTAGCTGGGGAAGTTGCTCTTGAATCGTTTCTTGAAATGGGTGAATGACGAGCCAACGCAGTTTGGTCAAATGATCAATCCAAGAAGGCCGTAAGGGCAAAAAATGAAGCAGGCGGGTTCCGACTTGTTGTGCCGTTGGATTATATTTGGCAATCAGAAGATTTTCGATAACCCCCTCGTAGTGGGGAGGGCCTGGTTGCCATTTGCCGATCATGTCCAAAGCGGACACACTGGTACGGTAGACGTTCGCCCATCGAAAAAAAATATCCCGTCGAATGGGAAAAAGGCCAGAGCATTCGTAAAGTCGCTTGGCGGGACGATACCAGCTGGCGGATGGAGGCCAGGGAGGGCGGATCCATCGCTCGAAAAATTCCAGACCCAGCAGCTCGGTGGTGCCAATTTTGCCGATTCCGCATGGATCTGGAGAGAGTAGGCGCTGGGAAATCTCGGCTTCCTGATGGCGGAGGGTTGCTGGAGAGTCATCACGGGGAAGGGCACGCTTCCACCAGAACAGGCCGGTTAAGCGGTTCAAACGTGGCAGTTGCATAGAAATTTCATTTAAGCTGGTGGATTTTGATTGGAAAGAAGATGCTCCATCGGGAAGCTTTCTGTATGAAAACGGTGTTGTTCGCTATCCGCCGTAGATCCCCTCATTCATGATTGTTTCCCCCGAATCTACCCGTCCGGTTTTGTATCTCGACTTTGCCGACGCGCTCGGTCGAGGGGTGAAGAATGACAATTTTTTGCACAACCTTTTGGCACGGCATTATGACGTGCGAATCACGGACGACCCAGAGGTCCTGATCTTCAATCATTATGGCCAGCGCAACCGCCTTTATTCGTGCAAAAAGATCTTTGTGACGCAGGAGCGATACCTGCCGGACTGGAAAAACTGCGACGCAGCGGTCACTTCCGCCTTCTGCGACCATCCCCGAGCCTACTACTTCCCGTACTTTGCGGCTTACCGGCGAGGGGAAGACCTGGTGCGGCCACCAGGCTTTGACCCGGAAAAAATCCTACACGAGCCGCGCGGCTTTTGTTCCTACCTTCACAAGTATGCAGACAGAACGGTGGCATCACGTACCCGCTTTTTCCACACCTTGAACCGGCGAAAGAAAGTGGATGCCTTCGGGCGGGCAGGAAATAACACCGGCTTTGAGATCCCCGGTGTAGCGGGAGAGGCAAAACTACAGGTGCTTCGCCAATGTCGGTTCCACATCGCTTTTGAGAATCGGATGACGCCGGGGTGGACCACGGAAAAGTTCACCGATGCCTTTGAAGCGCACACCGTGCCGATCTATTGGGGCGATGAGCATGCCTTGCAGTGGTTCAATCCCAAGGCCTTCATCCATACGCGTAAGTTCCGAAATTTTGAGGAGTGCTGTGATTACATTCTGCATTTGGAAAACACACCCCAGGAATATCTGAAAATGCTGTCCGAGCCCCCCTTCCTAAATAATCGCGTTCCAGAGATCTATTCCCATGCCAAACTCCTCGAGTTTCTGGTGCGTGAAATTGAGAGAGTCGAAATGCCCGTCGCCCGGCGACGCTGGTTCTGGAAATGGACCAAATGGCGTCTCGTGAAGCGGGACCGCGTGCACGAAGATGGATCCAGGAGTGGCCCACCACCCCCACGGCGAGGATTTCCCTCAGCGACCCCATGAAGATACTCGCAGGGGAGAATGATTTCGCCAAAGCCTTGTGGAGGGATCTGAGAGCTTGGTTGTACCGGCGCCTTCCTTCGGGATGTGAAATATGGCATCTCAAGCGCAGAGCTGGGTTCGAGCGCCGGTGGAAGCTGGAAACCGATGGCTTCACGAAACAGGGTTTTTTCCAGATTTTTCAAAATCGGATTCTTGCCAAGATCGCTCCCGGGTTGTGGTTCGAACTGCAGGCCGGGGATGGGCGGGTGGGGAGTCTGGGGTTATGGTTGGAACAAAAGACTCATTCCGGCGTTTGGAAAGTGGAAGCTTGGGAACATCGGCAAGCGCCGTTCGATTCTTTTCAAAAAAACCGTCCGGATACGATGCTTCATCGTGGCAGGGTAACGTGCTGGGCGAATCAATCCGTAGTCATAAATCCTACGGGGATCACCACGCGGGGGGTTCGGGAAGCATCGGGAGTTTGTCGTGCCATTCGAAAAGGATGGATTCGTCCGGCGATTCTAGGAATTTGGAACCCGAGCCGGCGCTGGGTCTGGGAAGCTAGATTGAGGAAGTGCGGTTATCAGCTGGAAATTATTTATGACCGCATGGAGTTTTACCGTCTTGTTATACGATGAAAATCGCTTTTCACAGCCAGCTTTTAACGGAACGTGGCTCGGAAGGGGCCATGCTGGATTATGCAAGATTCAACCGCTCCATTCTGGGTAACGGATCGGTTCTTTGCCTCCCGGATCGGCCGGAATTCGCGGCCAACCCGCTCTTGAGAAGATGGCAGGAAGAATTTTCTTTGATCCTTTACCGGAACAAAAGGGACCTCGGTCGTAGACTATCCAAGGAAGGAGTCGAGGTCCTCTATCTAACCAAACCGGGTGCTTACGACGATTTCCTAGTGCCTGGTGTTAAAAATTGTGTGCACGCTCAATTTCTTTCCGACGAGTTCCACGGGGACGCCTATGCCTATTTGTCGCCTTGGATGTCGGAGGTGATGACCGGGCGAGCCGACTCGTTTGTGCCTTTTTACGTTCCCAAGTTCGCGTCGGAGGAGAATCTGCGAAAAAGGCTGGGGATTCCGATTCAGGCGAAGGTGTTTGGTAGGCACGGCGGGTGGGACACCTTCAACATTCCCTTCGTTCGAGCGGTGGTGGCAAAGCATGCTCGTAGCCAACCTCGGGACCATTTTATCTTTTTGAACACGGAGCCTATCCGTGGCACGGAAAAGCTGGCCAACGTGCACTACCTTCCTGCCACGGTCAATTCCGAGGAAAAAGCGGCGTTTCTTTCCTCCTGTGACGCGATGTTGCACGCCCGCTGGCACGGCGAGACGTTCGGATTGGCGGTGGGTGAATTTGCCGTCTTGGGAAAACCGGTGATCACATTTGGAGGCTCCCGCGAGCGGGCGCATTTGGACATGCTGGGGAACCGCGGGCTGAGCTATTTGAATGCAGAGGAGCTATCCCGACGCTTGGAGGAGTTTGAGCCAGGTGATGTTTGGGGAACAGGTTATGAGTCTTGGGCCGATGCGCGCCGGGTCATGACTATCTTCCGGGAAAAATTTTTGAGCTAGTCGCTAGCGGTTGGCTTGGATGCCAAAGGGCGCTAGGTAGTTTCGGAAATAGGGGAATCGTCCGTGGAACGAGAAACTTTCCGAGGGTTTCCATCGGGGGAATTCAGGAATTCGGTTTTCCATGGAAAACCGTAGGGCTACATCCAAAGGAGGAAAACGGATGCCGGCTGAAACGGCCTGAGAGTAGAGCTCCTGACAGAAGAAAACGTCCGAGAGAGTGCCTTCACGATAGAGGTGGGCATGGGCATCGACGAAGTTGCGGAACTTTTTCGACTGGAGGCTACAGCCGCCGTTGCCCACCCGGTTTGCTCCTGTCTCCAGCCCGCGTTTTTGCCAAGGTGCACCGATGTAATCGTATTCCAAAAAATCCGGATCCCAGAGATCAAAGTTCACGGGAAAGCCGTCGACCTCGATATGCATCATGAACGGGGTGGAAAAGTATTTATTTAACTCCAAGGCCTGGAAACGTTGTCCCTGGTTTACGTTGGCGGGTGGAACCTGGATAAATTCCCCTGGATGCTTGATGGAGGGATGGCCGCCGGTCAGATGACGGACGGCGCCAAAGTCGATGCCCGAGCAGACATGATTGATGACTTTGGCAGAGAGGTCGGGAGCCTTTTCGGGATTGTAGATCAAGAGGGTGACCTGGGGCAGGGCGATTCGTTTGCCGGGCACCGGAAGGCAGGGCGCAGGGGAAAACCATTGGTGAAGGAATTTAAGCATGGGAAGCCTTTCGAGAAAAAAAGATTCGCTGGTAGCCTAAGGGAGCGTTGGATTCTTTAAAGCTGAGCATAAAATCACTTTGGAGCCTTTATGCCGGGCAGGCGAGAATCGTCTCTTTTGCCTTCGACCTTTTCACTGTTTCGCTTTAAATCAGTCCATCTTGAGTTATTTGAACCGAGCGCATTCACTAGAGGCTAAGGTCGAGACGGGTTTTCGTTTTTTTGTAGGGAGTGCTCTCTGGATAGGACTTCTTTCGGCCTTTGGCGTGCTGGCAGCTTCTGCCCATCGATGTTTGGAGGGAACCGACGAGGCCTCATGGGTGATCTGCGCGGCCAATCCGTGGGCCTCCCCTGGGTATGGGATTTTTTTCGGATTCTTTTTGCATCCACTTTGGGCGATCACCGGGCATGTCGCCCCGTTCAGGATTGCCGGGATGTTGATGATTCTTCTGGCTGCGGGAATTCTTTCCTTCTTTCTTATCCAAGCGGGGCCTCGACTCGGGGCGCGAGACAGCTTGTGGCGGCATCGATTCATTGTTTTTCCCTCAATTGGGATTGCGGCCTTAACTCGGTATGCGGTGGGCATCCGTACCCCCGGATATGACTGGGTGGTTCTTTTCGGAGCACTTCTATTCGCCTCTGGGTGGCTTTGGTCGGAATCCCTGGATCGTCCGGATCAATCTGCTGGTTGGACGTTTCTCTGTGCATTTGGCTTCATTGGGATTTTCTTGGGAAAGTGGCTTGCCTTGCCGGGATATCTCCTCCTTGTCGGGATCATGGTGTTTCGCCGATTAGGACTAAAGGACGGGAGAAAGGTTTTTTTATGTGGGCTTGGATGGGGGCTTCTTTTTTTTCTGCTCTTTCTTTTTTATGCGACGCCGCTTGGCGTGATGGAAACGGTGAAGGCTGGTTTTGCCCAAATGGGAACCGGCAGTCATTCCGGACTTTTGAGTCATTACGCAGTTGGGTTTTTTAAGGGCTCATGGCAGGTCCTCCGAGCTTATCCTTGGATATTCGTTCTTTATGGAGGGGTTTGGGGGATTCTTTTTCTTGCTCGGCGCCAAAGACCAAAAGTTAGCCAGGTTGCTGGAGCAAGTTTTCTTGTGGGATTGGTACTGGCGATATGGCGGGGCTACTTATTTGGAGGTCTTACCACCTTTTCAAAAGGGATGATGATTACTCTGGTTTGGTTGACCGGGGTTTTTCTGATGGTCCGATCCTTTCGGAAAGAAGGGGACGACCCCATGACGGAGGAGCAGAAGAGGAATGGAAGGCGGGTCTTTTGGATGCTCGGTCTATTGCCTCTTTTGAACGGAATCGGTACCGCCACAGGAATCACCGACTACTTCGGGCACGGGCTGATCTTTTTTGTGGCAGTTGGATGGATATTATTGGGACAAGGGATGAGGTGTGGCCTTCCTGTTTGGTGTGCTATGGCGGCGGTTTTCACCCTGGGAATGATTCAATCAGGCCGGGCTTTGACGAGTACGTCGAACAACTACCGGGTCGGTTCAGTATGGGTGCAGAATCTTGTCCCTCTCTCCGTTGGGGCGGAACAGGGCCGCATGTGGACGTTCCCATCTTCGGCAACCTTTCTTGAGAAAATCTATGGGGACATGAAACGCTGGGGATTCCGAGAGGGGGATCCGATTGTCGGCATCACGGATTGTCCCGGATTGGTTTATCTTCTTGGCGGCGTTTCGCCTGGGGCATGCTGGTACATCAGTCATTACCTACCGGAAAATCCCGGGGTCAAAATGAATCTGGCCAACATAAGGGAAGATACTCTTGCACGTTCATGGATTCTTGTTCGGGAAAGTGCCCGAGAGAATGAGCGACTCGAAAGTGCCTGGCCCAAGGGGAAAGGAGTTCCCTTGCCGGTTCCTGTGAGTGGGGAGTTCTTCTGGCCCTGGGGAGATGGGGAAGGAAAGCCGGAGCGGATTTATCTTTATCGGCCAGCCGCGACTTCAGCCCCGAGCCGGCGGTAGACGTAAAAGATGCCGATTTGTTTGAGAAACCGATACTGGGTATCGAGAACTTTTCGGACGAGGGGAAATTCATCCAGCAAGCCATTGCGATCGGCAGGATCCTCCAGCACGAAGTAGGTAATGTCTTGATGATTCACCCGCGAAGCGAAATCGCTGTCGAGTTGGGGGTCATATCGCGAGGGAAGGGTGAGGCCCTTAAAGAAATAAGAGATGGGACCCACATTTGGGCGTTCGGTGAGGGCGTAGAGAAAGGTATAGTTTCCCAAGAGGTGGAAACCTCCTGGGGATTTGTCCAGCAGCTCCCAGATTTCTACCATTTCAGCCCAGGTGGGATACATGCGGAGGGCATCGGGGTTGACTCCATCAGCCCACGCCAATCCCTGTAGCTTTGGAATGCCTTCTCCCCGAACATAGCGCGTGTGAAAATTGAAAAAGTCCTGCGCTTGGCGGAAGTAAGAGCCCCAGGTACCGATTGCGAAGATTAGTACGGCCACTCCTGCGCCCATCCAGACCAATCGGCGGGGGGAGGGAGAGCCTGGAGAGGGCGACCGTGTGATCAAGAGAAAGAGTCCCGACGCAAGTCCCGCTCCTAAGGCAAAGTCGAAATTTCCCATGCCCCGGATTCCTTTGAAGTAGAAAAAAGAAGTCAGGAGCATCGTCACGGTGAGGATCAACTTCCACGACTTTTGTCGAAAAGGTTCGAGGAATTCATAAAAACCTATTTTGCGCCGAAAAGTTACGAGTTCAGAAGCCACAAGAAGGGCGCAGGTAAGGACCAGACCGATGAAAGGCTTCTCATTGATGCCATTATTGTTGGAGGTGATTCCGAAAAGCTGTTCAAAGGCGATCCAGAGGATTCCCAGAAAGCTGGCGGAACGAATTCTGGAGATTTCACCTTGTCTTCCCTGGCTGGGGTTGAAGACCAAGGCGATCCCCAAAAGCAGAAAGACATAGCAACCTACGATAACGATCCGAATGAGATCATTTCCCTTGCCGGTAAAAAGGGAGCAGAGGACAAAATGAAACTCCTTGTTCTCAAATAGTCGTTTGCGACCTTCGTGGCCACCTGCTCCAAAAACGATCCGTTGGAAGACTGACGGGTCGGATTGTGTCCAAAGCCAGGCAGCAAATATGGCGAGTCCGGTCGTCAACCCCAGACCCAGGGCAGACCCATCCGCGATGATTTTTCTTTGTGGGCCGGCAGGTAAGCATGCTGGCATCAAGAAAACGATCGGAAGGGCTAATCCTCCGGCATTCGTTTTGGAAAGGAGCGAGGCTGATAGGGCAAGACCCGCTCCCGCCATCCAGATCGATCGGCACCAAGAGGTCTGGGTGTGGGTGCCTTTGACCACCGAAGCGATGGCGATCCAAATTCCGACAAAGGCAGTTTGTTCGAGGTAGGGGGTTCCCATGGGCGCATATAACCAGGATCCAGTCAGCAAGCCGGCTGTCAGAGCAGGCCAAAGTTTCTCGGGAGCGAGCATCCGAAAGGTCGCATAGGCCATGAAGGCTCCCACAGCGTTCAGCACGCACGCAGTGAGAACATAGGTGGTGTAATTGACGCCCAGAATCTGAAAGCCGAGGGCTTGAAGCCACATGGAGATGGGCCCAAAAGGAATGAGAAAATCTTTATAAGGAATTTGGCCCTGGAGGATTCTCCAACCTCCGTCGAAAACAATGGATTGGTCCATAGCAAAAAAGCCACGCATCCCACTGACATAACAGATCCATCCCGCCCAAAGAACGCAAAGGGAAGGAACGAAAAACCGAATCGCGGAAGATCTTTTGATCTCATCCAACATTTTAGGATTCAGCCTTTACTCATCAGACCAACGACTTTCTTCATTTCCGTTGAACGCCAAAAATGAAAGCTTAGGTAGCTCAGGTGAAGAAGACCCCAAGCTCCGATCAGCTTAATATAGGAACATCCACAAGGACCCATCATGGGGAGAAGGCGCCAGAGAGCAAAGGCGGCTAGGCCAAGCCAGAGGAGAGTCCAGTGTAGGGTAAAGAAGCTAAAGAAGCGGAGCGGGGCAGAGGGAATAAAGCCGCCG
>Ga0209088_10000260_pt1 | contig 38272 bp, 25 predicted proteins | sample S_140625_EF_Meta_FD_187324 | JGI IMG/M metagenome (GOLD analysis project Ga0209088, IMG submission 187324) | Freshwater microbial communities from Lake Simoncouche, Canada to study carbon cycling - S_140625_EF_MetaG (SPAdes) (version 2) | ecosystem: Environmental > Aquatic > Freshwater > Lake ... | reverse complement strand
CTGCATCAAAAGGTGGAAAGTATGATCATTTTCTTGATCATTTCGAACGCTATTCTGTAGTGGTCGCTGATGAACAAGAGGCAGAATCGCTGGGGTTAAGTGTAGATCATGATGATTCTCACTGCTTTGGTGATAAACCTTTTGCCCTACTTGTGCATGGAACACAACCTAAAGGCAGTGCATTAGGCGCTGCTATTAGACAACGAAGGGCAAAAGGTCTACACGCTGGATACAATCAAAAGAACAAAGTTGCAGCGTAGAGTATACTTTAAGGGGGGGCAATCGCCTCCCTTTTTTTATATTTTTATCATGCCCTAAAATAGGTTCTACCTCTAATCTAGCACGTCCCGCCCACCTATCCCGTGCCTTGTGCCACTTTTTGAACTGTCCCGATTCTGTCAGGATGCCCCCCATCCCCCCATCCTATGCCGTAGAATAATTGCATCAGGGGGAAACAACCACACCCCCCCCCTGACAATCCCGAATCATGGCACAATCCTACGACCTGCCCGCCGCCATCGTTAGTGACACCATCGAACATTTGATGGGAGCATTAGCGACCACCGATAAACTGCTAAAGGAAACTGAAGCAGAATCTAAGCGTTTGAGAGAAGAACTTGCTGGCATTATGATCGCCGCCGATGTAACCAGCGAGCGTACAGTGTGGGGTTTGGTATCACTAACCTCCCGCGATAAAGTTACATACAGTGATGCAATCGCCTGTCTTGAGATACAACTTAAGGCAGAGAAGTCTAAAGAGGTTGCAACTGGAACCGCTAAAGTTACAGAGGGAGATAAGTTTATCCGCGTTACCTGGTCCCGTTAAGTTACACTTAGGGGGAGACAATCCTCCCCCTTTCTTTATACTTTCACACTGCATTCTGATCATGTTCACTATTGTTTACACAATGCCCTATTCTGGTCAATTAAGGGAGCAGTCATTCTCTACACTTAGTGAGGCACAATCCATGATTGCTTTCTACCTATCGTGTGGTTCTAAATCTTACTTAGTGCGGGGCAGTTAGTGTTAGTTAGTGGGGGCGCAGTTCTTTATACTTAGCGCCCCTACTTTCGTTCGTGTTTGGCAGTTACCGCGCCGATGATGGCGGGCGTCTTCGGGGTCATGGGGCGTATATAAAAACAGCTAACTACCCTAACCTACAACGAACCAAAATCGACCTTTATATATCACAAGACACAAAAATTTCCGCGCCCCATAAAAATTCTCCAAGACCCCACGCAAAAATCAAAAATAATATATAAATTGAAATGGCAAATTTGCATACAGAAAATGAGAAAAAATTCCGGAGAAAATTTTCAGCCCCTGCAGGTCGATCCCATTAGTGGAGATTATTATGTTACAATTCCAGAATGGATGGTGAACGATCTTTCGTGGTATGAGGATACAAATTTAAATCTCAAAGTTGAGTGTGGAGAACTTGTACTGTCAGAAAGAGAAGATGACTAATTATTGACAGATACTACATAATGTTGTATGATACTGAAGTAAGCGAACAAACTTTATGGCTAAAGGATTTACTGTAAAAGCAAAAACCCCCACCGTAAGTACTGGGGAAGAGTGGGATTACAATCTAGCAAGAGAGATGATTCGAGGAAAATCCGTTGTGTTCTGTCTTCCTGGCAGAGGAGTTTCCTATGCATATCTGAAGAACTTTGTACAACTGTGTTTTGATATCGTTCAGAACGGTGGAAGTATTCAAATTTCTCAAGACTATTCATCCATGGTAAACTTTGCGCGGTGTAAGTGCCTAGGTGCAAATGTACTAAGAGGACCTGATCAACTCCCATGGGATGGAAAACTGAAGTATGATTGGCAACTTTGGATTGATTCTGACATCATCTTTAATACTGAAAAATTCTATCAACTTGTTTTGATGGATCAGGACATTGCATCTGGATGGTATTGTACAGAAGATGGTCACACCACTTCTGTTGCACACTGGATGGAGGAAGATGATTTCCGCAATAATGGTGGAGTCATGAATCACGAAACTCTTGAGAGCATCTCGAAGCGTCGGAAGCCTTTCACTGTAGACTATGCAGGATTTGGATGGTTGCTGATCAAGCACGGTGTATTTGAGAACGAAGGTATCAAGTATCCATGGTTTGCACCGAAGATGCAGGTATTCGAATCTGGAGAAGTTCAGGATATGTGTGGAGAAGATGTGTCATTCTGTCTCGATGCAAAAGAAGCTGGCTTTGAAATTTGGTGTGATCCTCGTATCAGAGTTGGTCACGAGAAGACAAGAGTAATCTAAGTTAAAAAATGACGTATAAACACGAACGTTACAATATTCTTTGTAAAGGTCGTAAGATTTATTCAGACCTATCACAGGAAGAATATTTCGATACCATGGAGGACTTGGCGTTGCAATACTACGAAACAGGTTCTCCAAATCCAACTGAACTTCAAACTGAAATTATCGGAGATTAAAAATTATGGCAGTAAAGGCAACAGGTGGACTCAATAAGAACAGTTCTTATAATCCAGGCACCCCTAAAAAGTCTCGTCAAGGAGATGGTATGGGAACAAAATATGCCGCTACTTCTCGTAATGGGGCACGTAAGAAGTATCGTGGTCAGGGCAAATAATGACGCCAAAGAAACCAAAAAAGAATCCCACATTTGGTAATGGTGATAAACGAAAGGCAACGGGTCAGTGTAGATCCAGTGCTCAAAAGAAAGCATCAAACGCTAGAAAGAAAAAATAATGTATCATTTAGATGGTCTTGATGAATGGAATAGTATTCATCAAGAAGACCTCTGGATTTATAATAAATTATTTTTAAGTCGGGTTTTAGGATATAACTGTGGTCCTGTTGGGACTTCGGTTCCTAAACCCGACTTTTATATTGTTCGTCCTTCTTTGAATTTACTCGGTATGGGGCGTTTTGCTCGCCTTGAATACATCTATAAATTTACTGATCGTTTTCATCCATCAGAATTTTGGTGTGAAGTCTTTGATGGAGAGCACTTAAGTGTTGATTTTAAAAATGGTGAGGTAGAATTGGTAGTGAGAGGAGAAAGAGAATCTGATGATCCTCTCTATAAATGGAAAAAATGGGAAAAAATAAATCAAAAAGTTGAATTTCCTTCAGTTCTATCAAAATTAAAAGGAAATTATGAATGGATTAACTGTGAATTTATTGATGATAAGTTAATTGAAGTTCATTTTCGACAAAATCCAGACTTTCGATATAATAATAGTGAGGCAATTCCAGTCTGGAATGGTGAAGAAGTAAAAAATAGAAGAGATTATACCTTTATAGATGATAAAGACTATCATCGTAAGGGTTTTTATGTGAAATAAATAACTTTTTAGTGTGGGTTTTATGCCTTGGAACGCTTTTCGATGGGTAAACACCTCTTATTAGAGGTATATGACATAAAATTTGATTTATTAAATGATGGAATTGCCATTCGGGAAGTAATGGAGCGTGGAATTAAACGCGCTGGAATGACAATTCTTAATATTTTTCAGCATTGCTTTGTACCACAAGGAGTCACAATAGTCATTGCACTGTCTGAGAGTCATGTCTCATGTCATACATGGCCTGAAGAGGGTGCGATTGCGATTGATGTTTATACCTGTGGAGAAGGAAATCCAAAATTAATTGCCATGGAGTTGTTAAAATATCTCAATTCCGATAATTACTCTCTTAGAGAAGTGGATCGTTAAATAGAAATAGGAGATAGCAACCTCCTTCATAAAAGTTCTGTTTTATTCATTAAAACAGGAGCTAAAATGTCAAATTTACCCGTCGATAGAGATTCAAATTACATGCATCAAATGTGGGGAACCACAAAGTTGATCACTGATTATGATGTTCAGGAGCAGCCAAGAACAATTCAAGAGATTATGCACGATGATATTCCAGCAAGAAAGCAATATCTAAAGGAACTGAAGGAGCAATCTGAACTACACAAACAAATTCGTAATCAAAATGATTATGATGATTGGGAATATGGAACAGAACCGTCTTATGGTTCACCATGGTAATAGTGATAAATAACTGAAGAAATTTCTATACCCTGATGGCAATTGTAAGGATATCTAGATTCTTTAAAGATATTAGTTTATCCTTTGAACCACATCCTGTGACAAAGGATTTGCCAATATTGAAAAATCAAAATGCAATTATAAGATCAATTCGCAATTTGGTTGAAACAATTCCATCAGAAAGATTTTTTGATCCTAATATTGGTTCTGATGTTCGCTCAAGTTTGTTTGATTTTGTAGATTATGCTTCGGCATCTATAATTGAAAGGCAAATTAAAACAACAATTAGTAATTTTGAACCAAGAGTTAATGATGTTATCGTCGATGTTTTGCCAAATCCAGATAAAAATGAATTTGAAGTAACCGTTACCTTTAATATTATTGGTCAAGAAATTCCAACACAACAATATACATTCATATTAGAGGCAACAAGATAAAATGCCTTTTACTAAGTTTACAAATCTAGATTTTGATCAGATAAAGACCTCTATCAAGGATTATATCCGTGCAAATTCCGATTTCACGGATTTTGACTTTGAGGGGTCTAATTTTTCTATTTTAATTGATACTCTAGCATATAATACTTATATTACTGCATTCAACTCCAATATGGTTGTAAATGAATCCTTTTTGGATTCTGCAACGGTTAGAGAGAATGTAGTTTCTCTCGCTAGAAATATTGGTTATGTACCTAGGTCTAGAAAGTCCTCAGAGGCACGTGTATCGTTTACTGTACAAACTAGTTCGGAAACTCCAACGATATCCCTACAGGCTGGTTTAGTGTGCGTTGGTACAGTAGATTCGAGTTCGTATATATTCTCAATTTCAGAAAATGTTTCAAAAAATGTGGTAAATGGTACGGCAACATTTACTGAGTTACCAATTTATCAAGGAACATTTTTAACCAAAGAATTCACCGTTAATGGATCATTAGACCAAAAGTTTATTCTTGATAATCCATATATTGATACGAGTTCAATTGTTGTAACCGTCAGAGGACCAGGAAGTTCTGGAACTACAAGAAAATATTCATTAGTAGATAATATTGTAGATATCAATTCATTATCTGAAATATATTTAATTCAAGAAGTTAAAGATGAGAAATATGAACTTATTTTTGGTGATGGGAGATTTGGTAAAAAATTAATAGACGGAACTATTATAACAGCTAATTATATTGTTACAGATGGTTCAAGTGGTAATGGAGCGTCGGAATTTGTATTTGCCGGAACATTCAGAAATGCAAGTAATGTTACAATAATTCCAACAAATACAATCAATATTACAACTAATGTATCATCTAGAAATGGATCAGAAATTGAAACTGTAGATTCCATTAAGTACTTTGCACCCAGATTATATTCTTCACAATATAGAGCAGTTACTGCAAAAGATTATGAAGCTATAATTCAAAATGTAATTTATCCAAATGCAGAATCAATTTCGGTTGTTGGTGGAGAAGAACTAGATCCACCAGAATATGGATCAGTAACAATTAGTATAAAACCAAAAAATGGAACTTTTGTCTCTGATTTTGATAAACAACAAATTCTTAGAAAATTAAAGCAATATAGTATTTCTGGTATTAACCAGAAAATTGTTGACCTTAAAATTCTTTATGTGGAAATTGACTCTTCAGTTTATTATGATTATTCTAAGATTTCAAATATAGAGCAATTGAAATCAAAGATTGAATCTTTATTGACGACATATGCAAATTCCATTGATCTCAATAAATTTGGTGGAAGATTTAAATATAGTAAAATACTTCAAGTAATTGATAATACTGATATTTCAATCACTTCAAATATCACAAAAGTTAGAATTAGAAGGGATTTGAAGGTACTATTAGATCAATCTACACAATATGAACTTTGCTTTGGTAATAAATTTCACATAAAACCTGGAGGTTATAATATTAAATCTACTGGATTTACTATTAATGACGATCCGAACACTGTATATTTTACCGATATACCAAATTTGGATAATAAAACTGGAGTTTTATCTATCATAAGATCAACCAACTCATCTCCTCCTCAAGAAAATTCATCCGTAACTGTTATTAAATCGGCAGGAACAATTAACTATGAAACTGGTGAAATTATGATTACCACCATTAATATAAATTCGACTTTACTTCCAAATAATATTATACAAATTCAAGCATACCCAGAATCCAATGATGTAGTTGGATTAAAAGATTTGTATCTTGTATTTGACATTTCACAAAGTCAAATAAATATGGTAAAGGATGTTATTGCATCTGGTGAAGACATTTCCGGAGTTGTATTTACGAAGGATTCATATAGATCAAGTTATTCAAATGGGGATTTAACGAGGAAATAGTATGATAACTACGGGATTTGAAAGTAGAGTTAAAATACAGCAAATAATTCAAAACCAACTTCCAGAATTTATTTTGGATGAAAGTCCCAAAACTGTGGACTTTTTAAAACAGTACTATATTTCTCAAGAATATCAAGGCGGTCCAGTCGATATTGTAGACAATTTAGATCAATATCTTAAATTAGATAATCTGATTCCAGAAGTTATCAAGGGATCGACAGTCCTATCCTCTTCAATTTCTGCAACAGATGTAGAAATTTCTGTCGAATCTACTAAAGGGTTTCCTGATAGATATGGACTTTTAAAGATTGATGATGAAGTTATTACATATACTAATAAAAATGAAACAACTTTTATTGGATGTATTCGTGGATTTAGTGGAGTTACTGATTATCATAAAGATCTAGAGTATGAAGAGTTAGTATTTTCCACTTCTACATCATCATCTCATACTAATGATAGTGTGGTAGAAAATCTTAGCGTACTATTTTTACAAGAATTTTATAAAAAAATAAAGTATAGTTTAACTCCAGGATTGGAAGATCTAGAATTTGTTTCAGATTTGAATGTTGGAAATTTTATAAAAGAAGCAAGAACATTTTATCAATCAAAGGGAACCACAGAATCTTTCAGAATTCTATTTAATGTATTGTATGGAGAAGATCCTGAAATCATTGATATGGAAAGATTTCTAATCAAATCTTCCAATGCTGATTATATTCGTAGACAGGTAATAATTGCAGAGAGGATTTCAGGAGACCCAGCATTATTAGTTGGACAAACTATATACTCGGAAAGTGATGAAAAAATTTCAGCATCTGTTTCTGAAGTAGAGATAATTACTAGAAATGGAAAGACTTATTATAAATTATTACTCTTTCTTGGATATGATGATGTAGATTCGTCTTCTTTGTCAGATTTTAAAATTACACCTACAACTAGATGTATTGATGACATTGTACCAGGATCTTCAGTAATTACAGTTGATTCTACCTTAGGATTTTTTCCTGATGGCAAACTTTATGCAAACAATCATACAATAAGATATACAAGCAAATCTATTAATCAATTTTTTGGATGTTATAGTGATGGTTCTAATTCAATTTCAATAGAAATACCTAAGACCACTCCAATTATATCTGATTACACTTATTATGGGTATGAAAATGGAGATATCACAAAAAAAGTAAGTTTTAGAACAACTGGTGTTCTATCAAATCTGATTATAGATTCTCCAGATAGTGGTCTTTTGGAGGGAAATTTAGTAACTGTAAAAAATGTTGGAGAAATAATTGAAAGTCCGACAACTAACAAGACATATAAACAAATTAATGCTAATAGTTGGATTTATAATACCAGTTCGAGATATCAAATAAAATCTTATAGTGGATCTTCTTTAGTTACACAATCGGATATTTACAAATCTGGATTAAAAGTTGGTGATTATATCGAATTTTTAGAAAGAAATACTGAAATTTTAGTACCAGAATTAACTAACACAATAATTTCGGCAATTTCAAATAATACAGTAACAGTAGGATCCGATATCTCAATATTGAATCCTCTTAAAAAATATGATATTAGAAGAAAAATTAAAAAGGCAACTAGTGCAATTATACCAATTGGAATTGGAACTGATACTAGTTTAAATGAAAATATTTTTGCAGATATTCAAAATGTTTATTCCGATAAGAATGAATATTTGTATGTGGCTTCAAATTCATTACCATCTTATGAAATTGAATCGAATATATTTGAATATGTGGTAAGTGGCATATCAGATTATGATGGAGATACTAAGAGTTATTCTATTTTACAATTTAATACCCCAATATCATTTTTAATGGGAGATGAAATAGATTATAATTTTTCAAATCTTCCAATAGAAGGACTAACTGCACGTACATATTATGTTGAAGTTCTTTCACAAACAACAATTAAATTATATACATCAAGAAATTTTATTGGTACAGATAATAATGTAAAATTTGGACAATTCCCAGGAAATCTCCCAAGTGGAACCCACAAATTTATCTTAAGTTCCCAAAAAGATAAAATAATTTCACCCCAAACATTACTGAGAAAATTTAATTTAAATCCACAAAATGATGAAATTATTGGTGATGAAACTATTCCAGGATCAGTTGGAATGCTCATTAATGGAGTTGAAATTTTTAATTATAAATCTAATGATAAAATTTATTATGGTCCATTAGAAAAAGTTAGTGTATTGAATGGTGGATCTAATTATGACGTTATTAATCCCCCACAAATTCAAGTATCTGGTAATGCATTAGTTCAACCAGTTGTTCAAGGATCTGTTGAGAGAATATACGTTGATTCGCAAGATTTTAATATTGACAAGATTGTTTCTATAAATTTAAGTGGTGGAAATGGGTCTGGAGTTATTTTAAAACCAATAATTATTAAAAATAGAAGAGAAATTGACTTTGATGCTAGAAGAATATCTAAAGGAGGTGGATTAGACTTTGATACTGAGAGAATAACATTCCTATCTAAACATAATTTAATTACTGGACAAAAAATAATATATGATAGTAATGGAAGCCCTGAAATTGGTATTGGATCATTTGGTGGATTAAATACTGATACGGATCAAACTTTAATATCCAATTCAGATTATTATGCAAGAATATTGAATGATAGAACTATTAAAGTTCATACGACATTTATTGATGCTATTTCTGGAATCAACACGGTTGGATTTACTACTATTGGTAATTCCGGAATTCAAAAGTTTAAAACTGAAATTAAAAATAATTTAGCAGAAATTAAAGTAATTGATGGTGGCAGTGGATACACAAATAGAAAATTAATTGTAAAACCTGTAGGAATATCCACATATTATGATACTATTAATTTCACAAATCATGGATTTTCTAATGGAGAAATCGTAAGATATAGTTATGAAACTAGTGGAATTGTTGGACTTTCTACACTTAATAGTTACTATATTTTTAAGAAAGATGATAATGCTTTTAGATTGTGCGATGCTGGTATTGGTGCAACTACTTCTGAAAATTATGAGAGAAAGAACTATGTAAATATTGCTACTACGGGAACAGGATATCAAATATTTAATTATCCAGAAATAAGTCTATCAGTAACATATTCTAGCATTGGAATTGGTAGTACTGAGATAAGAGGTGAAATTAATGCAACACCAGTAATTAGAGGAACAATAATTGATACTTATGTTTATGAAAATGGATCAAACTATGGATCAAATATTTTAAATTATCATAAAAAACCAACTATTAAAATTTTAACGGGAACTGATGCCCAATTAAAACCTGTTATTGTAAATGGAAAAATAAGTAGTGTATTGGTTCTTTTTGGAGGATCCAATTATATTTCCAATCCAGACATAAAAGTATCCGGTAAAGGAACAGGGGCTTTACTTAGGTCTGTAGTTACAAATGGAAAAATAACTTCAATAATTATTGTTAATGGTGGAATTGGATATGAATCTGATAGTACATCAACACTTGCAGAGCGTTCTGGAAAAAATTCAGTTTTTGATGCTCAAGTTAGATCACTATCAAGTAATAAGTCATATCAATATGGAATACAAAATGTATTTTATAGAGAACCAGCAAATCAAATACTAATAAAATCAAATAATAATTTACAATATTTTGTTTGTGGATATTCTGAAACATTAAAAAATCAATTTAATGACCCAAATCCAACTACCAATCATTCACCAATTATTGGATGGGCATATGATGGAAATCCCATTTATGGTCCATATGGATATTCTAATCCAAATAATAGAAATTCTTCAATAAAAAGAATAGTAACAGGATATGCTTCAACAACTATTGTAAATAGACCATCTGGATTTGATCTTGGATTTTTTAATGAAGATTATATCTTTAATAATTCTGGAGATCTAGATGAAAATAATGGAAGATTCTGCATAACTCCAGATTTTCCAAATGGTGTATATGCATATTTCGCATCAACTGTAGAGGATCCTTCTGGAGATACTGTAGGACAATATCCATATTTTATTGGCAATACATATAGATCTAAATTTGTAAAAGAAAATATTACTCTCAATCAATCATATGATTTTAATAGTACATCTTTACTAAGAAATACTTTACCATATAATGCAAATCAAAAATATTCAGGTAATGATTTTATTATCGAATCCAATGAATTAATAAATCAAACAACCTCTATAGAATCTGTAATTCGTGGAAAAGTAGATTCTTTTGATATTATCAATTCTGGAGATGGTTATAAAGTTAACGATAAGTTGGATTTTGATCAAACTAATAGTGGAGGATATGGATTATATGCAGAAGTTTCTGAAGTATTCGGAAAAGATATTGTAAGAATTAACACTTCAACAGTAAGTTATAATGATTCTCTTATTGTTAGGGAAAATTTTGACAAATTAAAGGTTGTAATAAATCCATATCATAACCTTACAAATGGTGATGCAATTTCTATCTCAGGACTTTCTACAAATCTATTCTTATTGAATGATTTTTATAAAGTAGGATTAACAACATATTCATCATCTCTCTTAAAAAATATTGGAGATGCATCAACAACAGGAATTGTTACCAATATTCCACTATCATCAATTCCTAAAAATATCTCTATTGGAAGTAGCATCAAAATTGGAAATGAAATTTTATCCATATTAAATATTTACGACCAACCTAATGTTTTAAAAGTTAGGAGAAATGCTAGTGGAATAGCATATACGGAGACAACTGCAGTATATTTTCTACCAAATTCATTTGAAATTTATAAAGATACTGATCCTTTTGAATCAAAAGATACAAAAATATCTTTCTTTAATCCAAGATTTGCATTGGGAATAGGAACAACTCCTGGATTAGCATCTAATAAAGATTACTATATTGATAACGTAAAGTATACGACAGCAACTACAACTCAATCGATATTTTTACCAAATCATCCCTATCAAACTGGCCAAAAAGTTACTCTCAAAAGACCAGCTGGTACAACGGGAATTAGTGTTGCAGATACTCCTACTAGTGGATCATTTGGTTTACTTGTTAGTTCTACTACTGAAATTTTATATGCAATCAATAAGTCAAAAGATTATATTGGTATTGTTACTGATAGATCATTAACATCAAGCACAAATGGACTTTTCTTTCCAGTAGTTACTGGATCCAATAATGAATTCTATCAATTTGAGTCTGTAGAAAAACAGGTGAAGGCAAATATTAATAAAATAGAATCTACAGTTTCAGTTTCCACATCACATCTGTTACAAAAAGGAGATATAATAAAATTAACTGTAAACCCAAATACTTCTGTTGGAATAGGAACTTCTATTGCGGTTCGCATTAAATTTAACGATACATTTAAAAAATTATTAGTAAATCCTATTAATATTGCTTCATCATCGATTGATACACAAAGGGATATAATTACAATTCCTTCACATAATTATAAAACTGGAGATAGTGTATTTTATAATTCTGCAGATACTATTGCAGCTGGATTGCAAACTGGAAGATACTTTGTTTGTAGAATTGATGATAATAATATCAAATTATCCGAAACCTATTATGACTGTTTTTCAAATACTCCAAGAACGGTAGAAATTTCTAGTCAGGGTGGTAATTTGCAGGAATTGAGTTTAATCAATCCACCATTGGAATTTGTAAAAAATAACCAAATTGTATTTGATGTTTCAGACTCTTCTTTATACGGATACGATTTTAAATTTTATTATGATAATACTTTTAAAAATGAATTTGTATCCGTAGCGACTACAAGTACTTCTGGATCTTTTTCAATCTTAGGTATTGGAACAGTTGGTCAACCTGGAATTGGCACAACCTCTACAAAAATGATAAATTATTCTCCAGATTTACCAAAAAAATTATTTTATAATTTGGAAAAACTTGGAAATCCTCTAGAATTGGATGATTTTACGCAAAATTTTTCAAAAATAACTTTTGTAGATAGTATCTACACAGGACAATATCCTGTTTATGGAGTTGGAACTACTACATTTAAAATTTCGTTAAATAATTTTCCAGAAAAATTATCATATACTAAAGCAGAATGTGATATTTTAAAATATTCTACAACATCAAAAACTGCCGCTGGTGGAATAGATAAGGTATCAATAATATCAAGTGGATTCAATTATAAGGAATTGCCAGTATATATTGGTACAAAATCACTAAGTGGTGATGGGGCGTATATTATTCCAAGATCAAGTTCAACTGGAAGAAAGAATCAAATAAGAATTATAAATGAAGGTTTTGAATATTCTTCAGATAAAACTCTAAGTCCAGAAGCCCTTATTCCTAAAGTAGTTACACTTGAATCTTCAAGTTTCCTTTCAAGTGTAGAAATTATTAATGGTGGAAAAAATTATTCGACAGAACCAAATTTGGTAGTGGTAAATTCCGACACTGGTGAAAAAATAGATTCTGGAGTAATTAGATGTAAATTGAATGGAAGTACAATCTCATCTATTATTATTGATAAAATTCCTAAAGGATTGCCTTTTAAAAAAGTAACTTTAAGAACAACAAATAATAGTAATGGGATTAGAATTTATGAGATAGAAACCTCAACATCTGGAGTAGCAACTTGCTATATTAGTACTCCAATTGTAGGATTTTCTACTGATCCCTTGGTAGCAGGGGATAAAGTTTATATTGAGGGAATTACAAATTATGTTGATGGATTAGGATTTAACTCAGAAAATCATGGATATCAATTCTTTGATGTTACCACATATTATTTTAATTCAAATCCAGGAAAATTTGAATTTAAAATACCAACTTTGTATGGTAATCCAGGAATTGCTAAAACCGTCCAAGACTCATTTGCAAGTTTTATTAAATATGAAAATTATCCACAATTTTCTGTTGATCAAAAATTATCGACATTTTTTATCGGTGAAAAAATTATTTCCGATAATGGATTTGGATTTGAAGAAACTGATTTAATTGTAACTGGATCAAATGGAAATTGTGTTAGATTATCCGGAAATTATAATTTATCACCAAATGAAATAATTAAAGGTTCATCATCATTTACTATTGGAACTGTAAATAAAGTTGATATTATTCGCGGAAACTTTATTGTTGATTATTCCAATAGACAAAATATTGGATGGAGAGATGATAGTGGAAAAATAGGTGAAGATACTCAAGTAATTCCAGACAATAACTATTATCAAAATCTTTCATATACAATTAAAAGTACAAGAGAATGGGAAGAAATTGTAACTCCAGTAAACAATTTAGTTCATACAATAGGAACTAAAAATTTTGCTGACAAACAAATAACAAAAAATGCCCAATCTGGACTTGCAACAGCGTCTGATCCTATAGTTTCAGCAATTGTAGATTATATTCAAGAATCCAATGTTACTACCATTAATAATATAGATTTTGGTATTGATATTGATCCTCTTTCGGATGCAACACAAATTATTAAATTTAAAAATATTAAATTATCCGATTATATCCAATGCAATACCAATAGAGTTTTGCAAATTGATAATATTAGTCCCCTATTCTCTAGTGTTGAAGATGAAAAAGATTTAACCTTTTCCATTATTTTGCCTCTAGATGTAACAAAAAGATTAACTAAAGCATTACTTCAAATTAGAAAAGTTACTACCAGTAATCCTGAGATTCAATTGATGGAAGTTGTTGTAATTAATGATAATCAGAATGTATATACACTTGTTAAGGGTTTATTATCAAATAAATACACTCCAATTGCAGAAGTCAATGGAGTTATTGATAGTTTTAATACTTTCTATCTTCGATTTGTTCCGGAAGATATATACGATTCTGATTATGATATCAAAATTTTAAAAACTGAATTCAATACTCCACAATCCGGAATTTCTACCTTTTCTGTTGGATTAACAAATTTAACTGCCTCGAATAAACTAGTTGGTGTTGGAACGACAGCAGTTGTTGCTTTCCAAGCATCTAAAGTCAATTCTTTTTTCACCAGTGTTGAATTAATTGATGTTGATACCAATAAGATGGATTATGTTGATTTTTATGTTGCACATGATGGAACAGATGTTTATTATAGTGAATTTCATTTTGATGATTCAAATTCTAATATTGGTAATTATATTGGATCATTTTCTCCACAGTTATCTAATGGAATAATATCTTTAAATTTCTCAAATACAAATTCCATTTTACCAGGAAAAACGGGAAGAGTTAGATATAGCAGTAAAACTGTAGGATTTGGATCTACTGCAGTTGGAATCGGTACATATAGATTTAAATTTCCCAGACAAAGGAATGGGACAGAATCTACGGCATTATATGAATCATCATATACTAGAAGTTCAACATCTACTGATATTATTTCTTTCGATAGTACAAGATTCTCATCACTTAAATCTACAGTAAAGGTAGGTTATGGTAAAACAATTGCATTGCATCAGATTTTAATGATTCATGATGGAACTGATGTGTATACAACACAATATCCATTCCTTTCTATTGGCAGTACATCTGGAATTGGTTCATTTGGTGGATATTTTTCTGGAAGTGCATTAAAATTGAGATTTTATCCAGATTCCACTACTGCCGGTCAAAATCTTGAAATATTAACATTTACTGAAGCTTTTTATACAAATCTTGATGAAGTAAATGTACCACCTAAGTTATTATACTCCCCAATTAGTGAATCATTAAGTATTGCTAAGTACTATGGATTAAATTCATTGAGAGTTGATAGATTAAATTTTGATTTGAATTATAATGGAACTCCAATTTTCAAAAAAACTTTTGACCCTGAAGATACTACCACATTAGATCTAACAACTCATACATTTAGAATTGATAATCACTTCTTCAGTACAGGAGAAGAATTAATATACAGACCAAAATCTACCTTTGTTGGCGTAGGAACATCTGCAATCGGAATTGGATTGACAGCAAACTATTTGGGTATTACCACCAATTTATTACCATCAATAGTGTATCCAATCAAGATTGATAATTCTAGATTTAGACTTGCAACAAGAAAAGAATATGCTAATGCTGGAATTTATGTAACATTCAGATCTTTTGGTGAAGGTAATGCACATGAACTTGAAATGTCCAAAAAGAATGAAAAATCATTTATTACAATAGCTAATCTAGCACAATATCCATTAAGTTATACTTCAAATTTGCAGACTCTAGTAGGAAATCCTGGTGGCGGAATTGGTATTGGTAACAGTATTGTTGCATTAAGTGGAATTGGTACTGTAACTATTGAAAATGTTATTAAAGTTGATGATGAATATATGAAAGTTATAAATGTTGGATTTGGAACTACTAGTATTGGTCCAATTACTTTTACTGGTAATGTTCCATTAGTACAAGTTATAAGGGGATTTTGTGGAACTGCCTCATCTTCCCATTTAAACGGAAGTAAAGCAAGAATTTATAAGGGTGCGTATAATATTGTAGGTAATGAAATATTCTTTACAAATCCTCCAAGAGGAAATATATTTGATTTGGTCGGACTTGATAACAGTAACTTGGTTAGAGAAAGGGCAAAATTTAATGGCAGAGTGTTTTTAAGAAAGAATTATAATACAAATACCGTATATGATGATATTTCGGATAAATTTAATGGAATTGATAATATATTTACATTGACGACTACTGGTATCAACACAGTTGGTCTTGGAACTACTGCAGGAAATGGATTGTTGTTTGTTAATGGAATATTCCAAACTCCAACTACAGAAAATGCTACCTTTAGCAATTTTGAAATTATTGAAAATAATAGTACAGGAATTACTAGTGTAAGATTTACTGGAATTACTAGTTCTAATGGAAGTCTAATTATTTCACAATCAGATCAAAATCAAAATGAATTGCCTAGAGGTGGATTGATTGTTTCTCTTGGATCCACTTCAGGTCTTGGTTATGCACCTCTTGTTGGGCTTTCAGTTACTGCTATTTTAAATGGAAGTGGATCTATTGTTGGATTTGGTACGACAGGTAATTTTGGATCTGGTTATAGGGCACCAATTTCTATTAGAGTGATGGATGAGAATCATACTGGTGCTGCAGCAACAATAACAGCAACTGTAGGTGTAGGTGGAACCTTGCGTCTTAATATTGTTAATGGTGGAACTGGATACGTAAGACCATCAATCATTGCCCCATCTCCAAGTTATGAGAATATGCCTGTAGTTGGAATTTCAAGATTAGGAATTGGAGCAACTACTACTACTGGTGTTGGTTTACTAATGAATTTGGAAATTGGTCCAAGTAATAGAGTTGGAATTGGATCAACTTTATTTGAAGTTAGTTCATTTAAAATAACAAGACCTGGGTATAGTTTTAAAATTGGTGATGAATTTACTGTAGCAGGTCTTGTTACTGCAAGATCTTTAAATTCTCCAATAGAACCTTTCAAATTGACGGTTCTTGAAGTATTTAATGATACATTTGCTGCTATTCAGTTTGGAGAAATGAATTATATTGATTCAATTCGAAGACTACAAGATGGAATAAGAACAAGATTTCCACTTTATTACAATTCTGAACTTTTAAGTTTTGAAGCAAATAGAGATGATCCAGATTCTAGTTTAATTGATTTCGATTCTCTATTGGTAATTTACATTAATGGAATTCTCCAAGATCCAAAATCTGCATATAATTTTAGTGGGGGCACATCATTTACCTTTACTACTCCACCAAAAGCAGAAGATGAGGTGTCAATTTTCTTCTATACTGGAACTAGGAATGAGGATAGTGTGAGAGTTAGTGTTAATGAACTAATTCAGCAAGGAGATACGCTCCAAATCAATAGTAATAATAATATTTCAGGAACAATAACTCAAGATAATAGAATTGTATATGATATCATTGGTTCAGATAGATTAGAAACTAATACATATACTGGCAAAGGTATTGATGGAACTAATTTTAAACCGATATATTGGACGAAGCAAAAAAGAGATTATTTAATTAATGAGACTGTTGTTCCCAAATCAAGAGATTCTATCGAATCTCAAATTTATCCTACTGCAAAAATTATCAAAAACTTCTCATCATCTGATACTGAATTATATCTAGATAATTCTCAGTTTTTTGATTATGAAGATGAATCTCCAGTAAGTACTTTTGATTGTTTAATAGTTAATGACGAAAATACATTTATTCCGGCAGAAGTAACTGCCAATGTGACAATAGATGGAATAGTTGGGTCATTAACTATTGTACAATCTGGTGGTGGATATATTGGAACAGAAGTTTCTATAAAAATTTCACCTCCCCAATCGATTGGAGTTGGTATTGGAACAACTGCTACAGCAAAGATTAAAATAACAAATGGGAGATTGACATCCCCAATTACAATTACAAATCCTGGATTGGGATATGAATCGGATTCACCCCCTAAAATTATTGTACCATCTCCATCTACTTCAACAAATATCGAATTACTAACAAATGTATCAATTGTTAGAGGATTTGATGGTGTTATCACAGGTATTGCAACTGCTCCTGGACTTAATGGAGCAAGTTTGGCTCTCAAGTTTACAATATTCAGAAATCCTCCATTATATACAGACCTTCAAGTTGGATATCCGATTTATATCAATAATACCAGAGTTGGTAATGGAGTAACATCTGTATACACTAGTAATTCAAGTGTAATTGGAATAGGAACAATCTGTTTGGATAATATCTATTATGTAGATGCTATTGATACGACTTTAGGTATTATTACTTGCAATATTCGTTCAAATACTTCTATAGTTGGCATTGCTACAACTGGAACTAATAATTATCCTGTTGGTAGATTCTCCTGGGGTAAGTTAGGTGGATTTCAAAGAACAAATAATATATCAATAGCAGTTACTGGAAAGACACTAGATGTTGGATTAACAACTTTTGCAAGTGTTCAAAGAAGAGGGTATGGATTAAGAAATACTGGATCTTTGAAAAAACGTGTGATGGGATTATAAATATAAAAAAAACCCAATATATGACTGCACTTGTAACAGATCAATTTAGAATTTTAAACGCTAGTAATTTTATAAATTCTATTGAAAGCGGTGAAAATTCTTATTATGTATTTGTTGGACTACCAAATCCACAAATAAATGATGGATTTGGTAGAAATGAAAACTGGGATAGATTGGATATTCCTGATCCAAACTTAGCTACAATTCCAAATCCAATCGATAATCAAGATTATCTTCCACATTATGGGGATACGTCATTATTTGGTAAAAAAATTACGAATTCAAATATAAGAAGAGCGATAAGAAAGATAGAATGGACATCTGGAAATAAATATGACATGTATCGCCATGATTACAGCATTGTTTCCCCATCTCCGGTTACAAATTCTTCAAGACTTTATGATACAAATTATTATGTAATAAATTCAAACTATCAAGTTTATATTTGTATTGATAATGGTTCATCTGGAATTAATACTACAGGAAATCAATCTCAAGATCAACCACTTTTTACAGATCTGGAACCATCCAGAGCAGGAGAAAGTACCGATGGATATATTTGGAAGTATCTTTTTACAATATCACCAAGTGATATTGTAAAGTTTGATTCAACGGAATATATTACTCTTCCAAATGAATGGAAAACATCAACTAACCCACAAATTGTTGCCGTAAGAGAGAATGGCGATTCTACAATTAATGAGAATCAGATTAAAAAAGTATATATTCAAGATAAAGGGCAGAATTATAATTCTGGCGAAGTGGATATCTTAGGTGATGGAACTGGAGGAAGAGTATATGTTTATGTAAATGAAAGCGGAGAAATTACAGATACTATTGTTACTTCTGGTGGAAAAGGATACACTTATGGAATTGTAGATTTGGGTCCTCTACAACCAGCAGGAACTATACCATATCCAGCAAAGTTGATTCCAATTATCCCACCATCAAGAGGGCATGGGTTTGATTTGTATAAAGAACTTGGTGCGGATAAAATTTTAATCTATGTAAGATTTGATGATTCTACAAAAGATTATCCAGTTGATACGAAATTTGCACAGATTGGAATTGTTAGAAATCCAACCAGATTTATTTCTACAGAATCTTTTACCGATCCCCAGTATTCTAGTCTATATGCTATGAAAGTTATCCCTAGTGGATCTAGTGTTCCAGTAATTGGGGAAAAAATTTCTCAAAATATTAGTGGAGATACTGCAGTTGGATACGTTGCTTCATATGATAGTGAGACAAAGGTTTTAAAATACTTCAAAGATAGATCATTATATTATAATCCGGCATTGTATGATCAGACGGATTATATCAATGTAAGTACAAATGCTAATGAAAATATCGAATTTTCTTTCAGTGCGGGTAGCGTAGTTTCTACTAGTGGATTTAGTTGCTCAATAGATTCTGGATTCAGTGGAATTACAACCATTCCGCCAGGTAGTAATAAAATTATAAATTTGGGAGTGGAATTTCAATATGGTCTTGCCAATCCAGAGATAAATAAAACATCAGGCGATATTATCTATATTGATAATAGACCATTGGTATCAAGAAATTTAAGACAAAAAGAAGACGTTAAAATCATCCTGGAATTTTAAAAAATGGCACAAAAAACTAATCTTAATGTAAGTCCTTATTTTGACGACTTTGATGCTGATAAAGACTTTTATAAAGTCTTATTTAATCCGGGGCGACCAATTCAGTCGAGAGAATTAAATATAATCCAATCAATTTTACAAAATCAAATTGAATCATTTGGTAGTCATATATTTAAAGAGGGATCTTTAGTTATTCCTGGAGGAGTAACTTATGAGAATAGATTTCATGCAGTAAAATTAAATCCAACAACATTTAATATTGATATTTCAGTCTATATTGAACAATTTATTGGAAAAACTATTATTGGGCAGTCTTCGGGGATTAAGGCAACTATCCAATATATAAGTTTTCCTGATAATGGAAATGTAGAGTACATAACACTATATGTAAAATACTTAGAATCTGGAGATGATTTTTCTACATCAGTTTTTATAAATGGAGAATCTTTAATTTGCACTGAAAATGTAACCTATGGAAATACAGTAATTAATGCTAGGACTGTTTTTGCGTCATTAATTTCCGACAATGCTACTGCATTGGGATCTTCAGTATCAATTTCGAATGGAGTATATTTTGTCAGAGGATGTTTTGTAAAAGTTCTGAATCAAACTATAATTTTAGATAATTATACAAATTATCCATCTTATAGAGTTGGATTAAAAATTATTGAAGAAATAATTTCAGCAAAAGATGATAAAACATTATATGATAATGCTAAAGGATTTAATAATTATGCGGCCCCAGGAGCTGATAGATTTGCAATAATATTAGAATTAACTAAAAAACCATTATCCGATTATAGTACGGATACGGATTTTGTAGAACTTTTAAGAGTTAGGAGTGGTAATATTGAAAAACTTGAAACAAAAACTGAATATAATTTAATAAAAGATTATATTGCACAGAGAACTTTTGAGGAATCTGGAAATTATACTGTAGAACCATTCACCCTTAGTGTGAATAATTCATTGAACAATAGACTTGGAAATGATGGTCTATTTTTTAGTGGGGAAAAAACAAATGAAAATAATGATCCTACAGATGATTTAATGTGTGTTAAGGTTTCCCCAGGAAAAGCCTATGTTATAGGTCATGATGTTATGAAATCGGGGACAAGTGTTATAGATGTCGTCAAACCAAGAGATACTGAAAAAGTCTTGGGATTTGGAGTTCCATTTAATATGGGAAATATTATTAGAGTAAATAATGTTTCTGGATGTGCAGTACAAAATCAAACAATTGATTTATATGATAGAAGAGTGGGTGATTCTGGTGTTAAGATTGGTGATGCTAGGGTATATTCTTTCAATTTAACAGATGCAGCGTATGTAGGTGGAACTACTAATTGGGATTTATATCTTTATGATATTCAAACTTATACTGAAATAACACTCAATAGTGCAGTATCCAATTCAGAATTACCAGCAACTTCTTATGTTGTTGGTAAGAGTAGTGGAGCATCTGGATATGCAGTATCTGCTGGTGGAGGATCCACTAGAATTAAATTGAGACAAACTTCCGGATCATTTTCTATTAATGAGCAATTGATAATTAATGGTGTAGAATCATATGTAAGAAGTGTAAAAAGTATTAAAGTTTATAGTGCAAAAGATATTAAATCCGTATATCAATCAGGATCCCCAACATTTACTGCGGATACTGTTTTAAATAAGAGTATTCCAAATGGATTTAGTCTTAATAATCAGATAACGGTTTCTGTTGGTGGAACTATTACTTCACCAAATAAATTATTTTCTGGTATTTCTACCAATTCAATTATTAGGTATGGCGTAACTGGATTTTCTACTGAGACTTATAATAGGGTAGCATCAGTTTCTGCAGATGGCCTCTCAATGAATGTTGTGGCGATACCTACTGTATCGGGCGTTTGTGTCGGTAGTCTTCCATCTACAGAGACCAAATCTTCACTTTTTATGGCAGACTCTGCAATTCTTAAACAAGAAGATGCATATCTGTATACCGAATTGCCAAATCCAAACGTTGCAGCTGTAGATTTATCAAATTCAAATATAAGTTTTTCCGCAGAATCGAATATTTCTACAACTGTTAGTGGAAATACTTTAACAGTATCTGCTTCAAATTTCAATCTTCCTGCAGGTATTTCTCAAGCATCTTTCCAAGCATACGATGAGCAGAGATATTCTATTCATTATACTGATGGCACCATAGAAACATTGACTGGAAATGAAGTTGTAATAAGTTCTAATCAGGTTATATTTTCGGGAATTTCAAATAAAACTATACACAAAATTAAAGCAACTTTTATTAAATCTGGAATTCAATCTAAGGTAAAAACTTTTAATCGTAGCAATAAATTAATTGTAAATCTATCAAAATATAATTCATCAGGAAGTGGTATCAGTTCATCTATTAATGATGGATTGTCTTATAATCAATATTATGGATTAAGAGTTCAGGATGAAGAAATTTGTCTAAATTATCCCGATGTTTCATCAGTATTAGTAGTTTATGAATCATTAGATGTTGGTGTTCCACAATTAGATCAACTCTCATTTTCATCTATTGTTAATGTAGCAGCAAATTCAATTATTGGGGAAAATATTATTGGAAGAACTAGTAATACCCTTGCCAGAATAGTTGCAAAACCTGGGGCATCTCCAAATAATTTAGAAATTGTTTATTTGAATTCAAATAGATTTTTTGCAAATGAGGAGGTTTTATTTGAAGAATCAAATATTATTGCAGAAATAGATATGATTATTTCTGGAAAATATAAGGATATTACCAATAATTTTAAATTAGATAGAGGTCAAAGAGATCAATATTATGATTATTCTAGACTAATAAGAAACAGGGGTGAAAGTGAACCTGCAAGACAATTGTTAGTAGTATTTGATCACTATGTAGTTTCTGCTACCGACAATGGTGATGCATTTACTGTACTTAGTTATCAAAAAGATAGGTTTGCAAGAGATATTCCATATATTGGATTAAGACAAGTAAGAGCAACTGATACTTTAGATTTTAGACCCAGGGTTGCAAATTTTAGTGGATCTTCTTCATCACCTTTTGATTTTTCTTCCCGAAGTTTGTCGATATCGACTATTTTTAAACCAAATGAAAGTTCACTAGTATCATATGATTATTATCTTGGCAGAACTGATAAATTATATTTGGATAAGTATGGGGCGTTAGTGGTACAAAAAGGAATTTCCTCAAGAAATCCAAAAGAACCATTAATTAATCAACAAGTATTAGAATTAGCCACAATTTATTTACCACCATATCTCTATAGTCCTAAAGATGCAAAAATATCTTTAATTGATAATAGAAGATATACAATGAAGGATATTGGAAAAATTGAAGATAGGGTTGAAAATCTTGAAAAAGTCACTTCCCTTTCGTTGTTAGAATTGAATATTCAATCTTTACAAATTCAAGATGCTGATGGATTCAATAGATTTAAGACAGGATTTTTTGTTGATGATTTTAAAACCACAAATTTAATTGATTTAAATGCTTCTTTATGTGAAGTGAATAATCAAACAAATCAATTAACACCAATAATTTCTAGAAATACCTTACAGAGTCAATTAGTACCTGCAGCGTCTCTATCTATTGGAAGTTTAGATCGCCAATCTAATTATCAATTACTGGATAATAAAGTACAAAAGACTGGTCTAGTAGTAACATTGGCATATGTAGAAACAGATTGGATTCAACAACCATTTGCTACATTAGTTGAAAATGTGAACCCATTCAATGTTATAAACTATAATGGATTAGTAGCATTAACTCCAGCGAGAGATACTTGGATTAGAACTATACAATTAGACAATAAAGTTCTTACTCATTCAAACACATTAAATCTCCAAATAACTACGGAAACTAATAGATTTAATTTAGACAGAGTTGATAATAGATCAAGTGCTGGTACTGGATTATCTGGAAGAACTGTTACGGTAGCAGATACATTTACAACTTTAAGTAGTAATACAACGACCCAAACTGCAAATACAAGATCTAGTGATACTAGTACTTCCCAAACAGAAGAAACTGCATTTGTCACTCAAACAAATGAAATTTATATCAGGTCAAGAAATACTCAATTTGTAGCATCTAATCTAAAATCCGGACAAAGATTCTATCAATTTTTTGATAATAATAGTAAGGTAGATTTTATACCAAAATTAATTGAAATTTCACAGGAAATAGAACTTATAAATCCAGGATCATCTGGAACATCTTTCATTATTGGTGAAAGGGTAATTGTATATAATGCTGCAAGATTGATAGCATCTTTCCGTGTTGCACAACCAAATCACAAATTTGGTCCATTTGATGCTCCAACAATTACTTATGATATAAATCCATATTCCAAAGAAGAATCTTTACCTACCAATTACAGTACATCAACACCAATCTTAAATATAGATACATTTTCTTTAGCAGATGAAACAGATCCAAGATATTTTGGATATTTGGTGCCAGTCTCGGTTATAATCGGAACAACAAGTGGTGCTACTGCATATGTCAAAGACTTAAGACTAATATCCGATAACGCTGGAGATTTGATTGGATCATTCTTCCTAAGAGATCCAAATACAAATCCACCCCCAACTGTCAGAATAACCACTGGTAATAAGACATATAGACTTACTTCAAGTCCAACGGATGAAACGCAATTATTAGGTAGTACTGATATTTCATCTGCACAGGTTAATTATCTTTCTGAGGGTACTACGCAAATGTACCAGGATATAGTCCGCAGAAATGTTATTACTGCCAATTTAGATCATACTCAAATTATTAATACTACCACATTAACTGAAACAACTCAAACGGCAGTATCACAATTTGAATTGCCACCTGAAGAATTAAATTTTATTACCAATATTACTCAAGATATTACAAACGTTACAAACGTTACAAACGTTACAAACGTTACAAACATTATTCAGCAACAGGCACAGAGACATACCGATCCTTTGGCACAAACATTTACGGTCGGAGTTTCAATAGATGCTGTTGCAAATCAATCATTTACAGAAGATATTAATGGAGTTTATCTTACTTCCGTTGATTTATACTTTAGAAATAAGAGTACAAATAATAAATCAATTACAGTTCAAATAAGAACTGTTGAGTTAGGAACACCAACATTAATGGCTGTTGGTGGTGTAGTTTTGAGTCCAAGTCAGATTAATATTTCAGAAGATGCTTCTGTTCCAACCAGATGCACATTTCCAAATCCCCTATTTTTACCCCCAGGAAATGAGTATGCCCTAGTTCTTCTGGCTCCAGAATCTGATGAATATGAAGTTTGGATTGCTGAAATGGGACAAAAGACTATTAATACTGCCGAACTTCCAGATGCTGAAAGTGTAAGGTATACGACACAATTTGCAGTTGGAAGTTTATTTAAATCGCAAAATGGATCGATTTGGACTGCAAATCAATATCAAGATTTGAAATTTAAATTATATAAGGCCGCGTTTACTCAGTCTAGTGGAACTGTATTCTTTCAAAATCCAGACTTGGGTAGAGGTAACAATTATATTAAGAGATTGTTTGCAAATCCACTTACAACTTATCCAAGAAAACTTAAAGTTGGTATTACTACTACTTATAATTCTAATTTAATTTCCCAATTGACAACTGGCAGAAAAGTTGGTGAGAATCTAAAGACCTATAATTATGGATATGTTGTAGGAACTGGATCATCAGCATCTTCTTTAAGTCTTACAACTGGTGGAAAAGGTTATGTTACAGATACTTTGGTTTCAACATACAATATTACTGGACAAGGTTCAGGATTAACTTTAAATATTTCAGCATCAAGTGGAGTAATTACAGGAACTCCAACAATTGTAAGTCCAGGAAATGGATATGCGGTTGGTGATATTGTTGGAATTCTAACATCAACGGTTTCTTCGAATACTGGAGAAGGTGCTAGCATTACTATTACTGGAAATAGCAATTCTATAGATACGCTATATCTCAATAATGTACAAGGAAATCAATTTGGTGATGGTTCATTCTTAAGTTATTTTGATAATTCTGGAAATAGAGTTACTTTAGGATCTACCTATATTAGAGGAAATTCAGTTCCATATGGATCAAACTATGGTGGCAACTATATTAAAGTTAATCATTTCAATCATGGAATGTATGCAAATAATAATAGAGTAACAATATCTGATGCTAGATCAAATGTTGCACCTGTACCTTTAATATCGGGTCTAGCATCTTCGGATGTATTAATTAATGTTTCTATAGCAGATACTGCTAATTTTAGAATTTTTGAAGGTATTCCTGTAAGTGCGGTAAATCCAGGATATCTGCAGATCAATAATGAAATTATTGAGTATACATCTGTAGGAGTTGGGATTATCGAAAACCTTACAAGAGGTGTAGATTCTACAATTCCAATTAACCATATAACAAATGACTTAATATACAAATATGAAGTTAATGGTGTATCATTGAGAAGAATTAACACAACTCATGATATTAGTGATTATGGACTCGATATTGATAGTTATCATATTCAAGTTAGTTTAAATGGTAATGATGTTGATGGTGGAGTGGCAACATTAGGTCCAGATAGAAGTGTTGATGGATTAATTGATGGATCTGGAGACAATGCACCTAGATTAGGATTCAATTTGGAGTCTACATGTGGAGGAACATCAACATTTGCTTCTGAAAACATTATTTTCAATAGTGTAATACCAATGTATCAAATTATTGCACCATCAGGAACTACAGGAGTAAGTGCTCAGATAAGAACCGTAAGTGGTACAAGTGCAAGTGGAACAGAAACTTCGTTTATTGACCAAGGTTATGAAGACGTTGAATTAAATGCAGAAAACGTATTGAATTCTTCAAGAATAGTATGTTCTACTGCAAATGAAAATGAATTTTTATCCAGTATGCCAAGAAATAAATCTTTCTTGACCGCTATTACCTTGACAACAAATAATTGGAACGTATCTCCAATGATTTTCTTAGATACTACATTTACTGAATTTATAAGTGGAAGATTAAACCAACCAATTTCCAACTACTCAACTGATAAGAGATCAAGTTCTTTAACAGATGATCCACATGCCGCAATTTATGTTTCAAATACTATTAGATTATCACAACAATCAAATACTTTAAAAGTTTTTGTTGCTGCATATAGACATTCATCGGCAGATTTTAGAGTTTTATATAGTTTAATTAGACCAGATTCATCTGAAATTGAGCAAGCATATGAACTTTTCCCAGGATACGATAATCTAACAATAGACAACAATCAAGATGGATATCTTGATGTTGTGGATCCTTCTAGAAATAGTGGATTACCTGATATTGCTGTTCCTTCAAGTCTGCAAAATCAGTTCTTAGAATATCAATATACGGCATCTAATATTGGACCGTTTACTGGATATAAAATTAAAATTGTAATGTCTGGAACAGATCAAGCAAGATATCCAAGATTAAAAGATGTAAGAACTATCGCATTAGCATGATGATACCAGTAGAAGGGCACACAAATTTATTTCGAGATGAATATAGTGGTGCAATAATTAATGCAGATAGTGTATCATACACTCAGTATAATAATAGTCTAATTAGTAGAAAATCTCAAAGAGAAGAAATTGAGAAAATGAAGGACGACATTTCGGAAATTAAAAACCTATTAAAGGAGATAATTAATGGATCCAAATGATATTACATTAGAAGATATTGGCAAATTATTCGAATATGAAAAACAAGCCCGAATTATTGAAAGTATGGATATTGAACAATTAAAAATTTTTGCAAAATTATATTGCAAATTATATTTAAAACAGCAAGAAGTAGTAAAAGATTTAATCTCGTAATAAATAATTAAAAATAGTTGTAAATAATGGCAAAACCATCGTCAAGGCAAGAGTTAATTGATTATTGTTTAAGGCGTCTGGGTGCCCCTGTATTGGAAATTAACGTTGACGATGACCAAGTTGATGATTTAGTTGATGATGCCCTTCAGTACTTCCATGAGAGGCATTTTGATGGTGTTGAAAGAATGTATCTGAAATATAAAATTACCCAAGCAGATATTGCTAGAGGAACTGGAAAAGGTACTGATGGGGTGGGAATTAAAACTACCACAGGAACATCTACAATTAATGGCGTATCGACAAATTTTAATTTTTATGAAACTGCAAATTACATTCAAGTTCCTGATTCTGTCATAGGAATAGAAAAAGTTTTTAAATTTGATACAAGTTCAATTAGTGGTGGAATGTTTAGTATTAAGTATCAATTATTTTTAAATGATTTGTATTATTTCAATTCGGTGGAATTATTGCAATATGCAATGGTAAAAAGTTATTTGGAAGACATTGACTTTTTACTCACAACAGATAAGCAAATTAGATTTAATAAAAGACAAAATAGAATGTATTTGGATATTGAATGGGGAGCACAAAAGGCAGATAGTTTTCTAGTAATTGATTGCTATAGGATTTTAGATCCCAATGATTTTACTAAGGTTTGGAATGATAGTTTTATAAAAAGATATTTAACGGCATTGATTAAAAGACAATGGGGACAAAATTTAATTAAATTTAGAGGAGTTAAACTTCCTGGAGGAATTGAATTGAATGGTAGAGAAATATATGACGATGCGGAAAGGGAAATAGAAGAAATTAGATCAAAAATGGCTCTCGAATACGAACTTCCACCCTACGATTTTATTGGATAATGGCACTTAATCCATTTTTTCAGCAAGGTTCTTCTAGCGAACAAAGACTAATACAACAACTAATCAACGAACAGTTGAGAATGTATGGTGTTGAAGTTGCATATATTCCAAGAAAATTTGTAAAAAAAGAAACAATCATTAGAGAAATTAGTGCTTCAAAATTTAATGATAATTTTATGATTGAAGCATATATCAATACTTATGACGGATACACTGGAGCTGGTGATATACTGACAAAATTTGGTATGAGTCTCAAAGATGAGGTAAATTTAGTTATATCAAGAGAAAGATTTGAAGATTTTATATCTCCATTTTTGGAATCAATGCCAGATGATGAAATTACTATTACAACTAGACCAAGAGAGGGAGATATAATCTATTTTCCTTTAGGTAAAAGATTATTCGAAGTCAAATTTGTAGAACATGAGAAACCCTTTTATCAATTGGGAAATTTATATGTTTATGAATTACAATGCGAATTATTCGAATATGAAGATGAAATTGGTGGATGGGAAGGAATGGATACCACAGTCGAAGAAATTGATGCTACATTAAAGACACAAGGTTATATTAATGATTTGGAATTATTTGCATTTACAAGTCAAGCACAGGCAACTGTTGGAATATCTAGTGGATATATTAGAAGAATAATACTCAATAATGATGGTTATAGATATACATCAACTCCAACGGTAGCCATAAGTTCAGCACCATCTGGAGGAACTAATGCTACTGCGGTTGCAATTACATCCTGTATAGGTGGAGTTTGCTCTATTGATAGAATTTTATTAACAAATGCTGGAGCAGGATATACTACAACTCCAACAATATCATTCATTGGTGGCGGTGGATCTGGAGCAGATGCTACTTGTGAGATTATTACAGATTCATATGGAATAACTAACGTAGCAATTACCACTGGTGGATATGGTTATATCAATTCCCCATCAGTTACATTTGGATCTCCAGGATTTGGTGGAAATTCTGCTTACGGTGCTGCAGTAGTTAGTATTGGAAATACAATATCACGAATTTTAATATCGGATGCTGGCAGTGGATATGGAAATACATCCATAACTATAGCATCTCCACCATCCCCAACAGGAATTGGTACTTATATATTCAATGAAGTTGTTACTGGATCTATTTCTGGAGCAAAAGCATCAGTTAAATCTTGGGATAAGGATACAAGTATTCTTCAAATTGGTATAACTTCTGGAGAATTTTTACCTGGAGAAACAATTGTCGGTAGTGCATCATCATCTAGATATACTCTTAAGAAATATAATGTGAGTCCATCATCAGATAAATATGAACAAAATGATGAGATTGAAGCGGAAGCAGATCTTATCATAGATTTTTCAGAATCAAATCCATTTGGAAATTACTAATGTTAGGAACATATTACTACCATCAAATAATTAGAAAAACTATTATTGCTTTCGGAACATTATTTAATGAAATTTATATAAAACATGATGATGAGAACGACAATGAATATTCGGAAATGAGGGTTCCATTGGCATATGGACCAAATCAAAAATTTTTAGCACGTTTGGAACAGCAACCCGAATTGAATAAACCAGTTCAAATAACTTTGCCAAGAATGTCATTTGAAATGGTATCTTTAAATTACGATGCTACTAGAAAAACTAGTGTAACTCAATCATTTAAGGCATCTGATGGAGTAAATTTAAAAAAAGTTTATTTACCAGTACCATATAATATTGGATTCCAATTAAATATATTTTCAAAATTAAATGATGATGTACTTCAAATTATAGAACAGATATTGCCAAATTTTCAACCAGCATTTACTGTTACTGTAGATTTGATCGATTCTATTGGTGAAAAAAGGGATATTCCAATTGTTCTTGATGATATTTCTTTTAAGGATGAATATGAGGGAGATTTTTCTACCAGAAGAGCATTAATTTATACTTTGAATTTTACAGCAAAAACCTACTTATTTGGACCAATTGCTAGCAGTACGGAAGGTCTCATCCGCAAAGTTCAAATTGATACTTATGCAAGTACTGACGTTAATTTGGCAAAAAGAGAAATGAGATACACTGTTGTTCCAGATCCAATTGATGCTCAACCTGGTGATGATTTTGGATTTAATGAAACTTGGGAACAATTTTCAGACTCTAAGACTTATAGTCCAACACAACAGACGGATATTTAGTAAATTATGAAAAATAATTATGAAGGATTAGATAATGCCCTGAATATTGAAAGTAGTATTGTTGAGGTAGAAAAACCTAAAGAAAAAATTGATATTCTTCCAGTAAAATCTGATGATATTAAAAAAGATTATGAATATACAAGAGCAAATTTATATTCATTAATTGAAAAGGGGCAAGAAGCAATTAATGGAATTATGGAACTTGCTGGAGAAGGTGGTTCTCCAAGAGCATATGAGGTTGCCGGTCAATTAATTAAAAGTGTTGCGGATACAACTGATAAACTAATTGATTTGCAGAAAAAACTCAAAGATGTCCAAGAAGATACTGTAAAGTCGCCAAGTAGTGTGACCAATAATGCTTTGTTTGTTGGGTCAACAACAGAATTGTCAAAAATACTTAAACAAGGTTTTCTAAATAATAAAGAATAATATAAGAATCTTGTGTTTAAAATAAAATCTCATAAAACAGTTGAACAGATTGCGAAGAAACATCGTATGGATGTTTCGGATATTCAAAAGCAACTTGAAATGGGAATTCCGATTGAACATGAACACACACAGGATAAAGTTTTAGCAACTGATATTGCTCTTCAGCATTTAGATGAGATTCCAGATTATTATACTCGTTTGAAAAAAATGGAAGCATCTGCAAAGAAAGAGCATAAGAAATTTAAAGATGTCAAAGAAGCAACTGATGGAATTAAAGCAAAGGATTATAAAGGCAGGTTAGATAAGTGGTTTGATGATGGTGGATGGGTTCAAACTGGTGGAAAGTATGATGGGAAACCTTGTGCCAAACAACCAGGACAAAAAACAAAACCTTATTGTAGAGATCCCGATGATCGTGCCACAATGGATGAAGATGAAAGAAATGAGAGAGCTGCTAAAAAACGTAAAGAAGATCCAAACCCAAATAGATCAGGTAAAGCAAAAATGGTAACTCAAGAATCTGCTGGTGAAAAAGACGCTTGTTATAAAAAGGTAAAATCTAGATATAAAGTTTGGCCAAGTGCATATGCGTCCGGAGCACTTGTAAAATGCCGCAAAGTTGGTGCTGATAGTTGGGGAACTAAAAGTGAAGCGTGTTGGGATGGATATGAAGCAAAAGGTATGAAGAAAAAAGGTAAGAAAATAGTTCCAAACTGTGTCTCGGTTAAAGAAGAAACTGGAATGGTAAGATACTGCCCACAATGTAAAAAAGATGAGACTCGTAGTGAGTGTAAATATGGACCAAAATATTGGGATATGTTCTCAATGCCAATTACTTTAAACAAATATGATCCAAATACTCCACATCCTGCCAATGAGGAGAAGGATTATGAGTATTCAATGGCGCGTTCTGAACTGAACACAATTATGAACGCCGCAAAAAGATTAAAGAAGAAGATGAAAGGTAACGGTAATATAGAGGCATGGGTTCAATCAAAAATTACCAAAGCTGCAGATTATATTGATACTGCTGCCGATTATATTGATAGTGGTGAAAGTAAGGTAAATGAAGATGTTACCATCGAAGATGCAAATGGTAATACATTCCTCAGAATTATTGACATCATTAAAGCAGATCGCCTGGTTAAAGAAACAATTAGTCCAACTATTGCTGGGGGAAGGTCTCCATACAAAAATCCCTCTCTCCCAAAAGAAAATCCAGATGATATAAAAATTAGAATTATAAAAGGAAAAGAACCAAAACTACCTTTAGCAAAGGGAGAAGGTGGATCTCCATACGAACCATATAAAGCACCAAAAGAAGATCCAAAAAATCCCTATGTTCCTGCACCAAAAAGACCAAAGGTTCAATTAGCACACTACGAATCTGAAGGAACTTATATTGAAGAGCAAGTAGCAGATACGAATATTCCTTCCGATAAAAAACCATTTGATGTTGCTATTCAAAAAATTATGAAAAGAAAAGGCCAGATGACTCCCAGACAAAGAATTGTTGCTTTAAAGCAGGCAGGAAAACTTCAAGGAGTTGATGAAGGAAAGACTTTTTTCCAATTTATGATTGAAGCATCTGCCGCTTGGCAAAGAAAAGAGGGAAAGAATCCTGAGGGTGGTCTAAATAAAAAAGGGATTGCTTCTTACCGCAAAGAGAATCCTGGGTCACATCTCTCACTTGCGGTTACAACAAAACCATCGGAATTAAAGAAAGGGTCAAAATCAGCAAATCGCAGAAAGTCATTTTGCTCCAGAATGAAAGGAATGAAAGCAAAATTAACAAGTGCAAAAACTGCACATGACCCCAATTCAAGAATCAATAAATCATTAAGAAAGTGGAATTGTTAATATGTCTCAAGACTTGAATGATTTTTTTAAATTATTAGCAGAAGATAAAAAAAAGAAAAAAGAAGAATTTGATTCTATAGTCGGAGACTTGGGATTAGATTCACTTTTTGGTGAAGTTGCTAATTTAAAGAAAGAAACTAAAAAGAAGAAAATACAAGAACAGAAAACTGTAAAGGCATTTGAGGATTGGTTATATTCAGAGACAACCAAAGAACAAGAACAAATTATTGAGGATGTAATTGAAAAATCTTTGGATGAAGTCCTTGAGGTATTAGAAGACCATAAGGAAGAACTTGAAGAACCCAAAGAAGAACTGATTGAAAAATCATTAGGACTTCTTGCTGAACCAAGTGATGTTAAAGTTCAACAAGACCCATTAACTCCATTAGACCAAAAGTTCGCAACACTTGATGATTTACAAAAACATTACAGCACTTTCCTTTCTCGTATTCAACAACAACTATCAACAGTTGGTGGTGGGGGAGAATATCGTTTTAGATATCTTGATGGACTTGTAGGAATTAAGACAAATCCAAGTGCGTATGATGGTAAGTTTCTACAATGGAACTCAACCACCAATAAAGCGGAGTTTGTAAATCCAAACGCTGTTGGTATTACAAGTATTGTTTCTATTAGTGGAGTCACAACTTATTATCAGGCAACCGATAATGATGATTATATTGGTGTCAATGCTAGTGTTCCTGTAACAATAGTTCTTCCAACATCTCCAAATACTGGAAAAAAAATCATCGTCAAAGATGAGGGAAATAATATATCTACATATAGTATTACAGTTCAATCAGGTATTGGTAAAAGTGTAGAAAACGATACTTCGGTGATTATGAATATCAATCACCAATCCCTAACTTATTTTTATAATAATTCTAACTGGTTTTTAATCTAATATGTCATACAATCCTCTTCCCCAGCCATCACAATCTGTAATTCTTACAGGTGCAGGAAATACATTAGTAAGTTTTGCTAATCCATTTCCAGTTTCATTAGGTTCTTCTAATATTACAATCACTGGTGATGTAAATGTAGGAACAACTGTATCAGTCACAAGTACTCCACAAGACCCAGTACATACTCATATTACAGAAGTTGGTTCAAGTGGTATTTTACAGGATATGGGTATTCCTTATCTTCCAGTAGGTATATCAACTTTTAATAATATTATAGTTATCAAACAATCTGAAGGCAGTTTATATTCATTCAACAATCACGCAACAAATACACATCGTGGTTGGACTATGGATGATACAATGAGACCCGTAATGAGTATTAGAGTGAATAGTTCTGGAACTACTATAGCAGATTTGGCAGAAATTACGGAATATGAAATTGGAAATAATAATGCCAATCAAAGTACTATCATCTATGAGTGGTATGAGGGTGATATTAATATTGCTGGAGCAGCAATTCCTGCTTGGAATTCATTAGGAACAAAATTACAATATAGAGTATATCAAGATAAGTATAGTAGTAATGCAGGAAATACCTTCACACAAAATAGTTCTGTCATGAGACATAGTGGAGTTATTATTGGAAAAAATACTTCTGATGATGAAGGACCATCAACTATGCATGGTGGAGCATCTCCAAATATGCTTACACTTTGTATGAAAAAAGTTGACAACTCAACCAAATCAGATGTTTGGTTTGCTTTTACTTGTAAAGAATTATCGTAAATAGTAATAATTACTTCTATGAATGTTATTAAGAACTTGTAAGAATTATGTCTGATAATATCTACTTAGGTAATCCCAATCTAAAACGGGCAAATACCCAGATTGAATTTACGGAAGAACAAATCTATGAATTCTTAAAGTGTAAGGAAGACCCTGTATATTTTGCAAGGAATTATATTAAGATTGTTACTCTCGACCACGGACTACAGCCTTTTAGAATGTATCCGTTCCAAGAGAAGTTAATTAGCAATTTCCACGAGCACAGATTTAATATTTGTAAGATGCCTCGTCAGACAGGTAAATCTACAACTTGTGTATCATATCTATTACATTATGCAGTCTTCAACGATAATGTAAATATTGCTATTCTTGCGAACAAGGCATCTACGGCAAGAGACCTTCTCAATAGATTACAACTTGCCTATGAGAACTTACCCAAGTGGATGCAGCAGGGTGTTATATCTTGGAACAAAGGTTCTTTGGAACTTGAGAATGGTTCCAAAATATCATCCAACTCCACATCATCATCTGCCGTTCGTGGTGGATCTTATAACATCATCTTTTTGGACGAATTTGCGTTCATTCCAAATCATATTGCCGATGACTTCTTTGCATCGGTTTATCCTACAATTTCTTCTGGTCAAAGCACAAAAGTCATTATTGTTTCTACTCCCCGTGGTATGAATCACTTCTACCGCATGTGGCATGACTCTGAGAAGGGTAAGAACGGATATGTGGCTACAGATGTTCATTGGTCAGAAGTACCTGGTAGAGACGAAGAATGGAAGCAGCAGACAATTGCAAACACTAGTGAGCAGCAGTTTAAGGTTGAATTTGAGTGTGAATTTTTAGGTTCTGTAAATACACTTATTAATCCAGCAAAACTAAGAAATCTCGTATATGAGGATCCAATCAAGAAAAATGCAGGATTGGATGTATATGAAGAAGCAAATGAAGAAAATAATTATCTAATCACGGTTGACGTTGCTCGTGGAATTGGTAATGATTATTCTGCATTTATTGTTTTTGATATCACAAATTTTCCATATAAGATTGTAGCAAAATACAGAAACAATGAAATTAAACCGATGATGTTTCCAAGTATCATTCATCAAGTGGCAAAAGGTTATAATGATGCCTGGTTGCTTATTGAAGTTAATGATATTGGCGACCAAGTTGCCAGTATTCTACAATATGATCTTGAGTATGATAATGTACTGATGTGTGCTATGAGAGGTCGTGCAGGACAGATTGTTGGGTCTGGATTTTCTGGTAAAAAATCACAACTTGGAGTCAGAACAACTTCATCAGTTAAAAAATTGGGGTGTTCAAACTTAAAGACACTTTTAGAAGATGATAAACTTATCATATGTGATTATGAAATTATTTCCGAACTAACAACATTCGCACAAAAAGGTAACTCATTTGAGGCAGAGGAAGGTTGTAATGACGATTTAGCAATGTGTCTTGTTATTTTCTCTTGGTTAGTAGCACAAGACTACTTTAAGGAAATGACAGATAATGATGTCCGCAAAAGAATTTATGAGGAGCAAAAGAATCAAATTGAACAAGACATGGCACCTTTTGGATTTATTTCTGATGGACTCGATGAGATGACAAGTTTTGTTGATGAATCTGGAGATAGGTGGTATTCGGATGAATATGGAGATAGGTCTTATATGTGGGACTACATGTAATAGTAGCAATTTATAAATACTTGTAGAATAAATTCTGGTCAAACGGAGAAAGACAGATGCCCTTAAATTTAGCATCTCCTGGACTTGTAGTAAGGGAAATTGATTTAACACTTGGTAGATCTACACCATCTTCAAATAAAATTGGTGGAATAGTGGCGCCCTTTGCTCAAGGTCCAGTTGAAGCACCAACTGTTGTAGAAAATGAAAGCGATCTTCTAAAGACTTTTGGAGAACCATATACAATTGATAAACATTATGAGCATTGGTTAACAGCCTCTTCATATCTCTCATATGGAGGATCACTTAGAGTAGTGAGATCTGACGATGCTGATTTAAAAAATGGTTTTGTTGGAACTGCTTCGAGTATAAAAATTAAAAGTTTAGAGCATTATACCGGATTGGGGTATGATGATAATACAATTCCTAACGTAACTTTTGTTGCTAAAAATCCTGGTTCATGGTCTAATGGTATTAGAATTGCAATTATTGATTCTAAAGCAGATCAAATTTTAGGACTTACCACAACAACATCAATTTCTGTAGGATTTGGAGTTACTCAATCAATTAGTGGTGTAGTTCTTCCTGGAGCTGGTACAACATCAGTTCTTGATGGATATTTAAGAGGTATTATTACTGAAGTTGGTAGTAGTACAGTTTCCGTAAAAGTTTTATCACATGTTTCTGCGGCAGGAACAATTACTAATGTCAATTATCAACCAAATGGGACATATGAGTTTACATCAGGTAGCAATTTAACAGTAAGAAATAGTAGTGGAACTGGAATATCGACGGCAACAGTAAATTCTAAAATTGATTGGTTTGATCAGCAGACTATTGGAGTTACTTCAACATCTGCGGCTGCGGATTTAATCTATTGGAATACTTTAGCACAAAGACCATCGACTTCGGAGTATGCTGCAGCAAGAGGGTCTAGATTTGATGAACTACATGTAGTAGTAATTGATGCTTTAGGAACGGTTAGTGGAAATGCTGGAACAATTTTAGAAAAACATTTATCACTTTCCAAAGCAAGTGATGCTCAATTCTCAGTTGGATCGCCATCATATTGGAGAAAATATCTTTCAAATTCTTCAAATTATATATTTGGTGGCAGTCAACCTGCAGGTATTGTAACTACAGGATTTGCTGGTATTAATACCACGGCAAATACTTTGGCTACAGATATTGGTTGGGATCAAGAAGCGGATGGAATTATTTTTGCTGCTGCTGGTGCTGTTACAAGTACTTTTGATGGTGGTAAAAATTATCATGGAGCATCCACAGTTACAACTGGAGCACTATCAGCAAATCTTGGTAATTTGGCAACTGGATATGATTTATTTGAAAATACAGATAATTTCAAAGTAGATTTTCTCTTAATGGGATCTGCCAATTATACTAAGAGTGGTGCTCAAGCACTTGCAAATAAACTTATTTCTGTTGCAGAATTAAGAAAGGATGCAATTGCATTTATTTCACCATATAGAACTGCTGCACTTACAGACACTGCTATAGACACTAATCCAACAGTAAGATCTTCTGAAGATATTACAACAAATGTCATTAGTTTCTATTCATCCATTTCATCCTCCTCATACGGAGTATTTGATAGTGGTTATAAGTACATGTATGATAGATTTTCTGATACATTTAGATATGTTCCATTAAATGGGGATATTGCTGGAATATGTGCTCGCAATGATATCAACAATTTCCCA
>Ga0209088_10000257_pt1 | contig 38603 bp, 62 predicted proteins | sample S_140625_EF_Meta_FD_187324 | JGI IMG/M metagenome (GOLD analysis project Ga0209088, IMG submission 187324) | Freshwater microbial communities from Lake Simoncouche, Canada to study carbon cycling - S_140625_EF_MetaG (SPAdes) (version 2) | ecosystem: Environmental > Aquatic > Freshwater > Lake ... | reverse complement strand
TCTGGAGCCGCTGAGTCAACTTCCGTCAACTCATCCTGCATCTCAACGTCCTGCTGGTCCCCACCTTCCGATGGCAACATCGCGCTGATAGCACTTGCCGCATTGGCAACATTTAAATTATCCATTTCAGATTCCTTTCAATTTTCCTGACCGCTCAAGTTTTTTGCGCTCAATCCAGCCGTTATCCACCATCTTCTTCAACTCAGTCCGCAGGTTGTCAATGACTTGAATCATCAGCCACGCCTGCTCACGCTTTGCAGTCTCATCAGGAAGGCTTGTCTTCCACTTGTAAATCTGCATATCTTGTAGTTGCTGCAGGGCATTGGTAAAAACCTCGTCTTGGAGCAGTAGCTCTGACTTTGTGCCCTTGCGGATAACGTCTTCCTCGGTCATTGAAAGGTTCCTTGTTGTTGCATTTGTTGTTTGAGCAGCTCACGGTCAATGTTCTGTTGAGCCGTGATTTCTGCCGTGTTGATCTGGGTGTTGTACTTCAACTCCAGCTCGTACTTCTTCAGCGCCATCTCCTGGTACATCTTGTCCCGTGCGAAGTCATCGTCCATCATCATCTTCTGGCGGCTTAGCTCAAGCTCTGCTGCCTTCTTCTGGATGTCGGCCTGGATGCTCTGTGCCTGCACTTGCGCCAGCACTTCCTCGGGGGTTGGCTTGGGTGCAGGTGGCTGTGGCGGCTGGTAGTCGGCGGGTATCTGGTTGAAGAATTGGCTTGGGTCTTTGAACCCGTTCAGTTCCACAATCTTCCGCAGGGTGCTGCTGTACTGTGCTGGCGTCACCAAGGGATTCACCACACCCAGTTGGGTCAGAACTTCTTGCTGCTTGGCGCTGATCTGCATCAATGCCGCCACTCGCTCGTTGGTGTCGCCGTTGCCCATGCCGATGTTGATGGAGCAGTCCATCGCAGCGTCCCAGGCCCGAGGGTCAATCTGCACAAATTCATTCCTCAGGCGCACCATGCGAGCTTTGTCCTGGTGGGTGGTCACCAAGAACAAAATGCTCTTGAACAGCTTCTTCATGCCCTCTGCCATTAAGCGGCTGATCAACTCAATGCGGCCCTGGCTGGCTGAGATGGTCGCTGCCACCGCGGCCTTGGTGCTGGACTGCAGGGCATCAGCATTCAAGCCCATTGCCGCTTTGCTCATGCCAGTACGGTCCTCACGAATCTGGTCAATGTAATCCAGCATCGGGAATGCTGCCTGGCCCACAAATGGTGTGCTGAACGGCTGCACCATGCCGGGTGCCCTCATCCTGATGATGGCGCCTGTCTCGTTGTTCAGCACATCATCAATGTTGACCTGCCCCTCAACGATTGCAGTGCGGGGGTGGATGCTTTGCGCCAGGGAGTCCAGCGTGTTCCTGAGAATTTCGCTTTTGATCTCCTGCAGGTCGTGGGTGATGTCAAAGATTGACATTGCTTCCAGGGGTGAGGTGTGAGGCTCGGGGTCACAAGGGAAGTCAATAAACGGTATGTAGGACGATGGCAGGTTCCGCACAATCTTGTAGCCGCTACCAATACAGCAGACCTTCCGCAACTCAGGAATACCGTCCTTGTCGTAGTCCACTCGCAGGTAAGCCTCAACGTACAGTACCCGCTCCATCATTGGGTTGGCGCTCTCCACAGACACACCAAAGCTGCTCATGGGCTGTCGCGCCAGGTATTCCTCGTTGGTGTCCAGGTCGTTGCTGGTGATGTTCTCCCGCACCTCATCCTCTTCGTAACCCATCTCAATCAGTTGCGCCACGGTGGCCATCTGGCGGTGGGCAATAATGGCTGAGTCTTCAAATGACCTGGCCCTACGGTCCAGCAGCAGTTCCTCGGGCGGCACAGACATAATCCGCACCCGCCCACCCTTGATCTTGCGTTTGATCTGCACATCGTGCATTGGTTCCATCATCTCATCTGGATAGGTGTTCATCACCATCACATCGGTCTGCTCCTGCATCAATATCTGCAGCGTCTGGTCATCTAGGCCAGAGTATTCTTCAATGCGAACAGTCTCATCCTCCTCCCACCAGCACTTCATAATCCCGCACTTCCGCACCAGGCTGTCTTTAAAAGTAGCGTAGGTGGTCAGGAAACCGTTGTTGTCGCTGTTAAAAATGAAGTTGCAGTAGTCAGTGGCCTGCTGGGCGTTGGCAACGTCTTCTGGCCCCGTAGGCACAAACTCAACCGTGTTTTCGCTGCTGAAGAATATCCGCATCAGGCTGGGCATCATTGCGCTAACGGTGTCTCGCACCTCCATCGCCACCACTTGGCTGCGCCCATCTTCCTCAGAGCCAAACAGGTCGCCCCTGTAGTATTCAGTGCCCTTGGCGCGAATAGGACTCAGGTCGGTGTCAATGTAGCTGACTGCATCGGTCAGCTCAATGCTGATGATGCCTTGCAATTCATCAAGGTCCATGACCTCAATGGCCTGGGTGTCGGTGTTTAGATTTTCCATTTCAAAACCATTCTTTCGCGTAGGTTGGACGATGTTGCTCAATCCAAGGTTTAGCCGCCAGCGTCAACTGATATGCATCCCGTCCTATGGTGCTGCTGCCAATATGGTGAACGTAGCTGGCACTTAGAAAGTGCTTGTAGCCCTTCTTTACCAGGTCAGCGCAGATGACATCATCGCTGAAGTAATTAATTGGAGGAAACTGACAATCCTCAAATGCCTCTGCAGACATCCAGGCAAATATCGGACTGACCACCGATATTGGCCTGACAAATGATTCATGGCTGAACTGCATATTGTTCAGCTCCTCCCCGTTGTTCCAGCGAATATTCTGCAATGGCCTCACGGCATCGGACCTAGCCCCCACCAGGCCAGGGTTCTGGTTCAGCTCCTTGCAGATAGACGCATCATCCAGCAGCATCCGGTAGCTGGATGGCGTCAACACAATGTCGTCATTGGCAATCACTACGGCACCATGCCCGTCACGCAATGCTTGCCTGATCACTGCGTTGTAGTCATCACCAAAGTTGGTGGCATCACCAAAAACTAAAGTGCAGTTCCAGCCGTTAATTACCCTTTCTGGCCCTTTTAGGTAAATCTGGACATCAGGCGCATACTGCCGAATGCTCTCCAGCAATACGGGTAAACCCTTACCGTGGACGGTGCTGATGACGATGGGAGGGTTCATTTCAATTCAGTGTCCACTTCCTCGTCTTCAACAATCCACGCATCGCAGGTTCTGCTTGACGCGCACTTGAAGTCAAATATCTCGCAATACCCCAGATCACCAGCCTCAATCACCGCCCAGGGGTCACCCTCATCACCAATACCCTCGGCAATGCAGGATTCAATCTCATCGCTTTGGTTGAACGCAGAGCAGTTACCGCAACGGCTCATCTTGGCATCCTTGGCGCTGACATCCCACTTCTCTGCCTTCCGCATCCAGAACTCGGTGTTGGGCAGCTTGGGATTCTCGGGACCGTATGCGGCCTTGGTGATGGCCTTGTCTCGGTTCTTGAGATTCAGCGTCACATCTTGAGTTGCCTCTGGACAAGAGTCGCCAGGCTCTTTGCCGCCCATGATAATCATCACGGCGTGTTTCATCTCTTTGGGTATGGTTCTCATTTCATCCCCTTTTTCATCTTCTGCGCCTCGGACATGGCAATCGCCACGGCCTGGTCACGGGTCTTCACCTTCTGACCGGAGCTGCTCATCAGCTTCTTGTCCTTGTACTCGCCCATCACCTTTGCAATTTTCTTTGTTGCTGCTGTGTATTTCATGCTGCCCTCGTTAGGTTACGTTTAATCCCCTGGCCCCACTTGCTACCGCCAAAGCTGCCATACATCGCAGTCCCGGCATCGCTGGCAAAGGTCAAGCAGAATGCGTCTGCCTTGTCTGGTGAGGCTAGACCACGCTTGCGAATCTCGTCCTTGCCCTCAATCTGAATCTTCCCGCTGCTGGTGAAGAAGTACCGCACCGTTGCCAGTTCGGCAATCAGACCCTCATCTTTGGGAATCTTGCAGTCTCGCTTCTCCAACCAGGCTTTGGCTTTGTGCCACAGCTCAGCCTTCAGATTGCGGTAGGTACTCCCCAATGCCGGGGATTCTGCCACATTGATGCCAATGGCTGGTAACTTTAGTTCACGCAGCCTGTCCACCACCCCAGCCCCCAACCCAATGCTATCCACCATGATCTCATGGGGGCGCTGACTTGGCGCCAGTGCCTGGTACTCAGCCATCACGGCGCCAGTGAGCTGCATCAGGTCCAGGTTCTTCCAGGTCTTCAACTCAGTGATCACATTCCCCTGGCGCTTGCACAAGGCGCTGCGGTCACTGCCAAACCTCGCAACGTCCAGCCCCCACACCACTTGGGCAATGGGACTCATGGCAACGTCCCGGTTGATAGCCGCCTCCAGCAACTCCATCGGTATCACGGTGTCGTCATCGCTGCGCGGGAAGTCTCCCAGCACCCGGATGCGGTAGGCGTTGGACTCCTCGCCGTACCTGCTCTTCATCTCATCCATATAAGCGTCTGACACGCGAGGACTATCGGCGCAGCTCACCTTCATCGTCACCCAGTCATCCCTCAATCGGTTGTGGGTGTCGTAGAAGAAACCGCTGCTCCTGACCGGATTTCCCAACAGCAGAGTAACTGCCTTGTGGCCTGACATACTGCCTGCTGCAGCCTCAAATACCTGCTCGGGGATACCGCTGGCCTCGTCAGCCACCAGCATCACATTCTCACTGTGCACTCCCTGTAGTGCCTCTGGCTGCTCTGCTCGGCTGGTTCTGGCGCTGACGAAGGCTTCAGTGGGAGCCTCCTTCACCTCAATGCGGTCCTGCTTCACCTCAAGCTGCTCCTGCAAAGTAGTGGGAAGTTGTTTCACCCAGCGTTTCAACTCAGCAAACAGGGCGTCATATAGCTGGCTGCTGGTGGGCGCTGTGACCACAATCTTGACGGGAAACCGCAACAGCAGATACCAGATGATTGCCCAGGACGCTGCCGTACTCTTCCCTACGCCATGCCCTGACCGGACGCTGATGCGGCGGTTGTTTGCCGCAATGTGGTTGAGAAACTCTTCCTGCCAGGGGTCAGGCTTGACGCCCAGCACCTCCTTGACAAACAGCACAGGGTTTTGTCGGTAGAGTTGTGCAAAAGCAACAAATGGGTTTTCACTCATTTTTTAAAAATTTTTTGTGGTCAATGTGGGCAGTTTGGTGGGTGTTTTGTGCTGCAGTTTACACCCCCCAGCTTTTTGTCAAGGGGGGGGCTGTACGTCTATACAGTGTCAGCCTCGATGTTAGTGCTTACTTCGATTTGCCGTAGTGCATCCAGGCGCAGGCTTCCGATGTTAATGCTCACTTCGGTTTGCTTGGTGCCATATTGCTTTGGGTCCCATCGCTCAGCCAGCCACTGCCTGGTTCTGATTCGATGCAATGGGCGAGATGGGTTGTCATCCGATATGCTGTCAGCTATCGTCAATGTCTCGCAAGCCATCATGTCAGCGGCGCGCACGCGCGCCCGGAGTATAGCGTCACTGAAGCCCGTTTGGTCTATCCATATGTCCAAAGCCCGTTTGCTGATACCTAAGGCGAGGCAAACGTCTGCAATGCTCTTGCCGTGCTCTAACATGCCTGTGATCAATTCAGGGTCTATTGCATCGAGCAGCTCTAGGTCCGACCGTTTTTTTTTCGTTCCTGCCATGATGGTCCCTTGTAGTCAATGCTGTAGTCAATCTGTAGGCTGTAGTCTTTTGCCTGATTGACTACAGCTTTTCATTGGCGCCGTAGTCATTGTAGTCAATGTAGTCATCTATTTCATGAAAGCTCACGTTTGCGCGCTGGCGCCCGGTCTAACCTATACATATATATCTCATATAAGAGTTAAACAGAATAGATGACTACATTGACTACAAACAGCCATTTCCCCTCTGTACGCATGTAGTCAATCACGTCAAAAAACATTGACTACAAATTGACCACATTGACTACAAACCAGGGTAAACACCTAGAATTTAGTTGTTGACACGTCACTAAATCGGTTACACTGCTAACTATGGCAACGACGCCATGCACTAAAGTAAGGTACACCACATGAACAAAATCTTAGGTTACATCGCATATGAGGGTCCATCGGTTATCGATGGCGCGCCGATTGTCGTTATCGTCAACAAGCTCGACGGGTCCAAAAATGCCAAGACTGGCGCCATTGTCCAGAGCTTTATCATCCGGTCCCATGTCAATCCAGTGCGCGCGCTGCAAACCGGCGCCGATGCGAGCGTATGCGGCCAATGCGAGCATAGGCCTAAACTGGCGCGCAGGACCGGCGCATCGCCATGCTATGTACAAGTAGCAAAATCAGTGCTATCAGTCTATAACGCATACAAGCGCGGCCGGTACGTGCGCGCCGATGCAGCGACAATAGCGGCCGCTCTACAAGGCAAAATTGTACGCATCGGTACGTATGGGGACCCATGCGCCGCGCCAGCAACAATGTGGACCCAAATAACCCGTTATGCGGCCGGCCGGCGCGGGTATACGCATCAATGGGACCGGCCAAATTTTGACGTCGACGCATGGGCGCCGCTTGTAATGGCTAGCGCCGACACAATCGATCAAGCTGCGAAAGCCAATTTACTCGGCATGCGCGTGTTTCGCGTCAGCATCGGTGTCGACGTGCAAGCTGGTGAGGCGCCATGCCCGGCTAGCGCCGAAGCCGGTAGAAAATCGACGTGCGCCAAATGCACATTGTGCGCCGGTACATCAATCAAAGCGCGCGATATCGTCATCGCGGACCATGCGGCCGGCCATGCGCGTCGTGTCATTATGCTAGCTACAGCTTAATGTTCGACTATGAGCGGCCCTTGTGGCCGCTCATGGGCGCGCATTCCGCACGCTATAACCTAAAGGGTACAGAATGAAACACCAAACAAAAGCACAGCGTCAAGCCCGTTATCTGACCGAATTTAACGACGCTGTTATCGCGCTCGATCCGTCAAAATCTGGCCGAATTGACTGGCCGACGGCCCTACACTTTTATTTCACGGGCGTGCCAGTGGCCGACGCTGCGGCCCGGTATCTGGACAATGGCGCCAATGAGGTAACAGCATGATCCGCTCACCAACAATCAAAGCCCTGCGCCAACTATTCGGCGCCGACGCTGCCCAGGCCAAAGCACTGCTGAAAATGTCACGCGACCAGCTACTGCGAACGCCCGTAGGCGCTGCGCGCGTCGCCGAGTGCTACCACGCGCCGACGACTCAGGACATTCGCATGGAGTGTTTAAACGCGCTCGGCGGGTTTCACGGCGTGGAAGGGTTCACTACTCGGCGCGGCGAGTGCCTGTACCTCAACGCTGGCGACACCTACACGCCGACGCTGGTGCGCTACGGTTCGTCTTACCGAATTGCCTGCTGGGGCGATATCGCCGAACGGCACGGAGCGACGGCATGAGAGCCGCGACTCTTCTGCTGGCCCTGCTCATGCTGGCGTGGTTACTGGCCGGCGCCCTGGCCTATTTTGACGTGCTAGTCGCGTGATGGACTATGAGCGGCCCGACCGGCCGCTCATGGGCACTCATGCCAATAACCTGGAGTACATTTTATGAAACGCATCATCAACGGCAAAATCTACAACACCGATACCGCGACGTTTATCGGTAACCGCCAGCACAGCCACCGGGGTGACTTCCAGTTTGAAGATACCGACCTATACCGCACCCCTAAAGGCGCATTTTTCGTGCAGGGCACGGGCGGCGCCTACAGCCGGTGGTCGCAACCCTGTGGGAGTAATGGTATGACCGGCGGCTCTGGCATACAGGCCATGACCCCGACCGAGGCCCTGGCGTGGTGCGAAGACTCAGGCATCGACGCCGACGTTATCGCTCAGTATTTTTCGGTGGAGGAAGCATGAAAAAATCTAGCGACTACCGAATCGAGCGGATTCGCGCTCTGACGTTGAACGGCAAGAGAGTAAAAGCATTCGACGCCTACGTTAAGCAGGGCGACGCTTTCGTTTTTCAAGGCGCATTCAGTGCGCCAGCGCGCGCCGCTAATAGAAACTTGTGGCTTATCCCGAATGAATCAGATACCGGACCTATGGAGAATCAACTATGAAAACCATCACCCTCAACCGCGCCCGGTACACGGTACGCGACGACAGACATTCATTCCTGAGCGACATTCTGAAACTCACGGGCAAGCATAAGCCTATCCGGCCACGGGGCGGCGACCGGCGCCTGTACCCGACCGACGGCGACGTTAGTACGGCGGCCTACGTGCAAGAGTACTACGCCCTAAACAGCAACAGAAAGCTATTTAAAAACGATGCGGCGCCCTACGGCGACGCTAACCTAGCGGGTTTCTATGAGAATCTTAGCGACCGCCTGACAGTGCCCGAGGGTGAAGATAGTCTGGAGGTCTGCGATGACGTTCTGGCATAGCAAGTGGCAGTTTGACATTAGCGGCCCGGTGACGTTCAACCACCGCCGGGGCCGGTTCTGGGACGTTCGGTTCTGGGATCGCGGCGGCTGGGCGTATCAGGGGCGCCGGTTCTACCCGCTCGGCACCCGCCGGGCGACCATCATCCTGGAGGTATGCTGTGCGAACTGAATATCACAACGACGAATTTATGATCACATCGGAGGTCATGCCGACCGACGACGGGCGCTGGCGGGTGCAGCTGCGCGACGACGACTCAGGCCAGACAGTCGGCCCGGCGCGGTTCTACGACAATCAGGCCGACGCCCTGGCTTATGCGGAGAAACTATGCTCTTAGTGGCCGCGCTGCTCGCCGCCCTGGTGGCGGTACTCTTCAACCTATAACCACAAGCCCCGAAAGGGGCTTTTTTATGCCACGGCCCGGCGCATGTCGGACTTCGAAAGCCCGGCCACGTCGGGCGCCACGAAGATATGTTTCTTGGTGGGGAATTCGCGGGAGGTCAACCGGCCCATGTCCGACCACCCGGCCTCGCGCAGGGCATGGAATAGCGCGGCCTGCACAATCTTGACGCCGGGCGGCGCGGCGCCAGACCCCTGGACCCGGTCGCATATCGTGTGAAACGGCGAGCCGATCACACCAGCCGCGAACGGCCCCCGGCGCTCGCGCAGCATCTCAGTTAACACCGACTCGGCGGTGCTCATGCCAGCGTCGATCATAATGGCCTTGGCCTCGGTCAGTGGCGGCGGGGCCGACGGGTTGAAAGCGGACACGTCACGCGCAGCCAGCCACGCCGCCACGCCAGCGAAGCCGCCCCTGTGGAGGTACCAGTTCCAAAGGGCGACGGCCTCGGCCTCGGGGAGGCGCCCGGCCTCGGCCCACGCCACGAACCAACGGCGATCGTCGGAGGGCAGTGAGATGGCTACGCGCTCGTTAGAGAAGGCGACCACTAGCACCCGGTTGAGGGCCATGTAGGGGTGCAAGCCTTTACGGTTGATGGGGAGGTACTCGGGCGGGGCCGCGATGATGGGCTTGAGGTGGTTCTCAAGCGCCCGGCGGTCACGGGCCTCGGCCTGGCGCAGCTCGGCGATCTCCATCACCTCGCACTCCAGCCCGTAGCCCCACTGCGAGGTCAAATCGTCATTCTTAACAACGGCGCAGTTGAGCTTAGCGGCGCCACCAATGGCCCAGAAAAAGGGGGCGAAGAGACTGTCCTTGCCGGAGCCTGGCTTGCCGCCCAGCAGGACGGCGTGGTTGATCTTGTGGCCGGGGTACTGGACCTTGTGGGCCAACACGTTAAGGAGATGCTCACGCTCAAACTCAATCGGCAGCATACGCTCGGCGTGACGCAGCCAGCGGCTCACGTCACAAGCTACGGGCGCCGGGCGCGAGTTGCGCCAGCGGTTGCCGTACACCAGCCCGTCCCTAGTGACCAGCACCGGCTCGCCAGCGGCGTAGGTGACGCCGACCAAGGACCGGGCGCCAGCCGACTGGCGGTTCTCGTCGTAGCAGACCGACGCCTCGACTCGGCGGGGCGCCTTGCCGGTGGAGTGGATGGAGACGCACTTGATGTGGCGAAACAAGGCGTTGAAGGTGTTGCGGGACAGCTCACGGCGGTCCACCATGTCGAAGAACGCCTCGTCATCTTGAAGGTATGCGAAGCGGGAATACCAGCCCGACTTCTCGACCCGGCCAAGCTCTTGGCGCTCGACTTCGGCGATGACCGCAGCCGCCACGTCGGGGTACTCGGTGCTTGGTCTGAGCTTGGCCAGGGCCAGCTCCAGACGCGCGGCCATCAGGTCGTCGCGCAGGCCGGGGGCGTGACGGGGACCGCCCTGGTCGGCGACCCACTGCATGAAGGTGTTGCTGTCCAGATCGACGCAGTGGCCGTGCATACAGCAGTAGGCCCGGTGCAGCGGCATGTAGCGGCCCTCGGGGTTGCCGTCGGTATGCTCCGCGCTGTTGGGGCAGACCACACCGGCCCAGCCCTCGGCATTCGGGCGGGAGAGCAACAGACCCTGCGCCGACAACCACGCCAGCACATCATCGGCGCCATCGTCGGTCATTCGAATCGGGCGAGGGCCACCAGACGCAGCCGGGCCAGGCTCCACGTCCAGGGCGGCGCAGATGTCGGCCAGTACGAACTCGCGCTCGGGGTGGAACTCAACCAGCCGGGACGCCCACTCAGCCTTGTCAGGCTTGAGGTTGACAGAGCCGGGCAGTCGGAAGTTGCGGACCGGGTTGCAGGCGCCGGGGTCGGTGTAGCCAGCAGCGGCGATGGCCTTGATAGCGGCGGCGAACTCGCCCTTGGGCGGCTGCTCACTGAAGACGTAGCCGTACTGGTAGTTGCCTGCACTAGTCTCCATGATCCAGGTCGGCGGCAGCGGCGGGGTTTTGGACTTGGAGCCAATGTCGTCGAGCACCATCACGGCGCAGTACTCGCAGTTGGCCGCGCTGGCCGACACCCGGCCCTCCTCGAAACGGTCGCAGATGAAGGAGGCGGTGTTGCCGTACCAAGCCTGGCCATCTCGGACGCCGTGCGAGGGCAGGTAGGCAGGCCAGGTGGCCTTGACCGCACCATCGGCGTGGTACTGCGCTTCGCCGCCACGTAGCTGTGGTTTTTGTCGGACAAAAAGCATTGTCTCGCCCACGGGCGCCAGCCCGGTGATAAACTCTAGGAATTGCATGTTGTCTCTTTCGCGCCGCCCCTGACCGGGCGGCGTTTTTATTTGCCGTAACGCGGCATCGTCTTGATCCCACAGTCCAGCGGCAGGCCAGTGGCCCAAGCTGGCGGCGTGGTCATCACCCCACGCACTTCCTCTTCTGAGCCGCCCTCGACGACGATCTCGTCGTGGACATGCAGCACCACACCGTCAAGCTGCCGTAGGGCGTAGCGCAGCAGATCATTGGCCACGGCCTGGGTCACGTTCTCGCAGGCCAGACCGCGCCACAGCCGGGCGCGGGGCCACTCCTTGGCGTCCTGGGCAGGCTTCCAAGCTGCCTTGGCGTAGCTGATGCCGTCGTCCTCCAGCCGGGCAAACGGGTAGCAAAGCACCCGGCCCGAGGGCAAAGAATACCAGAGATGCAGGCCGTCGAACAGGTACACCACACGCCCGGCAGCGAACTCATTATTTTTATTTCGCATGGCCCTGGTGTACTGCTGCTCAAGCTGCTGCCAGAAGCCAACGGCCCACTGATTGTTGCGGCGCCAGGCGTCCACCATGCGCTTGGAATCGGCCTCGGACAGACGCACACTGTAGATTCTGGCCATCGACGCGAAGGCGCCCACGCCGCCTGCGAAGCCGCAGGCCAGCTCCTGCACCTTGCCGATCTGGCGCTGGGCCGACTCGCCGTCCCGGTCGTAGTCGGCCTTGATGTCGTCGTAGGTGCGCTGGAAAGTACCGGCGGCGTTGACAATGTAGGGGTCCAGGCCCGACTCGAAAATGTCCAGCTTGGCCTGACCCGTCCCAGACAACCAAGGGTTTACCCTAGCCTCAATCGAAGACCAATCCGCAACGACTAGGTGTTTACCCTTGGCTGGTATCAGTGCAGGCCGTAGCATCCCCCGGAGGACATCGGTAACTCGCTGGCCGAACTTGGGGACGATGGCGTGACCCCGGCACATTGCAGCCCTAACATCATCAGGACTTTTCGCGCATTTGCGTGTGAAATTGTGAACTTGCGCCCCGTAGCTACTAGCTCGACCTGTAGCAGACCCTCCGGCAAAGACGAAGGCGCCTCGGACTCGGCTGTCCTCTTCGTCGGCGAGTTGGGCGAGTCGGGCGAACTTGGCGACCGACGACGCCCACAGGTCGTCGGCGCACTGGATGATTTCTTGGACATCGGGGGGTACTCCTTCACAGTTTAGTAGGTTGGCTCTCACGGTCTTGTCGATGCTGACCTTGTCGTCCTTGGTCATCAGGGCACGGGCCTCGGGGCCGACACGGTCCCAGACCCACTGGCGCATCTTAGGCGAGCGCACAGAGGTCAGCTCACCCTTGGACACCTCCTTGACAATCTCGGCGATCTCAGCGGCCTCAGTGGCGGCGTAGGACACGGCTGCGCGGCAGAGCGGCACATCGACTAAGACGCCCCGGTCGTTGATGCGCTCGTTGACGTGGTAGTCGGCCAGCTCCTCCTCGGACAAGGGGCGCATGGCCTGGCTGATGGCCCTCATGGCCCGAACGTCTTGTTCGCAATACTGGATCATCTCGGCGGTCAACTCAGCCGACTCTTGGAACGGCGGGACGCACATCTTGCGGATGAGGGCAGCGCCCCGGTGGTCTTTCTTCATGGACGCGCCCATGAACCGGCCCACGTCCTCCAGCGACCCTGGCGCACAGTTAGCACGGGCCTGCGCGGCGGTGCAGTAGAAAGACTCCAACGGGATGTTGACCTGCAAGACGTACCAGCAGATCAACCGCTCAAAGGCAGCGTTGTGCGCCATGATGCGGTGGCCGGTGAAGTCAGGTAGTGGGCCTGCCGTCCAAGTCTGCACCTCGCCGTCGTCAACGGCGTAGCTCATGCACAGCACCTCAGTCGTGAGGTCTTGCGCGTAGTTGTAGACGCCTGCTGACTTTAGGTCACAGTGGGAGCGGGTTTCAAAATCAAGCCAGATCATTTTCCAATGCCCACTCTTGCGAATGGGCATCAGAAAAGTTACGCTGCGATGCGACGACGCCGCCCCGGCGCTGCCTTCTCAGGCTCTTCGCCATCCATGCTAACCCACTCGACAATCTCAAAGATTGGCGTGTAGATTTTGCCGTAGGACTTGTGCTGGTAATGGTCCTTCTTCAGCCGAACCACCGCCACTGGCCTCGTCTGATCAACGTCAACCTGCTCGGCCAGCGCAGCGGCGATGGTCTGGACGCCGCGCTTGCCGCCCACCGAAGTGGTCGTAAACCGCGCTTCCATGCCAGCATCGTCGCCGGTCAAGCACTTAAGGCTCATGCCGATCTGCTGCTCCCAGCCCTTCTTGGCGCCGGGTGGCGGCTCGTCGATCTCGGGCAGCGGCTGGCTCACCGCAACCATTTTCTCGCCAAGCACTTCACCATCACCCCAGGCGATAAAGCCGTGGACAAAGGAGAAGGGGTTGACGGCCCAGGTCGATTCGTCCTCGACCTCGGTCTGGTCTGCACCGAAGACCCAATGACCACCCTTATCCATTTTGAGGATAACGACACCCACCGGGCCTGCGCTTGCGCTGATGCTCTTGAGAGCAGTGGAGAGAGTACTGATAGCTGGCAGACCAGCCTTGGAGAACACTGAAAGATTTGACATTTTTTACCTTATTGAAGTTTAGAAAGACGGGCAAGTTGTTTGCCCAACAAAAGCACCTCGGGGCGCGGGTCATCCGCGCTTGCCAGGGTACTACCCGAACTGACGGCGACAACTATGTCAGTCGGCAGGGCGATCTTGCGCTTTTTGAGCGCCTTCTCGACCTTGGCCGGTGACTGAATAGAAGTCTCCATCACTTCAGATTCTTTGAGGCCCAACGCGAACAGGGCGACCTTGGCCTTGTCCTCGTCAGTCCATTGTCTGATTGCCCTTTTGGCAACCAGCTTGTAATCTGGCAGTCTAGCACCCGACTCCAGCATCGACAGCGCCAACTCGCGCAGGCTGGTGATCCAAGTCTCCAGCAGGTCGGCGTTCTTGAGGTAGTCGCTGATCAGGTTCTTGTCGAGCTTATCTATCTTGACGGCAATGGCCCGGTCAACGGCGCCCGTCATCTCTGGACAGACGGGCTTGGCCGGGCAGAACCGGCAGTGGTCGCCCACCGCCAGTTGCGCGTCAGGCAGGGCCGACTTCTTGACGGCCTTCACCAGATCACGTTCGAACGTCCGAATACGTTCGGGTGTGGTCACCCAGCGCCGTACCGCCGGGGGCTGGATGATGACGCACTCCACCTCGGTTGCGCCCTCAAACGCCCACGATGACTCAGGCGTCCGCATAGCGGCAGCAGCGTAGAACATGAGCTGCTCGTTCTCCTCGGCGGTCACCACCACACCGTCGCCGAACTTCCAGTCCAGCACGATGGCCCGGTTGCCTATGCGGCCAATCAGGTCGGTCGAGCCGAACACGCCCGGCAGCAGATCGCCAAAGCCGACCCGCTGTTCAGTGTTGAAGTTCATCTGCTCCAGCGGGTCCACCTCGTCGAGCAGCGCCAGCGCCGTCTTCAACTTCTCACAGTGGTCGTCGTCCAGCGTCACACCGTTAAAGGACTTGCCCAGCAGGCTGTAGGCGCTGGCGTCACCGTCGTTTACCAGTAGGTCAACAGCAGAGTGCAGGGCCGTCCCATCGGCCATGTACTTGTTCTCGACCTGTGGCGGCATCTGCGCCACCAGGGCCACACTGCCGGGGCAGTGCATGACCCGCTTGGCGGTCGAGCCGCCGACGATCTTACTGTGATTCATCTTCTTTTTCTTTCTTGCTGACGGTGATGTTCGAAGGAATGGATGAGTACTTGGCTTCCATTTCGTTGAAGCCGTAGCCTGGAACCAGCGTGTTGGCATGGAGCAGGATGATGCGCTCGATTTCGGCGCGGGTGAATTCGATCTTCATGGACTCTACTTTCGTTGTTACCCGAGATTGGGTGAGGCCATCATAGCACATAAAAATAAAGTTGTGCAAAACTTTTTTTCTGTGTTAAAGTCTGGCAATGGAAAAACACATTGAAGCATATCTGGTCAAGCGCGTCAAGGCGCTGGGCGGCATAGCCTACAAGTGGCGCGGCCACGGCGGCGCAGCCGACCGCATCGTGGTGCTGCCCGGCGGCGTGGTGTGGTTCGTGGAAGTCAAGACCCTCGGCGGTCGGCTGTCTGCGCTACAGAAAGTCTTTGCCGCCGACATGGCGCGGCTGAACCAACGGTACTGTGTGCTGTGGACGAAGGAGCAGGTGGATGAATTTACGACCCTACCAAGAACAGGCAGTTGACTTTCTGTTTGAGAACGACCGGGCCATGATCCTTGCCCCGGTCGGCGCAGGCAAGACCGCCATCGCCCTGTCGGCTATGGACGAACTTATTAGCAAATGTCTTGTGGGCCGGTTCCTAGTAGTGGCGCCGCTGCGGGTGGCTGTCAGCGTCTGGCCGACCGAGGCCAAGTTGTGGGCCGAGTACCGCGAAGTGTCGGTGGCGGTTGGAACGCCCAAGCAGCGGCTGGCTGCGATTGAAGGGTCAGACGCCCAGATCGTGGTGACCAACTACGACAACCTGCAATGGCTGGCCGACCATTGGAGCAGATGGTGGGGCTTTGACGCCGTCGTGTTCGACGAACTGACCCGGCTGAAGAACCCTAGCGGGGCCAGATTCAAGGCTTTCAACAAGGTCATCACCGAGGTGCGTACCCGTTGGGGGCTGACCGGCAGTTTCACCAGCAACGGCCTGGAGGACGTGTTCGGCCAGTGCAAGATCGTCGATCAGGCGCTGCTGGGCCGCAGCAAGGGCGCGTTTCAGCAGCAGTACTTCTACCTAGTCAGCAAAGAATACAACCAGTGGGCGCCGCGCCCCGGCGCACTGGAGCAGGTCATGGCGCGGATCAAGTCAGCCACGTTCGTGCTGGAGCCGGGCGAGTACAAGGACAAGCTGCCGCCGCTGCACACTGTGCCGGTGCGGTTCGACCTAGTCAACCGCCAGCCCTACGACCAGATGAAGAAGGACTTTGTGGCCCAGTTCCCTGACGCCCAGGCGGTGGCCGTCAACGCTGGCGTGGTCACGGCCAAGCTGCAGCAGATGGCGTCTGGGTTTGTATACGGCGACTCGACCGTCTGGTTCGACTCAACCAAGTTCGACGCCTTAGACGACCTGCTGGCCGAGAACCAACACGCCAACACCATCATCGCCTACACCTACCGGGAGGAGCTGGCCGAACTCAAGCGCCGCTACCCCCGCGCCGCGACGCTGGATGAACCAGACGCCATCGAACGCTGGAACGCTGGCAAGGTCGAGCTGCTGCTGGCCCACCCTAAGTCTGCTGGCCACGGCCTCAACCTGCAGCACGGCGGCAGCAAGATCATCTTCCTGTCCCTGCCCTGGTCGCTGGAGCTTTACGAGCAGACCATCGGGCGCCTGCACCGCAGCGGCCAGCGGCACGACGTGTGGTGCTACGTCATGGTGGCCAACAAAACGGTTGACGAAAAGATATGGGCGGCGCTCCATGACAAACGCGCCATTTCTGACATCGCACTGGAGGCGTTAAAGTGACCCGACTCACACAACTGAAGGCAAGACTGAGGGCAGCGCAGGCTGAACTCATCATCCGCACCCGGACGCACAACAGCGCGTCTCGGGTCTACAACAAGGTGGTGTCTCGCATCGCCGAACTGGAGAAAAGAATTGAAGAGCTGGAGAAAATTTCATCAGGAAGCTAATGAGTACAGCGAGGAGCAACTGCTGGCTATGTTGGAGGAGGAGAAGCTGGTGCACAAGCGTGTGAAGATGCTGGAGCGCATCCACCAACGCTACTGCACCCTACGCACCAGCCGGGAACGGTTGGAGCTGCTGAAGTTTGGGAGGCAACCATGAACTGGGTGGCGGCAGTGCTGGTGGCCCTGGTCATGTCAGCAGCTTACCTGCTGGATGGTCCATCTGAGCATGATGCGAGAGTGGACACAGCGGAAGAGAAGATTCAGCGGCTGTGCGGCGAGAACGCAGGCTGGAAACTGCTGGAGGATGGCTCAGTGCAGTGCTACACGCACCGTGGACTCAAGACAAGAAAGGTAACGCTATGAATGACAACGACGACTATGAACTCGCCAACTGGATGCACTTGATTGCCACCTGCATTCTGGCGCTTTTTGCCGTGACAGGCATTGCTGGCTTGGCTGGATTCTTGTGGGGGATGTTATGACCGAAGACGACGTCATGAAGCTGGCGCGGAAAGCTGGCCCACTTACGCAAGGGCCTTTTGATGAATGGTGTAAACGCTTTGCCAACCTCGCTGCCGCTGCCGAGCGCGAGGCTTGTGCGAAGGTGTGTGAAGCACAAGGTGAGTACGGCGATGAGCAATACGCCGCTGCTATCAGAGCAAGGAGCCAATCATGAAAAATTACAGTCTTGAATGGGATACGCCAAAAGCCGCCTTTGCCGATTTAGTGGGCAAAACTTTCGTTTCCATAAAACCCGGTGATGATGTGATTGAGATTGTCTGCGCTGACGGCGCTATCTACGTGATGCACCACGATCAGAATTGTTGTGAACACGTTCGTGTTGAGAGCATCGTAGGCGACTTGGCCGACCTCGTGGGTACGCCCATCCTGGTAGCCGAGGAAGTGTCTAACCAGACTCATGAAAGCTACGACCCCGATGACCATTATGGAGAAAGTTTTACTTGGACGTTTTACAAGCTAGCAACCCTTAAAGGCTGGGTTGATATCCGCTGGCTTGGTACGTCAAACGGGTACTACAGCGAGTCAGTTGATCTTAAGTGCGTTGTGCCGGGCACAGCCAAAGCAGAAGGAGAACTGAAATGAAACCAACATTCAAACTGCGGTTTGGCGAGCGCGTTGAAACTGTTTATGACGACCCAGCGGGTTTTTCTACTGGCCGCACTCTCCCGCAATGGTTAGAAAAAAGCAGTGCAGATCAATACACAGCATCAATTGCAGGTGACCCGCTTGGCGAATGGCGCGATGTGCCAATTGAAAAGGAGAACTGAAATGACACTTAAAAATACTGCATTTAAAAACACTAATACGGAGCAGCCAGTGCAGGAGCCGACAGACATTGCCGCGCTGGTCGAGGGCATGGAAGTGTCAATCGACGTTAGCACGGGCGAACACGATAGCGACTCCCGTCTTTTTGGCACGGTCACGCTGGCTCAAGAAAACCAAGGCAGCAAACACGGTTTAATTTTGTTAATTCAAGACGCAGAGCCGAACTTTCAGCCAGCACCGCCAGTGCAGGGGCCTGTAGCGTGTCGTTTTTGTCACTCTGAAAAAGGTTGTTGGGCGTGGCAGTGTTACCACTGCGGCGAGATTGACGATGTGCAAAAACCCGCACCCGCAGCACAGCGCAAGCCGCTGACATTAAATGCAATGACCGCTATTGAAGAAAAAGTTTATATGAAAACAACACACAAGGGCAAACCTTCATTTGAATACGCACAATCGCTTATTCGTGCCACCGAAGCCGCCCACGGCATCAAGGAGGGGACATGAGCGCAGTAACTTATCTTCAAAACCCCACAGGCGAAACCACCTTCCGGGTAGGTGATGAAGTTGAAAATGACAGCATTCGGTTTTTCATTGGATTGATAAACGACAGCCAAGAACTTTGTTTTGTTGACAAAGAAAAACCTTGGACTGTAAAAAATCAAGCAGACCCGATGGCAAAGTGTATGGCACAAGGTAATTTTGGTGTTACATCGCGTTTGTTGAAACACATCAAGGAGGGGACATGACTGACTTACGAAAAGCCGCTCAGCAGGCGCTGGAGGCGTTGGAGAGTGATAACCCCTACATCCGGCAGCTGGCAGCCAATGCCCTCCGCAACACGCTGGAACAGCCAGTGCAGGAGCCTGTTGGCGAAGTGGTAAAAATTAATAATGACGGATTCAAATGCGAATTTAATCAGCGTTTGGCAGTTGGCACAAAACTCTACACCGCACCACCCGCAGCACAGCCAGCGCAGGAGCCGGTGGCGTGGCGTTTCAAAGACCCAAAAGACGGGCATTGGCTCTACACCACCCATGTTGTGGATTTAAGTAAAAAATATTGGCGGCTTAAAAATGAGGTGTTTGAGCCACTCTACACCACCCCACCCCTGCCAGTGCAAGAGCCGCTGACGGAGTAAGAACAAATGACAATCACCGTTTTAAGTAAACGCATCCGAGATACCCTGGCCCTGGCGCCTGATGGCATGACAGCCAGTGAGCTGGCGATTGCTCTCAGCGTTCCTAATTCGCAAATCAGCCGCAGCTTGGCGCTGATGCCTGACACTTACATCGACCGCTGGATCAAAACCCGGACCAAGTACGCTGGTGTGCATTGCTTGGCGTTTGTGCCTGATGATTGTCCACACCCATGACACCAACATTCAACACCTGGGACCGGGCGACTCTGGACAAGTTCGCACTTGAGGCTTACCTGCGGCTCCAGCAGCAGCAGGACCAGCTTGAGCAACTGCGCGGCGACCTCAAGGACGCCATTGAGGCGTACCGCCTACGAAATCTGCGTGATTGACACATCGGTGGCAGTACCGCCCCGAATGACAGCCACCTTGTCACCAGAGGCGCAGGCCACATACTCCACGGCATTCGCTGGCAGCATCGGTGAGGTGGTCAGGCTGGCGGTAGGGCTGGCTCCTATGGCAAAGTGGCAGTGCGCTGCAGAGCCATTCGCCAGGCGCAGTATGGTGACGCCTGTTGCTACTGCCGTTGACTGTACGCTGGTGGCGCTCACCGTCATCACCTGGGTGGTGCCAAGCGCGCCAAAGGTGGTCAGTTGCCCGTTGTCGTCCCGAAATAGCTTGCTCATTGTGGTTCCTTCAAAAGTTATCGGTTAAGTCTTCCCAGCCTCAAAAGCTCCTCTTGCTCTGGCGAAAGAATATTTTGGTTGTTTACAAAAGTTGTGCCCATGAGAGCTTGTCTTAACTTTGGATTGACAACATCTTGGGCCATAAAATCAGACGCAGCGTAGTTAGGTAGCGCCCTGCTTTGGCCGAATTTAGACAGTAAATATTGTCTTGCTAATGCAGACGTAGCTTCTGGGGCTGCTGCCGCTGCTAAGCCCATCAACGGCCCTCCAGTAAGAAGGCCGAGTCCTCCGGCAGCAACGCCAGTTCCTGTGCGGCCAAGAACAGAACCGGCGCCTGGCGTCCCCATCGAACCAACTGGTTGGTTTACCTTTGGCGCGACGTTAGCAAACTCTCCTATGGTTTTCAATTCACCGCTAAGATATTTTCCAGACTGAATATCTCTTGCAAATTTTTTGGCGTCTATTGATCCGCTGCCTTCGCGGACAGCGTCTTCTATGCTGTGGCTAATCGCCATGCGCTGACGCGAGGCGCGAAATTGGTCAAGCATTGCTTGCGCGTTAGGGTTTCCAGCGGTGGCGAGACTTCTTTCTATTTGGTCTTCTAACGCTCTAGAAATTGCTTTTTGAGTTTTTGCCAATGCATTTTCGCCTACCCTAAAATTAACCGAGGCTTGCTCGCGCAATGCCTTAGATGCCTCAAGCGCGTCAGCAGAATCAAAAATAGGAACTTGATAATTTGTTATTTCTGTTTTAACTTTGTCTGGGGCAGCGTTTGGAAAAGATTTAGCTTGGCCGGTAAATTTGTTTGACAAGTTGGCTAACTCGGCCCGAAACGTAGCGTCAGTTTGTATTGGCCCAATTTGATTTACTGGGGCGTATCCTTTTGCAAACTCTTGAGCGCGAACTGCTTGCATCGCTTCAGAAGTAAGGGGTGTATTTTCTGGTACGCCAACGGCTTGCCGCGCAAGTCTATCGGCAGTGCTTTGATTGCGAGAAGACGCTAACTGTTCTAGCCTAGTTTTTCCGGCCAACCGTTCAAGCAAAACATTTTGACCTGACGGCGTAATGCTTCCGGGGGTGGCTACAAAACCAGCTTGTTGAGCAGAACGAATCGTAGCGTCGCGCACAGCATTGGCTTGCTGCTGGGCCTGCAGCGCAAGCTGACGTTGCTGCGCGGCGGCTGTCATTGCACCTGGCGTGGCCATTGCAGTCGCCAAACCAAGCATAGGGCTGTCTGTAGCCTCGGACACTGTTTGCCCGGCAGTACCACCCAAAAGGTTTTTAAACGCAGTTGAGCCTAGCTCTGATAACGATCTAGCAGGGTTAAGAACCGCGCCGGTAGCAGACTGCAGACCGACATCAAGCACTCGCTGCTCTGGCGTCATATTTGGCGTTTCGCGAATAAGGCCCATGCGCGTCAAAGCATTGGTTGCAAAATTTGGCGGGGGTGTAATTTCTGGGGCAAACCGGCTACCAAGAAATTTTGCCCCGCCAAGTTCAGTACCTGCAACGCCGTATCCCATTTTTGCTAGGTTGATGATGTTTTGCGGCGCGTTCAAAAACATATCCGCTGTCCCAGCAAGAGCTTTGTAGGGCGCGCTGGTTGCTACGTCTAGCGTAGACGCTGACCTCGCAGTTTTGGTTTTTGGTATGAGGTCTTCATACCCAGAAACAGGAATTAGGTCTTCATATCCGGTAGTCATTTACAACTCCTGACCCGTGTTTTGTTTGAAGCGTTGACGAACCGCAGCAGCAGGCGCCCCTTTGGCAATTGCTGCATTTGCGTCTCGGCGTTGTTGGCTAATGTCTGCTGCTGGTGCAGCAGGAGCTTGACTTGCTGCTGCAGGGGGTGCCATGCCGCTGCCCGTAACGTAGGCTTTTTCAATGTCATCAATAATTCGCAGCGCAGCTTGAATTGAGTGCCCAGGATCAGAAATAGACCTCAACATGGTTTGCAACTCGACATTTGAGTTAAGTTGCTGAGCAGACATTCCGGTGGCGTTTTTAATAGAGTTGACTAACCGGCTACGGGCGCTATTGATAACGTCGCGCTCAACTTGGGCTTCGGTTCCGAGGAGTTGCCCTGCTCTTTGGCCTATCCCACTGGCAGAGATGCCAGATGTTATGTTTGACAAAGCGCTGCGCTGCGTACTTGGTATAGACTTCATTGTGTCAAGAGCCAAAAATGACGCTCTTAAATTTGAAAGGTCATCCGCAAGTTGTGATTTACCAGCCTCTGTTTTAACTTGCCTTGTGGCCGCTCCAGGCTCTTTGCCAGAAACGCCTAAGACGCCGGGCGACCCAACACCCCCACCGCTATACCGCCTAGCATCAATCGAAAGCATTTGATTTGGGTTTGTAGGGTCAACAATTGTTGTGAGCGTAGGCGCCTTATCCGCTGCTGGCGCTGCTCCAGCCCTTCTCAAAGCCGCAAGGGTTTGCATATTAAACGGCTGTCCCATTCTCTGCAGCTGCTTTTCTTCAGGTGTTAAAGCCTCTTGTTTAGGTCCATACCCAACAACTGGTGTATATACACCGCCTCTTTGAGGTGTCACCAGCATAGGTTTACCGTCAGGACCAGTAACCTCAATTGGCGCAGCAGCCGCTTCTGGCTTTGCGCCATATCCAGCCAGTGGACGTACAGCGCCACTCTTCATTTGCTGAAGCATTATTGGTTTGCCTTCTGCATCAGTTCCCTCAAATGGCGCACCCTGCACCTCATCCCTAGGGTTTACTTCTCTGGCTTGCCTGTAAAAGTCAAAGCCTCTGGTAAAGTCTCCAGCTTGAATTGCTGCCCGTCCAGCCTGCATCAGTTGGTTGGCTGTTGTCTGTGGTGATTCCATCTCACCAGTTGCTGATGCCCCCATGATTCCAGCAAGTCGGGCATTTAAGTCTTTGGCCCTTTTCGCCTCGTCCAGCTTCTGCTTCAACGACATCTGGGTCAATGCACCCGTCTGCGCCTTCTCGTACCCGGCTTGGCCTGCCTCAAACGCTCCACCTAGTGCCTCACCAATGCCAATACGCCGGGTGCTTTCACCACCAGCCTTGAGCAAGGCTGCTGACGCTGCCAGCATGGCATTGCGCTGCATTGCAGCCCTCTGCTCTGGCGTCAGGTACTCGTCCAGGTAGTTTCCACCGCCGCCAAAGACGTTGCCCAGCAGCCCTTCAAGATTAAATTCAGCCATGTTTATCTCCTAGCTCAAAAGGCCAAGCAATGCACCAATGCCAGCACCAGCAGGACCGCCAATTGCACCTATGCCAGAGCCAAGTTGGAAACCGTATCCAGCACCACCCAGTGCGCTGGACAATGGGTTCTTGTAGGTTGGTTGTGAGGTGCTGCCGCCAAGGTTTGGCAGTGATGCTGACAATCCAGATTGAGCAATGCCCAGCTTCTCAACACCAATCCCGCGCAGTGCATCCAGCTGCTGCTGAGTGAATTGCTGCTGTGCTTGCCCTGCGCCCATTACGGCCTGTGCGCCTGTGAGGCCCAGGTTCTGCTGCTGCTGCCCAAAGGCACCTAGCTGCCCTGCTGCAGCCAGTCGCTGAGCATTGGCGGCAGCGTAGGCTTGCTGGTTGGCAAGGTCAGACTGTTGGGCCAGGCTTGCGTTGTAGCGTTGCATTTCATTCTGCGCTGCAGCGTTCTGCATCATTGCCTGGTTGATGGCACCAGCGCCGAACTGCGCTGCACCAGCACCCTGCTGTGACGATTGCAAAGCAGCCTGCTGGGTACGGTTCAAGTCCTGCTGCATCAGGTTGGCAGAGGTATCAAAGCCCTGCTGTCGGAGCTGGGCTGACATCTGCGCTACTTTGTCGGCATAGGCTTGGTTGGTGGCTGCTTCTGCTACTCCTTGTCGCGTACCGCCAAATGCCTTGGCCCTAGTTGCAGCCTCACCCATTTGCTGCACAGCCGCTTGTCTTGCGGATTCAATGTCGCCCAGCACTCCAGTGGATTTCCCGGTTGTAGCGTCATACCCGCCAATGACATTGCTGATGTACGGGTTCATGTAGTTGCTGATGTTTGACATCTGCGCTTGAGCAGCAGTGGCAGCGGTGGGCGTGTAACCAACAGCACCAATCTGGTTAGACATCCCAGCATTGACGCCGCCTGTGTAGTAGGGCTGGAACTGCGCTGCCTGGTTGGCGTACTCGGCTGCAATGTTGGTGGTGTCAATGCCACGCCCAGCCAGGCCAGTGTTCACCAGCTGCTGCTCACCAGCGCGGTAGATGGGATTGAAATCGGCAAACTCCCTGACGGGTAATGCCGAGGCCACACCCTGCGCCTGCTGCAAGTTCTGCAGGTAGGCTTGCTTGATCTGCGGGTCAATTGATGTTGTGCTGGTTTGGCTGCTGCCGCTTTTGCTCATGGTGTTACTCCAACAGTGATTTCAAACGCTTGGCGGGAATCTTGCCTGCGTTAATTTGTTCAAAAATGTTCGCGCCGTATTTTTGCACTGCCTTCTTTCGGATGACGTACTCGCCGTTGTCCAGGGCAGCGTAGCCATCGTCAGGACCAGGTGGGTTGTTCATCTGGGGTTTCATGTTGACCTTGCCGCCTTTGGCAAACGCTTGACTGCCACCGCCAAAACCAGCACCACCTGGGCCACCATAATCACCACCTCCACCGCCGCCTTGCCCATCACCAGAGCCACCAAACCCAGCAATCGTTGCTGCATTTGCTGCTGCCCGTCCTGGTGCTAATGCTGCCTCTGCCGCCAATGCAGCTATAGCGTCTTTATTTCCAAGGGCAGCTAAATCCGCTATGGAGTAACTTCCACCTTTATATGCAGCGCCAACTGGTATACCCGAGGCAAGGAAACCGCCAAGGGTATTAAAACCAGCACGTTGCGCTTCTCCAGCTAAGTTGCCAAGCACTCCGTAACCTGTTTGACCGTCATTAAAGTTATCAGTACCCGGCCCACGCGCATCACCAGCGTTGCTACCACCGCTACCATCACTACCAGCAGCCAGTAGCCCCGTCAGTGGCGCTGTTGTTGCTGCCGGGTTGTAGACTGCTGGGTTAAAGCCACCAAGGTTGGTGTTGGCAGTTGTCTGTCCTGCTTGGGCGGCATAGGATGGTGACAGTGTGCGCTGCGGTGTCAGCGCCATCAGGGACTGATACGGGTTAGCCGACTGCGTTGCAGCCTGGATGTCCGACAGCCGTGGAGCATTCTGCTGCACGTTGGATGGCGTGTAGAGGTTCGTGAAAGGCGTACCTGTGATGGCAGTTTGAGCAAACGATGCTGGTGCAAGCTGGGTGCCTGTGACTTGCCTTGGCCCTGTTGGCCTGATGATGGGCTGGACAGTGCCAGCGGTAGTGCCTGCTGTAGTGCCAGCGTTCCTAGCAGCATTGGCGTTGATTTCTTGTGTTGACATTCCGCGAAAGATGCCTAGTTCAGATGCGTCAACGTCAGCACCAAAACGGTCAGAGAAGTATTTCAGCCCAGAGGCGTCAGGCTCACGGCCCAGCACTGACAGGTACATCTGCCGAATAGCATTATTGGTTGTGGGCACTGCCGCCCGTTCTGGTTGAGCCGCTACGCTAAAGTTAGACAGTTCACCAGCATCGACGCTGTCACCAAACTGGGTTTTCCAATAGGCAATTTCAGATGCAGATGGCGTCCTGCCTAATACTTGCTGATACGCCTGTTCAATGGTCATTCCAGTTGCAGCAGTAGTGTTAGTTGTAGCAGTAGTTCCTGTTCTAGCAGTTGTTGCTGCCTGCTGTTGTGCTGCTGCAAATTCGTCAGCTACCCTCTGTCTTGTCGCTGCCGCCAAAGCTGCGTTTGAACTCATCAAATCAGCTTCTTGCTGTGCAAACCTTTCAGCGCCTCCATCACCAATAAATTGTTGGTTGGCTATGGTGGATGCGCTTGCTGGCAGAGCATTGCTCTGTTCATAGCTTTGAATAAATGTTGGGGTTGCGTCAAAACTAGCGGCTTGAGCAGCAGCTTTAACTGCAGCATAGCCACCAAATTGGGCTAATTCAGCGTTTGATACGCCCGTAGTGCTTGCCCGATACATTAGGTCTAATGCTTGTTGTGCTGTTGGTGTTGCCATTTATAGCTCCTTACTCATGATCCACCATTGTGGCGTGTAACCCGTCTTCGCTAGGAATGTACGCTGCCAGCCCTTGCGCCCAGCGAGTGTGACGCGAGTGCATCCAAGTCCCTTGCCCCAGGACTCAATCATCGGCGTCATCAGTTCTAGTTCGTCCATCTCGCCTGCCGCTAAAAAGTAGTTGAGGCATTTCTGTTGTGGGTGGAGAACGATCTCCGTCACAATCACCGAACTCTTTCCAGGCCAGAGTTGCATCCTGGCTTGCTGGACCAACTCAGCAACATCATCAAATGTGTGAGTGTTCAACGAATATTTTAAGGCTTTTTCAATCTCTGGCCTTAGTCTATCAATATCTGTCATAGCGCAGTTGTTGACAATGCCCCTGCGTTGCTGACCACCACACTGTATCTACTCCCATTCGGTGATGTCAAGATCAGCTTGCTTGAGGCAATCTCAACGTCAGCATTGATCTTGCGGTTTTGCCTGTCGGCGCTCTCAATCAGGAAGTTACGCTGGGCCTCTGCCACTGGCGTGTAGGTTTGCGGTGGGGTTGGAACCTTCATTACCGTTTCCCGGCTGGCACCGCATCCAGGCGCATCACCCCCACCCGCCAATCGGTCAGGCTGTCTGCTGTCACCTTCATCTTGACCTGGCGCCCACTGAACCTGGCGTCAGTCGGGTTGGCACTGGTGAAGGGTCCAAAGCTAGTCTCTGTCCCTGTCGGGTACAGGCGGCTGCTGAAGCTGATGCTTACATCACCCAGGTTGCTCTCGTCAGGTATCACCTGCCGAACCTGCATAATCTGCTCACCATTGCCAATCTCCACTGGGCCTGACTCAGCGAAGATAGTCTGCGAGTCGTAGGCAAATCCAACCTCATGCTCGTAAATAAACCCGTCAGAGCTGACCATCAGGGGCGAGTTGAAGACGCCCTTGTCAACACCAGCCAGCCTGGACAATGTGCCCAGACTCCAGTGGTTTTCTCGGTAGTTGTAGATGCAGTAGGAGTCATTCTCGGTGGATGCTGCACTGGTGTAGAACCACCAGATTTCACCGAACTTGCTGTTGTGAACAGCGTAGACTTTGCTGGCCTGCTCAAAGTTCATGTTGCTGAACACAAAGTCGCCAATGTCGCTTGGCAGTGGCTTGACGTAACCATCGTAAATCCAGAATCCAGAGCGTGACATCCAGATGGCAGCAGTGTCGATTGCCGCAACAGCCTGGGGTCCAATCAAGCCGCAGCCAGAGCCAGCCTTCTCGAATGAGAAGACAAACGGCTGACCGATGTAGCTTGACGTGTGGACATCAACGTCAGTGAATATCAAGTTGACGCCACGCACTCGCTTGCCAGCCACGATGGAGCCGACAGTCGTCAACTCAAAGCTGCCTGCCTGATTGTTGCTGGCTGGCGTCCAGGTGGTGTTGTTCTCCTGGTCGCTCCATGCCACCAGGCGAGGGTTGCCACTGGCGCCAAGAGCAAAGACAAAACGCTCAGAGGTGGTCATGACCGCCGCGCAGCCCGTGGGTGCATTGACCAGTGCAACAGCCTTGGTGGGTGTCGTGAATCCAAGCTGCCATTCCAACAGTTGCCCATCGCTGATGCAGCAGCCCACCCAATATTCTCCCCAGGTGTCCATTGACCAGGTGGCTGCTGGTGTGATGGCGCCAGTGTCTGGTCGTGCAACACCATAGGCAAACTTGCCATAGTTGTTGTAGCCGTAGCCCGTCAGCAGAGTGGCATTGGCATTGCCAGTGGTGAAGGTTGTTGGCGTGATGTCCTTGAGGGTTCCCGTCTGGTCCATTACGTACAGCTTGGTATTGGTGCCAGCCACAATCCATCGTTTGGCGTCATCATCTCGCCAATTGATGATGCCTCGGCAGGTGCCTGTCATCTGGCTAGATGACCGCTTGCGCCAGCCTCCAACTGGTCTGAGCGTACCCTCAAACCAGCGCACCAAGTTGGCGTTGAACCACCGTCCCATGCTCTGGTACTCGGTGCCGTTGCGGTACACGCCTGCTGGTATCTTGAGTGGCATCAACATAGTGTTCTTTCAGACAAAGAGGCGGGTGCCTAGTTTGTCAATGATAAGCCTTTGGCCTCTTGGCCTGTCAGCAATGCTGATGTGCGTCCAGGCGTCAAATTCTCTGATGATCTGGTCAAACGGCAAGTTGGCTGCAATGATTGCCCTCACCACAGCGTCAGGAACCATCCCAGGCACTCTGAAATCACAAGCTAGTCCTTGCCTATGCTGAGAGGTGTCTCGACTGCCCACTGCGTCATTTACGGCCTTGGAGCGAAAGGCACTGGAAATCATCACAGGCTTGCCGCCAAGTGCTGTCTTGACTGTCTCCAGAAACTCAGCCAACCGCTGAAGGTTCGCCAACTCCTGTGCATCTGGCGTGTTGTCCAGCTTTCGGTGATCAGTGTGCGTCAACTCATCAAGGGAAAAGTGCGGTGTCATTTGTTCCTCGCTGAGATAGCCTTGGCCTTGGCCTTGGCGTCTGCCTTTGAGCTGGCACCCCAGGCGTTGAGACTCAGCAGCAGCCGGGTGGGTTTACCGTCCTTGTACTCTGGCCCATCGTTGCCGCCCATCCTTGCCAGGAAACTGGCGCGTCGAGGGTTGTCACCAGACTTGACGGGTGGCTTGATGTTTTGCCCAACCGCCTTGAGACTCGCCCGTCCAGCAGCATTTAACCCGCCTTTGGGGTTTTGGCCTTCCTTGCGCTGCCAAGCTGGAGTTTTCATTTCTTCTTTGCGGTCTTAGCGGCTTGCTTAAAGTCTTTGGCGGTAGGCGCTGCTTTGCTGCCGACCTTGTTCATCTTTTCCTTGGAGCCAGCGGCGATACGTGCTTGCTTGGCGTTGATGTTGGCATAAAGTCCAGGTTTCATAGTTATTTCCTTGAGAGTAAATCTGTCTTGGCTTGGCTCCCGGCAGAACTGCCAAAATAATAAGCAATGATGCCCGTCCAGGCGGTTCCGAGTGACCCCAGCATCATCAGGATGGCGGGGTTGTTGGAGTCAATCTTGTTGAAGAACATCATCACCATGATTGAGAAGAATCCCAGGGTCACAACAGCAGCCAGGATTGGCGGCATCATGGACCGGGTGGCTGATTGCATATCTCGTGCGGATTTCCTGTCCTCCACCTCCAACTTCTCAAAGTTCAAGCCGAGTTCCTGCGCTTGCTTTTGCAGCTCAATCTCAGCCAGCTTGACCTGGGCGATTTGGTCAGCAGTGAGCTTGTTGCTGCTGATCAGGTCGCCCACCTTCTCGGGGTCCACGCCAATGGCCTTGGAGATGGCGCTTACCGCCATGCCAGCCAGGGGACCGCCCAATGCGGTGGCGATCGTCGGTGCAATCTGTTTGAGCCAATCCATTACTTCTTCTCCAGCTTGGTGTTGATCACAGCAATCTCTTGTCTGTTGTGCATGATGTCATCGCGGTTCTTTTGGATTTCCTTTTCCAAGTCCTGTCGCAGCTTTTCCCTTGCCAACTCAGCGCCACTGTTGCTGGCTTGCTTGTTGTCGCTGGTCACCACCAGACTGATCTTGCTGTTGAGGATAGTCACCTCATGGCTCAAGTTGGACAGGGCGCTCATCAGATACACAACGCAGGAGAACAGCAACGGCAGTATCGCAAACGTAGCCTTCTCAATTAGTGCGCCTTTGTCGTCATTCATCTTCCATCTCCAACAATTTGCCAGGTCAACCAGGCTACCAGGCCAACTATGGATGACACCAGCGCAGACCATAAACCAAAATTCACAATGTCGCTGATCTCTTCTGCCCTCACCGCCTTGGCGTGAGCTGCTTCAGCCTCTGCCTTCTTTCTCTCTGTCACCATCCTGTTGCGCTCCAGCATGATGGCGTTCCACACATCGTCATTGCCTGACCAGATTAGCATCTGTTTCAATTCCGCTTCTGCATCTTGCAATTGCTTGAGCTGCATCACTGTCTCAAATGCCACCGCCGTATCGCTCTGCCCAAACCCCTTGGGTTTCTTCTTCACCGCTTCCTTTGCAACGACATCCTTGGCCTCAAAGAACTTCATCAAGTCGCCTGAGATGGCGTTGATGTCCTTGCCCATCTTGATAGCGGCTTGCACTCCTTTGATTGCACCCTGCGCCACTGCAAAGGCGGTTAGCGGGTCAATCATTTCTTGTTCCACATTTCAAACAGCGTTTTGATCTTCTCCTCTAACACTGCCACCCGCAAGTCGAGTTTTGCCAGGACGATTATCAAAGTGATGATCGCCAGCAATATAGGCCATGCTTTCGACAGGATGTCGAAGAAATCCATAATCAACGATGCAGCGTGAGGCTTGCATAGACGATTGCCGACATGGAAAAGATAAGCACCCCGGCAGTCTTGATGAGGATGCCCTCAAGCCGCTTTAGCCGTGCGTTGATCTGCTCGTACCTCTCGGCGCAGACCGCTTCGTGGCTGCTAAATTGTGCTTCAAGGCTCACGGCTGGCTCCAAGGTGTGCCAGTGGCGGTTACGGGGTTCTTTTGCAATGCAATCTGCTGTGCCAGTGCTGCCTCAGTTGCGTCCTTGTCCACGCCTGATGCGTAGCACCAATCCAAGACTTCTTGCATCGTGACGCTGGCATAGGGGATAGTGGGTGTGCCTGCCTGCCATGAGCAGGTTGACCAGATGGATGCGGTGTAGCCCTCGTCTACTGCTGTGGCAGTCCAGTGGGCCGTAAAGATGAAACCGTTGGCGGTTTGGTAGTCGGTTTGGGTGATTGTCCAAGTGGTGGTCATGCTGTCTCCAGTGCGGTGATACGGGCGGTGAGGGTTTCAATTGTTGCAAGTGCTTTTTGCAAAGACATAACGGTTATCGCCAAAACAGAACGGTCATAGTAGCCCCAAGGTTTGCCTTCTTCTGGTTCTGGTGCTGCTTCTGGGCCAATAGCAGCATTGACGTTTTGTGCGTAGAAACCTAGCTGCCTGTCACTGCCAAAGGTTTCTTTTCTCTCATCGTTGTAGTACCAATATCCCGGCTCTAGCTTTTTAAGCATTGCATCTGTGTCAACAGGTACACCATCTTTAATTTTCCATGTTTCGTCCGACACAGAGGATATAACACCAGCGGCTGAGAATGTTGCTGCGCCAGCACCATATGCTGACATAGTAACGATACCGCTGGACTCAATACGCATCCGTTCAGTTGGTGCTGTATCGGTTGTTACGCTTCTTGTGCCAAATACTAAATCACCCTTTGAATATCCTGCCGCACTTGTAACAATATAAGAAATATAAGATGGCTGAAAATCATTTCTTAAACCCAAACTGATTTGAGATAGGTTGCCCACAACTATATTATTGTCATTGCTATCAATAGACAATCCAGAACTTGCTGGCGCACCCAATGTGCTTACATTTCCAACACTTATGTTTAATTTTGCAGTTGTTAAAGAAGGGCTTACACCTATAGTTAGCCGACCGCTGCTGTCCAGTGTCAAGCTGGTCGCTGGCGCACTGCCTGAGAAGCTGTACGCTGTGCCGCTTGTGCCGCCGCTTAGTGTGCCCGTCAAGGCAAGGCTTGTTCCTGTGGCTGCACCGAGTGCCGGGGTGACTAGGGTTGGGGTGTTGTCTAGCACCATCTTGCCTGTGCCTGTCACTGCATTGGTCAGCGTAACCCCGCCGTAAGTCAGTGCCGCTGACAGTGTGGTTGCTCCCGTCACGCCCAAGGTTGTACTGGCTGTGATGGCCTTCGCCGCCAGGGTGGTGTTGGCAACAGTGAGAGTGCCAGTGGCAGCGCCAACATTTAGAGCTGTAGCAGCTCCAGCCAGGTTGACGGTGGTTGCCGTGGTGTTGACCAGGGCAAAGGTTGCTGATGGCGTGGTGAGTCCTGTGGTGACTGCTGGTGATGTCAGGTTGGTGGTGCCTGTGCTGGTCAGCGTCCCGGTGACCGCCAGCGTCTTGCCAGAGCCGACATTGAGTCCCACGCTGGTGCCTGTGCCACCCGCCGTAAACAATGCATCGACCAAGTCTAGGTCCGCATTTACCTTATTTCCCCAACTGTCGGTGCTGGCTCCAACCTCTGGCTTAGTCAGCAGTAGGTTGGTTGTGGTGGTATCTGCCATTTTTAGCTCCTATCAAACAGGTGTCCAAGTTTCAGAATTATCTGCGATTGCAGTCCAAGTCTCTGCTGTATCGCTTATTGCCGTATACGTTTCTGCCGTGTTGCCAATCGAGATCCAAGTCTCTGCAGTGTCGCTAATTGCCGTGTAGCTCTCTGCCGTGTTGGGGATAGCACCCCAGCCAAATCCAAAGACGATGCCCACCGAACCAGTGGCTGCATTCCCGCTAACCGCAGCCGCCTTGCTGTGACCCACATTGCCAACATTACCCGTTGCCCCATTACCCGTGATGGCCTGGAACACCAGGACTTCAGAGGGCATCGTCTGCACAGCACCTGTTGCCGTGTTGCCTGTCAAAGCCCTGCTCACACCAACACCAACAGAACCAGCCGCACCAGCAGCTTGGTTGCCGTTAACGTCAACCGCCTTGCTGTGATTGACACTGCCAACCGCCAGGGTTGCTGCATTGCCTGTCACAGCCTTGGCTGCTGATGGCGTTACCGAGTCAATCGCACCTGTAGCCTGGTTGCCTGTAATGCCAACCGACAACGTGAGCGTTACTGTGCCAACATTGCCAGTGGCAACAGTCCCATCCTCCTGGACGGACCTGTCAGCCAGCAGCGTACCAACATCACCAGTAGCCGTGTTGCCGCTGATGACAACATTGCCTATGCCATAAGCACCAAGCCCGTAATAGCCTGTTCCATAAGCAGCCATGCTGCCCCCTTGCTTACGCCAGCCTGATCAGGCCAGTGCTTGCGTCATTAGTTGGCATGGTCAGCGTGAATGTCCCGGCAGTCACTGTCTGACTGCCAAAGGTGTGGACACTGACTGCCTTGTTTGATTGAGTGCTGTTGTAGATCAGAACCGCATCAAACGCTGTGGACAACGTGACAGAACTGAATGCAATGCTGGCGCTAGGCGTGACAAAGGCAGTTGTACCGCTGGTGCTTGGCGCAGTGCCAAAGGTCACAGTGACGCCGCCTGATGTGTAGCCAGTGCCTGACACTTCATTGGTTGCGCTGAATGCGGTGGTGCTTGCGTTGACAGTTGCCGAGGCCAGGTACAGCGCAGCCTTGAAGGTGTCGGCAGCGGTTGACCCGCGGGTTACGCCAGTGCCAAAGTTGTGGTGTCCCACCAGCAGCTCGCCCTTGAAGCTGGTACACATTGCTTGAGTGTTAGCCATAGCAGTTCCTTAAATTTGTTGCGTTTCGCCTTGGGCAAAAACGGAGCGTTTCAAAACCATGTTGACAGAACGATGCACCAACTCGCCATCATGCCAATACTCAACCCAGTTGGTTGATTCATTGCTGGTGTCAATTGAACCCTCGCGCTTGTCCAGCAAGGAGTCATCCATCTCGCCCTTTGTCGTGGTCACAATCATTGATTACCCCAAGGTTCTGGCACGGGTCAACAGTGCGCCGCCAGAGGTGGATGCACGGTCATCAGCCACCTGCAAATCAGTCAAAGCTCGTTCGTACAGTCCAGCCCAGACAGGAATTCGGTTGTCGTCCTGCAAGTACGGTGCTGCCTGCAACAAGCTGCCGTAGAGGTAGGCGTCTGGGCTGGAGTCCAGGATGAAGTTGGTAGCGACAGAGCTGGACAGCTTGCTCAACTTCGCGTAGTACACCAACTCGGTTGCGTAGTTGGTGTCAGGCACTGGCGCCAGCCTAAACTGTCCTCCCACCACCGTGAAGAATCTTGGCTTGCCACTTGCACTGAGCCTGGTGGACTCCTGGTTCATTGCGTCAATGGTCAGGAATGTCAATGGAGTGGGTGGGTTGGTGCCTGACAGTTTGAATGTCCTGACTTCAAGGAAGTCGGCAGGCGTTGCCCCAAAATCCACGTTGAAGGATGCATTGGACCGAACAATCATTTGCCGGGTACGCAAGGTACGCTCCATCTGAGCCTCGGCGAGACTGATGAAGTCGGCAATTGCCGCTGTGAGGTCAGAACGATTGAGCCAGTCAGCAACTGATGCTTTTAGCTCGGTGTAGGTACTGAGTGCCATTTACGCCTCCTTGTCCTGCAAATCCTTGACCACCCATGTGTGCTCATGCCGAAATTCAAAGGTGCCAATGTGGCCTATCTCGCGGGAGACATCGTGGTCAATGTAGATTTTATACCCAATCTCCTTGGCCTTGAGGCAGAAGAACACATCCTCACCCACATAGCCCCGCTTGTCATTGCGCCAGGGAGTCTCAAACCAAGGTTCGGACATCTTCTTGAATACGTCTGACTTGATCAGCATCACCCCCATGCCAATGGTGTCCACCTCCTGCAGCCCGTGGTCATCCATATTGCTGTAGACCAGCTTGTTGCCGATCTTGGCAGTTGGGCCTGTTGGCATACGGCGCCTGGCGCAGTTGGTTGCCACAATGTCCAAGTCATGCGCCAGCAGCCGCTGAATCATGTCCTGGGGGAAGGTCATGTCTGAGTCAATGAACAGGATGTGGCTGCAGCCCTCTCGCATAGCGTCTAAGGCCAGCTCTGCCCGTTGATTTTGAATCAGCGTACCCTGCATGATTTTGAGGTCAATGCGGTCATCCGTATTGCAGGCGTGATAGGCCACCATGTTCACCAGGCAATAGGCGTACTGGGTGTGAACCATGTCACGCGCTGGAGTGCAAACCGCAATAATCATACTTGTCCTGGCCTTGTTCTGAAGAATCTGTTGTCGGGGTCATTGAGCCAGCGTTTCATGTAGCTTTGATCTGTGATCTTGCCGCTGGCTTGCAATTCGTAGTAAATGTTTAGCGGTATGGACGCCACCTTGTGCCACTCGCCTGTCCAGTTGGCCTTGTTGTCGGTGGCGTTGAACTGGTCCTTGTTCTCCTCCACCACATTGGAGACATCCTGCTGAGTCTCAATAGTCGCCTCGTCAGTCTCGGGGTCATAGTGCCAGAGCCTGGTGATGCCAGTTGTTTTGTCTTTGTCAAAGAGTCGTGTTTCCATCTTTTGAAGGTGGACCAGGTTGCCCTGGCCCACCACTCCTGTTAGGACGTTATCAAATCAGCAGCAAGACCGTGAGCATTCTCACTGGTGATCTTGAGGCCATACTCAACAACCAACAAACGCTTCTCAGCGTCACCCGTCTTCGCCAACTCAATCTGCTGGAAAGGACGCAGATACGCAACTGATGCGTACTCAGGGTCCAACACCAGCGCATCACGCTCACGCTGGAACCTGTTCGCCACCACCGTCACATTGCCAAAATCACTGCATCAATGTTAAACGAGATTCGCTATTTTCTCGTCCCCCTTTTGGGGCTACCAGTTACCTGGTAGATCAGACTATCTCTTCACCCTCGTTTGAGGGGCTGGGTACTTCGGACCGCTTGGCCCTACGAGGCTCCCGCCTCTAGTCGTTACACCTTCCGATTTCTCGGCTTGGCTCGGTATTGTCCTTTGCTTGGCTTCACAGTTAGGAGGTTCACCGAATTCACCCAGTTACAACTAAGCATTACTGCTTAGTGACGCCATGTATTAACGTAGATGTCAGCTGCGCCAACGATGGTAGCGGGTTTAGCGCCACCTTCGATGTTGTAGCGGGTTGCAGCAATACCTGCAAATCCGCTAACGCGCTGCTTGTTCACCGGGCCTGTCATCAGGATTTTCGGTGTACCGCCAGAGGTCCAGGTCTTTTGAATCACATTTTTGAGAATGGTTTCCGTGAAGGTCCGAACAGTACCATCGGTACGCAAGCTGTTTGGCAGCGTTGAGTAAGACGGGTCAACTCCAGATGTTCCAGCATCAGTGTTGGTCTTGATGAAAGCCAAAACAGAGCCGGTAGTACGGGCGGCACTGGTGCTGCCTGCACTTGCAACTTGGCTTTGGACCATAATCAATTCCATATCACGCTTTAACTCAGCGCCCTTCTTTGCAAGTTGGTCATTTGTGTTGACAAGGACTCGTTAGTTTCCTTGCTCTGCAATCCAAGGGAATGATTGCAGACTGTAACTTTCGCTACAGATCAGACTATATCTTCACCCTCTTTTTAGAGGGGCCAGGCGCTTGGGGCTACTTAGCCCTACGGGATTTCTCCCTAGTCGTTGAACCTTCCGATTTCTCGGCTTGGCTGCTGATTGCCCAATCCTCAACATTGTCACACTTTGGTAGTTGAGGCTCTAAGGGGTTTCCAGCAATTCACCTGGTTTTCGCCGTGCATTACTGCACAGTAGCCCATGTAGTTAAGGCAAGCTCAGACTTACGTCCAGCCTTGTTGACAACTTCCTCAGTGGCTGACAGCACAACCGTTTTGCGGCTGATCTGGCAGTAGTTCTGCATCCGCACCGTTGCGGTAACAGGCTCGTAGCTGGTAATGTCATCACCCTCAAGTTGCGCGTTGGTTGCCGCAGCTTGGAGTGCATCAGTCTGCCACTCGTACAAAGTGTTTTGCACGCTGTCTTTTCCAATGTTGGATTGGAACGGTGTCTCCTCTGGTGAGATGTTGTAGATGATATTTGCGAGATTTTCACGAATGCCTTTGGCGGCGAATGTCGTGAAAGTATTAGTTGCGATAGTCATTTTGATTACCTTAAAAGATGTTCAATTGCGGAAGCCGCATCGTTGACGCGACCAGTTTTAGCAAGTCTTTGTTGCGACCTTCTTGAGTCAGTTGTGTTGTCCATTCTCCCCGCTGCACCTGGCTTGGCGGGTTTAGGCCCATTGTTAACCGCTGGCCTGATGTTGCCCCTCTTGGTCATCATCTGGTCGTACAGCGCAGCTTTACGCAGCGCAACGACAGCCCTGTGGTCAAAAATATTCTTCAGCTCGTCAGAGGAAAAGCCTAGCTTCTGCCCCCACTCAATCAGCAACGTCTTTTCAGCCTTCGCCTTGTCGGGGTTAGCCCACTCGGGAATGGCTTTGAGCATGGCATCTTGCTGTTCTGCGAGGTGTGCCTGCATAGACTGATATTGCTCTTGCGCCTGGATGTGAGAGAGTCGCTGCTTCTCGGAAACGATGGCAGCGTGTACTTTCTCGGCATCTCTTGCAAGTTCCTTTTGCCGCACCCATTCGATTGGGTCTTCACTGTAAAGACGATCCATGTCGATTTGCGGTGCAGCGTTTTGCTGAAGTTGCGCCTGAAGTGAACCCAGCAACTGAGAATACTGTTGGCGCTCCGTCCGCACAAGTTCAGCCTCTGCCTGGAACGCTCTTCGCTCCTCGGACACTTGCTGAGTCTTGCGGGTGTAGTCTGCTTCTCGGCTGTAGCCCTTTTGGAGTTCTTCAAGCGTGACCTCAACATTCTTGCCGTCAACTTTGACGGTGAATACGGGTGGCTTGTCCTCCTCCTCCTCGGCCTCAACTTCATCAGACTGTTCCCCATCGGAGTCTTGCAATTCCTCCTCTGGAGCCGCTGAGTCAACTTCCGTCAACTCATCCTGCATCTCAACGTCCTGCTGGTCCCCACCTTCCGATGGCAACATCGCGCTGATAGCACTTGCCGCATTGGCAACATTTAAATTATCCATTTTAGATTCCTTTCAATTTTCCTGACCGCTCAAGTTTCTTGCGCTCAATCCAGCCGTTATCCACCATCTTCTTCAGCTCTGTTCGCAGGTTGTCAATGACTTGAATCATCAACCACGCCTGTTCACGCTTTGCAGTCTCATCGGGAAGGCTTGTCTTCCACTTGAATATCTGCATATCTTGTAGTTGCTGCAGGGCATCGGTAAAAACCTCGTCTTGGAGCAGTAGCTCTGACTTTGTGCCCTTGCGGATAACGTCTTCGGTCATTGAAAGGTTCCTTGTTGTTGCATTTGTTGTTTGAGCAGCTCACGGTCAATGTTCTGTTGAGCCGTAATTTCTGCCGTGTTGATCTGGGTGTTGTACTTCAGCTCTAGCTCATACTTCTTGAGAGCCATCTCCTGGTACATCTTGTCCCGTGCGAAGTCATCGTCCATCATCATCTTCTGGCGGCTTAACTCAAGCTCTGCTGCCTTCTTCTGGATGTCGGCCTGGATGCTCTGTGCCTGCACTTGCGCCAGCACCTCCTCGGGGGTTGGCTTGGGTGCGGCTGGCGCAGGCGGCTGGTAGTCGGCGGGTATCTGGTTGAAGAACTGGCTAGGGTCTTTAAACCCGTTCAGTTCCACAATCTTCCGCAACGTGCTGCTGTACTGTGCTGGCGTCACCAGTGGATTGACCACACCCAACTGGGTCAGCACTTCTTGCTGCTTGGCGCTGATCTGCATCAGTGCTGCTACGCGCTCGTTGGTGTCGCCGTTGCCCATGCCAATGTTGATGGAGCAGTCCATCGCAGCGTCCCAGGCTCGGGGGTCGATCTGCACAAACTCATTCCGCAAACGCACCATGCGAGCCTTGTCTTGGTGGGTTGTCACTAAAAACAAAATGCTCTTGAACAGCTTCTTCATGCCCTCTGCCATCAGGCGGCTGATCAACTCAATGCGGCCTTGGCTGGCTGAAATAGTCGCTGCCACCGCTGCCTTGGTGCTGGACTGCAAAGCATCAGCATTCAGACCCATCGCCGCCTTGCTCATGCCAGTGCGGTCCTCACGAATCTGATCAATGTAGTCAAGCATTGGGAATGCGGCTTGGCCCACAAATGGCGTACTGAACGGCTGCACCATGCCTGGTGCCCTC
>Ga0209088_10000256_pt1 | contig 38612 bp, 25 predicted proteins | sample S_140625_EF_Meta_FD_187324 | JGI IMG/M metagenome (GOLD analysis project Ga0209088, IMG submission 187324) | Freshwater microbial communities from Lake Simoncouche, Canada to study carbon cycling - S_140625_EF_MetaG (SPAdes) (version 2) | ecosystem: Environmental > Aquatic > Freshwater > Lake ... | reverse complement strand
CACTCCAGGTTCCTGTGGGTTCGTAGAGAGTATAAACAACATTGGTCGGGACTTGTGCGGTCGTGAACCCCAGACCGTTCGCTGAATGATACTGGAGACGAGTATACGATAAGATGATGACCGACGAGACATTTGTCTGTGAGATCTCGGCCAGGCTACAGTTGGTGAGACCCGTTCCTGTTGCGGCGATGAGAGACGTTCGCATATCTAGGTATCCTGCCGACACGGTCTCCTTGGCGATAAGTCGGGAGCCCGAACAGTTAGTTCCAACTAGGAAATTGTTCATATCCCGCTCAGACACTCGGTTCTGTCCCGCTACCCTCACGCAACTCGCATACCCACCAATCTGTCCGCTCGTGTTAATATTTATGGTAGATCCCCGCATAGTATCTGCTGACGTCGGGACTTCAGGGGCAGGAATATCGCCTCGGGTGAGAACGCCCACGACGTTTCCTCCAGGGTTGTAGTTGGTCATATTGAGAACCATTCCTCGTATTTTGGTGCTTAAGACATTGGACCCTTCAATGTAGAACCCTACATACTCGGCTCCCGATGTTATGGTTGAACTGCTGGTGAAGGTCAGGGTCACATCTTCAATACGACAATTAGAATTCATCGTTACCATTTTGAAGGAGGTCGTGGCGTTCAAGTACTGAATCTGCACCGACTGAGTTCCTGCTCCACGGATCGCTACACTGTTGGACAGCACGAGGGGTGCGGTGAGAGTGTAGGTTCCAGGTCCTACCCATACGAGATTCCCTGTAGTGGCGGCTGAGATAGCTGCGTTTACCGTCAGGAAAGGATATGTTCCCACTGCACCATACGTATCGTTGCCGTAGACCGAATCGACCCGAATCACGTTTCCGTAAGAGAACGAGACAGGCGTGGTCCAGTAGAGAGTCGTGGCCGCCGACGAGATTGAGAGCACTTGTCCAACATTTCCGAGCGTCTGGGGGTAGGCGGCACCGTTCACCCGAGACAGTGAGAGATTGTTGGAGATACGGGCCGCCGACACCGTCAGGAGTCCAGTCGAGTAATTGAAGGTGAGGTTGGACGATGCTCCAGGGGATCCTGCTTGGTTGAAAATGACCTGGGTATCACTTCCAGCAGCAGGTCCTGCCGGTCCTGTGGGTCCCGCCGGCCACGATGGTCCCACTGGATTCCCCGACATATCGCTGTACGTGACCGTTCCCGATGCAGTTGAAATAATTACGCTACCAAGGTAGATACTTGATCCACCGACATACAGATGGCGCCACGGTTTCTCTTCCGATCCGAGATTGTTGATATTGGACGAAGCAGGCAGGAAATCTCCGGACAGGGTGACGATTGCTCCCGAGACCGTGTTGCTGTAGGTAAACGCCGATGCTCCTGCAACGGTTCCGCTGCTGCTCGTATAGATAATCGATCCTGGAGTTCCGCCCGCAAAGGGTGTAGTCGCGCGGTAGAGTGGACGACGAGCCGCGACCGCATATCCATCGGTAAACAGGGCATTGGAGATCGGGGTCCAGTTCACTCCGTTCGTGCTCTTGGCGATTGTGGTATTGGAATCACCCACTGCCGTCCACTGCTGTCCGTTCCACGCCACGCTCCAGCAATCAAAGTTGAACGTCTGGCTAGGAGACAGCGTCCAGTTGGATGCGTCGTAACTGTATGCGAGGCACAGTCCAGACGCACTGGTTCCGCCCGCCACCCACATCGCTCCGTTCCACGCAACCGTATTGCCCCAGCTCTGAAAGATGTTGGTCGCTGAGTCCGCACCCGTCCAATTGGAGCCATCGGGGGAATACGCGATCGTCGACGTTCCCGAGACTCCTGTTGCCACCCAGAGTGCGCCGTTATAGGCAATCGCCTGGACTCCCGCATCTCCAAAGATCGCGTTAGAGACCTGAGGAGTCCAGTTCACGCCGTCATAACTGGTCGCAAACATATTGGATCCGCCACCGACCGCTACCCAGTACGATCCTCCCCACGCAACTCCGAAACCACCATACGAGAAGATCGGGTTCGCAGAAGTGTCCGCTGCCGTCCACGTCATGCCGTCGTAGGAATAAGCAATAGACGCCTCGAGAGTTCCCGTCTGCCCGCCCGTCGCCACCCAGATACTGCCATTCCACGCCACACCCCAAGCATAATCAGGAAACGGAGACGACACAGCGGCTGTCCAGTTAATACCGTTGGGAGAGTAGGCTAGGGTATTGGATCCGTTGCCCGTGGCCACCCACATATTCCCGCTCCACGCAAGACCCCAAGCGTACCCGGTTCCGTTAGTTCCTGTGAACACATTGCTATCGGTTCCGACCCACGCGTTTCCATCATAGGTGTATGCGATATCGTATGTTCCGTATCCTGAAGCTACCACAAAGTTCTCGGATGTGACATTGACAACACCCGTAGCTCCTTGTGGCCCAGTGGGTCCAGACGGTCCAGTCGGTCCCAGTGGTCCTGTTGGTCCAAGAGGCCCTGTCGGTCCAGACGGTCCTGTGGGTCCGCCCGAATCACCCTTCGGTCCCTGAATACCACGCACACCTGTGGGTCCCAGAGGGCCAGTCGGTCCAAGAGGTCCTGTGGGCCCAGTCGGTCCCGACTGACCCGTAGGTCCGGACGTTCCAGTTTCGCCTATCGGTCCCGTCTCTCCCGTAGATCCCACGACACCTGTCGCCCCTGTCTCACCTATGGGTCCGGTGGGTCCCTCAACGCCCGTCGGCCCTGTCCCGCCCCTCGGCCCTGTCCCGCCTATGGGTCCAGTGGGTCCCTCGACACCTGTAGGCCCCGTCACGCCTGCTGGTCCAGTCGCTCCACTCGCACCTATCGGTCCGGTGGGTCCAGACGGCCCACGTACCCCAGACGGTCCGGTGGGTCCAGACGGTCCTGACGGTCCACCTGATGGACCCGTAGGGCCAATCATCACTGAGAACGCGGGCGGCCATGACACGATGGGAATCTGACCGGGAACCCCCGCAAACAACCCGTTTCCACTCGACAGAACGACATTGGATCCATTCGGGGACATTGCTACGCCATACCAGAGTGTGGAGTTTCCGACCTCTGTCTGTGGAAACCAATTTGATCCTTGATCGGTGCTCCAGTACACTCCTCCGTTAATAGCATCTACTGCAATAGCCGTTGATCCGTCGGCCGAACAGGCAATGATCGTATAAACTGGAAGACCGCTTATCGTTGTCCAGTTCACACCGCCGTCCGTGCTGATTATAGAATACTCCCAAGGACCGACGCCGGGCTGAATACTCTGACTGCCGTAAATGACGTTTCCGTCAGCGGAACACACGACCTTGTAGAATCCATAGGCGGGGCTGGTTGTTGTCCAGTTAGCTCCGTTGTCGTGACTCACAAAGATCGATCCAGAGGCACCCGTAGAATCTTGACCACAGCTGGCTACGAGCGTCTGTCCGTCCTCTGAACACGCAACTGAATTAAAGATGTAGTGTCCATCCGGCGGCAGATTCGCAATCGCATAATTGGAGAGGTAGTCATTCACGACCCAGTTTGAACCGTAGTTGGAGGATGTGTACATCAGGGTTCCCGAATATCCTACCGCAAACGATCCGTCGGTCGAACACGCTACGCTTGTCCACAGGTTTCCTCCGTCCCCGGTGTACCATGTTGTACCCGCATCCACGGACACATACATAGGTGTGGAACCACCCAAATAGTCGAACCCTGCTGCATACACCGTCTGTCCGTCAGGAGTCGAGGCAACAACGTTCATGTTGTTGATATATCCCGTAGGCTGCGTGGGTGTTACTGTCATCGCCAACGCTCCACCCGATAGAGTTCCCGTATACAAGAAGGTAACTGTTGAACAATACACGAGTCCAGAATCATTAACGACTGCGGGATTCCAGGGTTCTACAGGCGTTCCCTGAACCCATGTTCCTGCGGCATAACTGGCCGTATAGGCCACTGTTTGAGGACCGTACAGAATACCCGCGCATACATCAATATAGGTATCTCCCGGATTTCCGATGAGCGGAGAAGGCGGCCCCATTCCCGTTAAGGTCGACAGTCCGGCGATTCCTGTGGCGCCCGTAGACCCCGAACCAGTTGCACCTGTAGGGCCGACGGGACCGGTGGCGCCTACAACTCCCGAAGCACCTACAATGTTCACAATGTAAGGCCAGTACGTTGCGTTGGTGTAAAGAGTTCCGTTGGACTGTCCGGCAAAGAATGTGTGCCCGTCTGGCGATACTGATCCAACCGACCACGGTCCAACCCCCGAATCATTCTGCGGATTCCAGGTAATACCGCCATCCAAACTGAGGTAAATGTAATCGCTCAAAGCCGTTGCCACGAGTACCATTCCGTTACTAGAGGATGCAACTGAGGTCCACGTATTCGATCCCAGCGTCGACTGCAGAAACCACGAGGCTCCTGAATTTGGGCTCAGGTAGACGTACCCCGTATCTGTCTGCGATGCAATAGCCGTTGTTCCGTCCGCCGAACATGCTACTGAATTCCAGCCCTGCCCGGCATTACTGTTTTCGAGGATATTGGACCATGTCGTTCCCGAATCTCCAGATACCCAAATAAAACCGGAATTGCCATCAGAGTTGCTCAGCTGAGTTGCATACAGAATCTGGCCGTTCGACGAGACCGCAACAGACGACCACCGACCTGCTGGACCCCCATCGTATGCCGCCCAATTCGAACCATAGTCTAGAGACCGGTAAATCACACCTGGAGTACGTTCCGTGTCCGGGTGAATAACTTCCGCCGCAACAACCATTGAACCGTCGTAAGAACAGGCGATCGCCGCCCAAAACCCGAACGAATTGGCGTTGGACGAAAACGTCCATCCCGTAGTTGCATTCGACTGTAAGATTCCCTGTCCGGTTGTCCCATCTGACGATGATGATGCAACCGCATATGCGTACTCTCCATCAATTGACGATGCAACGCCCGACCAGTATGCCGGAAAGACTGGCTGACCGGCAATGTTCCAAATTCCATCTACAAATGAGCCCTTAAAGAGATTACCTGCAATATCATTCGCCGTGCTTTCAGCAAAATAGAATCCGGTTGAAATACTTGCTAGCTGTGTAATCGCCGACCATACACCTACTAATGTTGTTGCAGGAGACCACTGTTCCTGTAGAAGTGTATTTGAGTTATACGATAAGGTTGACCTTTTCTGTCCGTATAGATCGTGTGTCACTGAATCAAAGTAGGTATCTCCGATGTTTCCTAGTGTCGAGCTAGGAACATTTGAACCCGTTAAGAATGACTGACCCTGGGTTCCAGTAGGGCCGAGTGGACCAGCAGGACCCGATAACCCAATTGGCCCAAGTGGACCTACTGCACCATTTGATCCAGCCGGACCAGTCGCTCCAATCAGGCTGGTGGCGGGCGCAAGACCTCCGATGACCGTAATATCAAACCAAGGATAGTTTGAAATGCCCGAGAATGCAGGATTGGTTCCAAGTACTCCTACTTGCTCGTTACCTGTAAAGGATGAAATGTACTCGATCTTTAGACATACGCGTGTAATGTCTGTGGTCGTAATCGACGCCTCGGCAAACGAACTTCCCGCTACACCGTTGGACGACAGCTGCGAGGATCCAATCGGAGTCGATTCCGTAGTGACATCATACCAGCGAAATGAGACGTACGGCGTTCCAATTACCGACAACATCGGGATGGACGCGACGAGGGAGTACGACCTGGATGGATTGAGTGTGAGAATGCCATACGAGGCATCCAGAGCAATATCGGTTCCGAAACCGTTGTCTACCTGATCGAAGGCAATAATATCGCCAACTGCACCCACATACCCCTCAGTTGTTTGGGCGGATCCTGGAGATATAGATCCACGAGCATAACTTGCAACCGCGCCAATACCCTGCGGACCAACATTTCCCTGTGCCCCCCGATATGACGTTCCAACGTACGGAAGCGGGCGACGAGCTGCCACACTTGTTCCCTCGGTGGTAAATCCTGACGTATTCGCCACCGACCAAGATACCGCATCCCTGCTGTACACAATCGTCGAACCGATATCGCTTTCGGTCGGAGTAATGTTAATACCAGTAAGAACCCAGTAGGTCCCATTCCAGCCAATTCCGTTGAGACCCCCCGAACTAATCCCGGGAAACGCATTCGACCAAGTCAGTCCGTCAACGCTCGTATAGATTCCGTTGTCTGCGCCGATAAACACCCAGTACAGTCCGTTCCAGGCAACAGACTGCGTGTACGTGGGCGAGGTTCCTTCCGTCTGGAATGAGGGGAGAATAATAGGATTTCCGAGATCAGCCGTCGCGTTTGACCAGTTCGAGCCGTTGGAACTCCACAGGAGTGACTGCGAGTAGACGGAATCCGTAAGGTTGATTCCGCCCGCAACCCAGACATTTCCATTATACGCCACCGAGTTACCCGAATACGTAAACCCTGTTCCAGATACATCGATAGGAGTAAATGTCTGTCCGGCATTGTCACTGTAGATGATTTGGCGATCGCCCTGGCCAACCGCCACAATACGCGCTCCATCCGAGGCTGCAGCATTTCCCTGTCCGATAATTGTTAGTTCTGGGCTGACATACAGCGTCGAAAAGCGAGACCCCGCTGGGACTAGCGACCAATCCTGACCGTCTAAGCTCGTATAGATAGTGCGGGGCGAGGGCTGGCCCTGATCGTCGGCCAGAAGTATCCACGCCCTACCGCTCCAAGCAAGACCGCGAGCAATTCCGTAGAACTCGGGGGGCGTGTGGGGAGACGACCAGGTATACCCGTCTACGCTCACAACCGTTGAAGAACCGCCGGCAACCCACAGCGCTCCGTTCCACGCAACACACTTTCCCGAGGTAAGAGTATTCGAAATTGCAGGATACCAATTTGCACCGTCTACGCTCCACTGGATGGTTTGCCCGTTCGAATCGTTGCCCGCGGCTACAAGATAATTTTCGGTTACATCATCGTTCGCAAATGAAGTTTGGCCGGTGTTATTGTTGATCCCTACGAAGTTGCCGTTTGCATCTACACCAAACGGTGTACTTCCGAGATAAATGGTATTCGGCCCAAAATATCCAGCCTTGAAGGGGAATTCAGGGCTTCCCAGCGTATACACATTGCTGGCTGACGGAAGAATGTGTGTCGAAACAACTCCCGCCGGAGTTGACGGGGGAGGTGGCTGAGGCGTCACCACGCGATTGGGTTGTCGCGGGGTCAGGCCCGATGCCCTCATGAAGGAAGCCATCGTATTATACTAGATTGAATACAAAAAGCGAAAATCGATTACGTGGTTCGCATCGGCTCACCACTTTTTAAATGCGTGACTCACGTGGTTCCAATCACCGGCTCACGAACATCGTAAGCGGGATTCTGAACCGTCTCGGGAACGCCCGACATCACGCGGAGAAACCCGAAGGGTCCATTGGATGGATCGGTGGCCGTCTTTACCGACGGACGAATGCTCTTCGGCAGAATTCCGATAGGGCTATTCTCGTGGAACAGACCATCCACCAGAATGGTAAATACTGCCGTTACGACCAGAGACACCAGGATATCGCGCGTGCCGACAAAGGCGATGGCAAAAATAAGGACTTGGCGTAGAATCGAATTTGTCAGGAACTCCTTCTGTGTTTCCGAAAGATCGATCGTGATAAACTTGCTGCCGATATTCAGGAAAATCATCATCAGACCCACAAAAAGCTTGCTGCCATTGAGGGATTCAAGTAGCATTATTATTCATCAACAAGATTAGATTAGAAAGGGGCGGCATCACGGAGGGTGAACTTCTCACTGCCCGAACCGCCCTCGGACGACACAACCTTGTCGGCCGCCGCTGCTGGCTCACTGTCTCCGGTGCCGCTCTTGGAGTCCGTCGACTTCTTCGCAGACTTGCTCCCCGTCGGGAGAGGTGCGGGTAGATCCTTCTTACCTACCTTCTTCATCAGTGACTGAACCGCATCCTTCGCCTCGGCCGTAGACTCCGTATCCGCATCCGTCTTCTTTATGGCATCCGGAATCGGTTCGTTCTTATCCTTGTACTCCCGGGCAGGGACGGACAGAACAACCGCCAGCGCCGCCAGAACTGCTACCAGCAGGGACACTGACGAGCCAATGTAGACGACACCCGCCAGTGCAACGAGCTGGGCAACCGGAGACGCCAGCAGGCCCGCAACCGCGCGGGGGGCAGGGCGGGTGGCAAACACGATGTAGAGAACTAAAATACCGGCAATGATGAACTGAGCTGTCTTGGGCATCTGGGTATTATTACTTATTCGCTGATTTTTTCTGCATGTGAAATTACAATGGCGTCCTACGCATCCTTAGACGAAGCGTTTGGCGGGTCGTATGGGAAAAAGGGCGAAATCAAGAACGAGAATAAAGTCTATAATTCACCCACCCGCCGCACCGAAAACGCCCTAGCCGAACACGCTGGAGCTATCGGATCCCTTACGAAGTCTCTTCCCATTTCGTCATCGGATACCGACGATACGGATAATTACGCCCCTGCCATGATCGGAAGCGGAGGACGGTCGAGCAAAAATCAGATCGAGCCGTTCAGTGTTCGTGATTACAAGGGACCTCAGATTCCCGGCACGCCTGGATTCGCCTATGCTCCCCCCGAACCGACATCCGACCGCCGCGACGGATACGATACTCGTGTGGAAAAACTGCTCCGCCGTATGGAGCGCGACAGTTCTGGGAGCGAGACGTCGACGCACGACCTGCTACTTTACATTTTTACTGGTGTCTTCATGCTGTTTGTTCTGGATACCTTCGTCCATATCGGCAAGCGGTCATCTAAGTAGACGACTACTCATCCGCCGACCACTGCTCGACATTATACGGCCAGTTGTAGAGAACGCTCTCTACAACTTGCACGAGACTGGTGTACGTCTGGCTACCCACCAGAACATCGGTACGCGAGACCATCACAACAGGGTAGCACGGGATATCGAACTGGAGGAATTGAAACCGCTCGTCGTCCACCTTTAGCATGGTAAGGATATTGTGGAGATACTCCAGAACATCCGTACGGTTCGGAAGGAACATCGTAGAGTTCGACTGAGAGAACGCAGACTTGTGGTTGATACGCCAGTCGTTGTGAGTGCCCTTGTTGATCGTGAAGATCTCATCCTTCAGGGAGTTGGAGTTGTCGCGGATGATACGGAGCTGGATGCAGGGGGTAGTAGAGGACGTGGAAGGCATCTTGTCTGGTATGCCTACTCCATATCTAAAAAACGGGCGATCCGTTTTACCGTTTTGTGGTTCTAGTTTAGTTTAGAGTTTGTTTACTGGCCGAAATACTCGAGAATCATCATGAAGAATTTCAGGAAATCACGGCATTTGGTGGAGTTCGTCGCGCGAATATACTCGCCGAACTCTTCGATGTGCGCGCAGTCGGCGTCAAACTTGATCGTGTCTAAGATTTCGTCCACCCGATGGCGGAACACGGAATCGTAGACGTCCAGATGGTCGTAGTCGATGAATTGATCCGCTAAGACCTCCGTGAACGTCCGGAGTTCCGCCAGCCGCTTCTCCGGCGGAGGCAGCGGCGGGAACTTGGACTTGATCTTCGGCGGCATCACGGATAGTTGATTGAAGGAGGAGATAAGGGCTTCCATAGTTCGTTTTGTTGTGTTGTTGTTTCGGAGGCTCTTCGCTTTCTAGATCGTATACGAATCCGTTTTTATTCAGGCGAGCATTCCCACGACCCAGACCGTTGCGGCCGCGGATCCCTGTGCTGCTAAATATATGAGCGCCTCCTCCGACGGCAGCTTGCCCGCCAGCCACGACCACAAGGTAATTGCCGGATTAAAATGCGCCGCCGACATCTTTCCGATCACACCAATCGCCAGTGCAAGTGCCGCCACAAAGTAGAGAGGGTGAGCCGTGAACGCTAGAACAGAAATAATGAGGAGGGTTCCGAGATACTCTGCTGCGAATCCGTACATCAGATCTGTTTGTATAAAACGAATGAAGTTTTTGTCGGGCAGAAGAACAGCACTCTCCCTCACATGACAACCCTCGCTTTAACCCGCAACGGGTACAAAGTCCCCAAATCCCTCGTCGGGGAAAATCTCGATGCTCTCCGGAGAGAACTGACCGTCAAACCTTACGTCCCCGCCGTATTTGTCAACCCCCGTTACGTCAAGAAGTACCCCGTCTACCACGAAACCGAGAACTTCATTTACGTCCCCAAACAGTTCGGGATCAAGCGATGGGGCGAACCTACTCCCGAAATCACCTCCGTCTCCAGCGATAGGTGGCAGTTTAACGGTTCTATCCGCCCCGCCCAAGTCGAGGTCGTGGACGCGTACCTTGACCCTCGCGAAGACACCCCCAACGCTGGGGCTGTCTTACATCCACGAGATGGAATGATCTGCCTGCAAACCGGCGGAGGCAAGACGGTGTGCGCCCTTTACATCGCCTCCCAACTCCGAGTCAAGACGCTCATTATCGTGCATAATACGTTTCTCAAGGATCAGTGGGAAGACCGTATCAAAGCCTTTCTTCCGTCTGCCACGATCGGACACCTGCAGGGGGAAACCACCGATGTCGACAAGGATATTGTGATCGCCATGATCCAGTCTATCTCCATGAAAGAGTACCCGAAAGAAACCTTCAGGGGATTCGGCCTTACGGTGATTGACGAGTGCCACCACATTGCCTCCGAAGTATTCGTCCAAGCATTCCAGAAAATCACGTCCAAACACATGCTGGGTCTATCTGCCACCCCCGATCGCAAGGATGGACTGATGTACGTCATTGAATGGTTTCTCGGTCCCATCCTCTACAAGTCGGAATCTGGCGATAAAGTCGATGATCTCGTCCGTGTCGAAATGTATAAACACGAACCAGAGGACGTAGACTTCAACCGCATTCTCCTCAACAATCAGGGAGTGATGAACGTTGCGGGAATGGTGAATAAACTTGCGGAGTTCAAGCCTCGTACCGATATGATTGTCAAGATTCTTAAGGATATTCTGGAAAGCGAACCCGATCGTCAGATCCTTGTCTTGTCCGACCGCGTGCAGCACTGTAAAGATCTGATGGCACTCCTAGACCCTGACAAGGCCGCCATTCTCGCCCAGAACGTAGCTTCGTCCAAACGCGCCGAGTTCTGTGCGTCCAAGAAAATCTTGATTGCGACCTACTCCATGTGCAAAGAAGGCTTCGACGTTGCCTCCCTGAATACCCTCGTAATGGCGACTCCTAGACCTGATATCGATCAAATTGTCGGGCGTATTCTCCGTACAGAAAAGTCCAAACGAACTACGCAACCCCTTATTGTCGATATTGTGGACTCTACGTTCCGCCGTCAGTTCCAAGCGCGCCTGAAACTGTATAGGGACCGAAACTATGTGGTGGATGAAATGGAAGTCTAAGGTATATATAATGCCCGAGCACAAACGCCCGCAACGTCAGAGTGTAAAGAAAGCACAGGATGCAGCCGCATCCGCCAAAGCGGAAGCTGAGCGCCAAAAGGCTGCCGCAAAAGCTCGTCGCGCTGCTGCCGCCGAGTCCGCTGCCAAGAAGCGTACCGCCAAAGCCAGCATCGATTCTATGACCGACGAGTTTGCCAAGATGAAGATCCACGATGGCGGTCGTCGCAAGCGCCTCACACGCCGAAAGGTCCCGCGTCGGCGCCGGCATACTCGCAAAGCATAATATCCCGATACTCTCGGCTCCCTGAACTCAGGAAATACCGCAGATTCTTCATCCAATCCAGCAGTTCGTACTTTTGTTTTACGAGAAGTTCAACACCGTAGGGGTGTGTAATATGATCGGAAATAGCATATTCAATATGGTCGTCAAGACTCCAACCATATTGACTTACTGTCCAGCGCAGGGTTTTTGTGATATTGAACCCTGCGTCCTTTTCTGTGGGGATAATCCGCTTGCGTGTATGATTAATCAAAAACTCGGTCATTTAGATGGATACACCCACACGGTTAAAACCATTGCGAGGAGAAGCAGAGAACTAAAGTATCCCTGAAATACCTGTCGATTCTCGCGAGTCGTCTTCAGCCCCAGTATGTTTAGAAACGGGTCTATGATCGTTGCGTTCTGACCGTGATAATACCGTTCAAGTCGGGTGAAGGGACATCCAAATCCCACGGTGTGCAAAAAGGCAATCGGGATAAATACTGCGATGAGTAGCGGGCGAACGGCGGGGCGACTGATGAAGGAGGCAATAAAGAGAACAAGGATAAATTGGTGCAGGGCGTAAAGAATCCAGCCCGCGTTCATAATACTTACTTAGTCTGGAGAAGAGAACGGCTACACAGAATGTAGATGAAGAGGGAATTGATTAGGGGGATAGCAAAGGCCAGCAGGCTACGGACCAGTAGCATCCACCCAGTCTTTCCACGGGTCGACAATATCAGAAACAGGTCAGACACTACCACGAATCCGGCCAGAACCGCCACAATGCCGAACATGATATAGAAGTACGTGCATACGGCGGAACTCGAGATCTGCTTCGTCCAGTCCGGTTCGGCGCCAGAGGAGGAAGGAGGAACGTTCATGGTTTATTCTTAACATCTCAAATATCTTCGTCATAGTTGTAAGCCGCCTGCTCCACAAAGTCTTCGGCATCGGCAGCCCGCGCACGCGCATCCCCGTAATCTCCGTAATCGTACTCTAGTTCCGCACCCCCGTTCTGCGGAACTTCTCCCTGCGGACCTACATCCCGCTCATCGTTCAGTCCTTCCTCCGGAACATCCGCCGTGTCTTCTGGAGGGGCCTGGTCGACCAGCGGATTGTCCGGCTCCAGATTGTCTAGATCCGCCCGAAGTTCTGCCACGAATGCATCACGGTCGGCTTTCGTAATCAGGTACGGCGCCAGACCTAGATCGCGCAAGGTATTGGTGACTTCACGCTGTGTGTCCGTCATATTACGCAGACGCGACTTAAACTCTTCGCGTTCGCGAGCAGTATACCGATCTACCGCCCCCCGTGTCTCCGCCGCCGACGAAAGCAGAGTCTTTAACGACGCATCAGTTTTCAGGGCACTCTCGAACTGCGTCATCACCGCCTCGCTTTCCGCCACCTTGCCGCCCAGTTCTAGAATGAATCCCTTATAGATATCGCGGCGCAGGGACGGATCCCCCGTCGCCTGTTCTACTGCCGCCCGTGCGCCCTCAATATATGTGCGCAGGGCCTTGCTTGAAATCGTTTCCTCCGCCAGAATTCCGTAGATTCGTAGCAGGAATCCCTGTAGAACACCCGGCCGGGTTTCCGCCGAAATCTTTTTCAGAAGCTCAATCGGTTTCAGTTTCAGACGACGACGAATCTCGTCGGGCGTCACTCCGACGGTGGTGGGGGTGGGGGCATACACAGGGGGAACCACCGCTTTTGATTTGCGCGACGGTTTTAGAGGAACCAAAATATCCAGCGTTTCCTGCGTATACGAAAACCGCGTCGACGGAGTCAACCAAGGTGTAGTGGCTTTGCACGAGTACCGTACTTCGGGGACTGTATTGACACTCTCCGTCGGCGCCAAGAACGTAATATCCCTCGACGGCTGGACCATCGGTGGATCGAACGTCTGTTTCAGCACCGTGGCAACACCCACCGCCTCTGTGCTCTCCCTTGCCGTCTGCAGTTCCTTCGAGAATCGGGGAGCAAACTGTTTCTGTAGACTCGAGAGAATAACCCGCCTTGTTCCCTTCCGATCTCCTAGTAGAGTTCGCAGGAAAATGATGGAGGATCCCTTGAACGTTCCCGGATAACTCTCGAACGTCTGTGACAGCGCTCCCAGCAGGGAATCCACGAGGGGAGAATCATTAAGATCATCAGTATCTCTCGGGAATCCGCGTAAGAGTAGAGGTTTCGATCCAAAGGACCGACGAGGAATCAGTTGCGGCTTGTGGATTTGCAGAAGAATCACCATTGCATTGAAGCCAAATACCGAGAGCGCCATATCCACATCCCCCTGCTGCTTCGCCGACAACTTCTTTCCCGAAATGCGCGCTCGGACCTTTTCCGATTCAGAGCGCACGTAATCTAGAATAGGTTTCAGCCGGTCTTCGGACGGCAGGACCTGAATCAGGGAAATAATGAGGTACATCAGATCTTCACCCGGTCGGTCATTGCGGAAGACAGACTGCATGTTTTTGAGTTCCGTGGCAAATCCTACGTGTTCCCTCGCATTCTTGGGTCCTCCCGTCGTCAATTTGCTAGTGCGCCCAATCACTCGTCCGTCTTCATCGAACTGCGCCTGGTCTTCAATCACAGTCGAAATACGCTCGCCTGAATACCGGCAGACATAGTACCCCGAATCTTTCTCGCACCACGTTTTCAGGAACTCCTGTGGATTCTTGGCGTAGGATCCCTTGAGAATTTCCAGTTCGTGTTCGCATACCAAGAACGCCGACGATTCGGGATCAAGGTATACGTGATCTTTTACGGGTGCATCCTGAATCAGTGCCTGAATCTCGTACAACTTATCTTCCTCCGCCTTCATTTCGTCGTCGAGAATCGAGACAATCATCTTGCGAGTTTCGTTCTCTAGCGACGCAGGGGCCGCTGCCAGATTCTTCTTGAAATACTCTGTCGAATAATCGCGGTGTTTCTCAAGATACGCGAGGTGATTTTTCAGGATCTGGTCGTGCGTTCCCGGCGTCCACGCTTTCCGATCATGGTACGGTGCGTCTTCCCTCTCCTTGTGTACGAACTGCAGGGGAATACATCCGTACCCCGCTCGATATTCTGTCGTAGATTTCTTGATAGGACACACGAGACCCGAATGACCGGTTGCGCCGCACGACGGACATTTAGGGGCGCGGTACACTCCCCGCGTCAGGAAATCCGAGAAGGTTTCAATATTGGGAGGAAGACAGTCGTCCGCTGTTCCTTCGATAGGTCCTGTTTCCGGAAGGACGATGGGAGGGGGGATAGCGGCTACTCCAATATCTCCTGCCTGTGAGAGCAGCATCAAGGATACGAGAGACCCGCCGTCTGTCTGGGATGCCAACCATTTGCGCGAGGCGACCGAAGCATACCATTTGGTCTTGTATGCGTCCAGCAGGGTCTTTGACGGCGCATCCTCATCTTTGACGGCAAATGGTAGTTCTTTCGGCGGAGGTGACTCCTCTACGACCGCAAGGGGTGGGAACTTCTTGACCCACAAATCATTCGGAACGTCACGAAGTCCAATATCGTAGATTTTCAGGTACTTCAGTCCTTCGCCGTACGGATCCGACGTTTCGGGAACCGCGTGGTCGAAAATAGCTTCCATTGTCGGCAGGAGTTCCGGCAGGGGTTCGGTGGATTCAAGTTTGACAGGATCAGGGTGCACCGAAAGAAAGGGGTGGTCCGCCAGTGGCGCAGGCGGAGTCATGGGAGGATTATCGATGATGTAGTGTGTGAACTTCGCCGTATCCCCCGAATCGGGCCGCGTGATCTTGGTGATAGAATACGTTCCGTCCTCGTGGTGGTTCGTGCGGGTGTACGGATAATTGTCTAGAACGTATCGCCCCTCAATCTCCGTCTTTCCGTTCACGAAAACCGGGGTCCCGTCACCCCCTTCAAAGTAAATCGCGGATTTTGGGAGGGCGTCGAGAAGAAGGAGGTAGTAATTAGGAGCCATCGCGGCCCCGTCGGCGTACAGCGGCGACCATTTCTGCCCCCACACGTACTCTGTCACCTGTGGTTCTCCTTCGTGTCCGTAATGCACCCACGGCAGGGTTACAGGACGTGTGTACTCGGTCTTGGCAAACCCCTCCGTCGTTTCCCGTACCGCGCGTTTATACAGTTTCGTGAACGAATCCACCTCGTACTCTGCCTTTCGTACCACTGCTTTGGGAATCCGTCCACGCGTCGGCAAAAGCTTCTCCACGAAATCGGAGGCCTGTTCTTCGTACGTGAAAAAGCGAATCGCCTCCGGTCGCTGAACGTCTTCTTTGAATTCGAATTCTTCAAGAACTTGAAAATCTTTAGATGGGTCGAAGACAAGTTCGGCCGACATATACCCTTCTTCTTACTTCTCCACACTAGAAATTGTACTATCACACAGACCGTGAATTGCCGTTGCCACCATATCTAGAATCGACTCGGGCGTCCGCGTCGTCGCAAACCGAAACACCATTTCCGGGCGGAGAGGGTGGGGAACATCGTAGCTCACGAACGAACACAGATCAGACTCGTAGGCGACAATCTGCGCCAGTGCGCCAAGCGTATGACCCTCCGTCACCGATACGACGCGATAGACGTTGGGCTCAGCCTCGCGAATAATGTTTTCCTTTCCCGCCTTCACCCACGCCGTTGTCCTCGCCTTGATTAGATCAAGGGCATTCTTGAGAAGCTCCTTCGCGGGAATCACGCCAATGCTCTCGATCTGAACGTCAAACCAGTCCGGCCGTCCCTTCTCGTTCTTGTGGAAGATCCGCTGCTTGTGAAAGACGTCGAAGGTCTGCTTGTCGACGTGGTCCTCCCTCACCAGATCAGCCTTCGCCTGGTCGACGTGCGCGGCATAAGAGGCGAGACATACCTGCGACGACTTGGCGTTCACGGTGAGACGCGCCGTCAGATGAACTGTCTCGCCTTTCTTGAGGTTCATGAAATGCATGGGCGTCTTGAGATCCCGGTCTTTCATCAGAATGTCTGCGCGCGCACCCGAGACCACGAACTCGTTGGTGGTCACAACCTGCGGGGAATCCACTACGGGAAATCGCAGGGTCAGCCGGGCGTTCCGGATCACGTCCTCATCCGTCGGGCGGACAGCGACCGGAAGCATTTCCGCGCGATGCCGCATCAGTTCGTGGGGCATCAACGTCGTGTTGTCGAGAATCTGGACGTCGGTCACTTCGACGGTCGGGGTCTCATTCAAGAGAATGCGGCGGATGGCGTTGACAAACTGGGGAGGCACGCCGCGGATCTCGAACTTCAGGCCGTAACCACCGAGAGTAACTGACTTCGTGGGAATCATGGTTGTACTTGCCATTCGTCTCCCTCGTTATTGAACTATTCGTTTTTATCTACTTGAAATTTAATGTCTACGAACGCCTATGTTCCCATACTCTTTTACAGCGGCCAGAACTGTGCTAACTCGAAGGAGGTGGTGGGAACAATTCAGGCGCTGAATAAGGCGTCCCTGTTTCGGTTCGTTGACGTCCTCACCACTCCTCGCCAGTTCCTCCCCCCTGACCTCAAGAGCGTTCCCACCCTCCTCTTCCCTCAGACCAAGCAGCTCGTGGTAGGCAAGACCAATATCTTCGCCCATTTATCGAAACCAGTCGAGAGCCGCCGCGAGATCCCCGCTGCCCGAGCCCCCGCGACCCAGCCCGCCGAGCCGATGTTTTGGTCGTTCAGCGAATCGGGAATGTCCAGCGGCTTCTCAAGCTTCGACGGACAGACAAAGGTTGCCGAAGACCAGCTTCGGTATTCGTTCCTTGACGGTGAAATCAAGACGTCGGGGCAGGAGGTTATTAATCCTACGACAACCATGGATGGAGAGGGCGGAAGCAAGACGGGTCGTAATAACGATGTGACGTCCCGGATGGAAACTATGCAGTCGATGCGCGATGCCGAATTCAAGGCTACTTCGCGGCAGTAATTTACATATTCGACGTTCTATACATATAATATGTCATCCTCGACTTACCTCAAGAGCTTTTTCCACCAACTCATGGAAGTGGTGGGCGAGCTGGCGGATATGTTTCCCGACGACCCCGATTTCAAGGTGTTTCAGACCTACATTTCCCTTCTCCAGCGCACCAACCCCACGATGGTCATTGATACATTCCACGAACATGTCGGCCTCAAGTTTGAAAACGAAATCAACGCGAAAAATGAGGACTTTGTCCTGAATTACCAGGCTGCCGAGTACGGGTCGGAGGGAATGGATATTGTAGCAAAAATCAAGTCCTATTGGTCTGTTCTATCCCCCGCGTCCCGTGCCGCTATTTGGCAGTACATCTATATTCTCAAGGAACTGGCGAAGAAGTACAAGGCCTAATACTGGTGGAACTCCTCGAGCTTCCACATCGGATTCGACTCCGGGAAGGTCATCAGCGGCGGAGGACTGTCGGACCGGTTCTCGACATGCGACAGACGCATCTCTAGATTGTTGATGCGGTTGTTGAGGCGCAGATTCTCGGCCACCATCACCTCGTAACTCTCGTCGAGATCATTGAACGCCTGCTCTAGGACTTTCACGCGCGGAATGATATGGTTGATATAATACTGCGACCGATCGGCGTCGTCCTGAAGATCAAGAAGCGCACGTGCGACCCGCTCCTCCTCCGTCTGCGCCTGATTGCATTCACACGTCTCGCAGCACTCATCCTTATCCTGCTGCCCGTCCATCTCGTCCCGCTCCCGCTGCTCTTGGACGTACCGAGCACGACGCTGCTTCTGATCCTCAAAGTCCAGGAATCGCTGAAGCCGATCCTGTCGCTGCTCACGAGTCCCGTGCGTGCGAGAACCACGTGCGAGGAGCTCCTCGTCAATGCGAGAGTCAGACATATGGTATACCTTCAACATCTTCTTTCGTTGTATGACCTGTATTCCCGGTAAACCCTCACGATCCGTTTTATCTAAAACGAATCGTGATTGTTTGTGGTGGATCCCGACCAAAAATGGCGTCCCCTCTATATCTTGTGTTCACGTTGGCCGATAGTGATATCCTCAACTGCCGCCTTGCTACCTACGATCGTCAGGTGGCCGAGTACGAGTGCTGTCTAGCCATGCGCGCCAACCCTGATCGCTGGTGTAGGATTGTAGAGAAAGAGTGCTCGATTCCGGCTGGTGACAACGTTTGGGTCGCAGTGATGGATGGTCGGTCGTTTGCGGAGTTTGAAGTTGCGGTGTACGATCAGGCGTGTTTCGTTCCTGAAAATACTGATTGGGTGGAGGATTTAGTGGTTATGTAGACTAAGATCAGTACGTGATCCAAAAGATTTGTAGAGAAGCAGTCCCAGCGCCGCCCCAGCCGCCTGCCATTTTTTGGTCGAAGGAGCCGCCGCCGCCGCCGCCGCCGCCATCCGTGCCATTTCTAGTGCCGCTCGTCGAGGCGCCGGTGCCGCCCGCCGCACCACCGCCGCCCATGCCGCCGTTACCCGAGCCGTTACCGGAAGGGGAAAAAACCTCTATATGCTCGCCATTTGAGCCCGACACGCCGCCGCCGCCGGTTACCGAGCAGCCCCCTTTCCCTCCTCCTCCTCCTGCACTTGTAGCGACAGTTTTGCCGTAGAGATTAGTCCCGTTCCTATCTCCAGCTCCTCCAGTTACTCCACTAATTAATCCGGTACTTCCACCATTACCTCCCTGTGTAATGAAGCGGCTGAATGAATAAAAGCCACCAAGGCCATCTGCACTTATTGCACCGCCACCACCGCCTGCGCCCTCTACCATAAATACATTGGTTCCTGCGCTATCTTGAATAATGACTGTTGTTGACCCTCCACCTCCACCTCCACCTCCTGCCGACATGTAAGGGGGTCCAAACTGTCCTCCTCCTCCTCCACTACCCGATCCATTCGTTCCATTGCTTGGTCCAGCTGATAAAATTCCACTGGTTGTCGAAGTCCCGCCACCGCCGCCGTCTGGCGCGCCCTTGGTGCGGCTGGCCTCCGTGCCCCTTCCCCCTCCGAATCCTCCGTTTCCGTAAGATGTATTCGTGTCGTCGACCCCGTTAAATCCTCCATACCCGCGCTCTCCCACCTGGATATTCAGTGTATACCCATTTTTAATTGTAAAGTTTCCAGAGAAGTACCCCCTCCCTCCTCCTCCGCCCCCAGACACATAGTTACCAATAGAACCTAAATATCCTCCGCCACCACCGCCACCACCACCAATGGCAGAAGCTTGAATCCACGTATACAGATTTCGGGAGGTCGGAATTCCAGGAATTGTAGTTGCGGCTTGAGTATCTGTAAAAACACCCGTAGCATTGTAGGTAAAAACAACAGGCAAACTTGACGCGTAATACTTAGTTGATGAATTTGGATCAGTGTATACCGTCGTCACGTAGAACGATTGTGGGCCAGCTGCCGCGGTTAGAGTAATTCCCTGCACGCCGGTGGTGACGGGAAGATTACCGTGTAGGAGCGTACCACCTGTAGGTGCGGTTGTCGTGGGTGCTGATCCAGGGCTCGTTCCTTTATACACTTGGTAGGTATAAGATGTTGCATTTTCGCTCGGTACAAACAGCGTCCAGCTCAGTATTGTTACGGTTGAGCTGTAAAGCTTCTTATCGAAGCCGGACGATCCCCAGTTCAAATTCGTAACTGGGGCTACCACTGAAAGTCTTTGTATTTCTAACCCACCCAAAATACCGTTCGAGGTTGTTCCAGAGGTAATCGTATACGGATCATTTGGACTTATTGGATGAGCGGCAACAAATGTATTTCCTCCCACTGTATCGGTTATGAATGCTGTAACATTTGCTATCTCGGTTCCATTGATATTGACAAGCGCACACAACGAACTTGTGAGTGATGTTATTCCAGTCGGTAGCACGGGAGTACACTTAATACTTGTTATGTTCTTATTTACTGTACCGTACGTTATATTTTCTTTGATGTAAAGAGCTGGCTGTACAAGATTCACGAGTGCCGAAGATACCGACGACGAAATTCCCCCTGTTGTCACTGTCGTGTTAAACTTGTACTGTCCCACTGGTCCATTCGCGTTTCCGTTCGTCACGAAAATCGGAACTCCGTCTACGATATAACTGAAGTTGCGTATCAGCAAGTTCTTGGCAGGGGGTTCATCGTTACCACCCGTAAGAAGCGGACTTGACATGAACGTGTTGAATAATAATCCAGTCCCTGAGACATTGGTTGATGCCGCCGAATAAGTGAATGTGACACCGTTGTAGTTCGTTGTAACGTTGAGTCGATTGTTGCTTTGGAGAATACTTACACGAACAGGATCGCCGATGGGGAAGGGGCCGATTGGGAATATGTTTGCGCCACTGTTCTGCACCTGGATGTAATTGATACCTGCTGCATTTGGCATCACCTGAATGATCGGCAACCTATCCGTTGCTGCCGTTTTTGTCGTGCGTAAGATGTTTTTCCAAATAGCAACATTCGCATGATCGATGAACGTTGCATCAAACGTTATCTGGTAATTTCCGGTTGGCATCGCGAACCCTCCCGGCGTCACATTGGATCCCGCTGCGAGATTGAACGTATTGCTGAATGGTAGACAGTTGTTGGGGATGACGGGCGTGACCGTTGTATTCGTTCCAGTTGTGGACCCTCTCTGCATGAAGAAATCACGGACCGAAACATACGGCGCGGCACTTGGATACTTATTATTCTGAGTTGGACTTCCTGTCATAAAGAGATACGCTTTAAAGTTTGTTCCGCCCGAGGTCGACCCAGCAGGAGCCTGCGCTTGACTGTCGCTGTATTGTAGGTTCGACGACTTGTCGTACGACGTTACGGTAACCGTAGACGTGTTTGCGTCCATATTCAGTACAATTGTGTACGGCTGGCATAGTGTTAGACTTGGAATTACGCCGCCCACCCGCAAGTACTGCCAGTATACGCTTGTACCGGTAGGAGCTACCCAGAACGCAGGAATACGGTTAATTTCGGTATCAACAAAATCAGTACTGTCAGTCGTACAGCGTAGAATATTTAGGTAACTAGTGGTGGTGTTTGGATTATTGATCGTTAGTGTGAACCCTATTTGTACGCTTCCGTTATTCGTTTGGAATCCGGCAGGGGTTACGTTGGATCCATTTGGATTCAGGGAGTATATTCCCGTAAAGTTCGAGAGCGTGACTGGGGTTCCTCCAGTTTTTAGGACTATACTATTCATGGTAATCTCTTTTTGAGCGGAAGGGTAAATGTTAGTGGTGGTTGAATCAGATAACCACAAGTAAAAATTTGAATTGAGTAAGCTTGTTGTATCTCCTGTAGCAAATGGCCCATTCATAACAGTGGTTCCATTGACCTTTACAGTTCCAGTCATAGTACCCGTGGTTGCGAACGCAAGATCAAAGAGTACAGTATAATTCGAACCAATGGTTAGACCGATCTGAGGATTCAACCCTGTTGACCCCACTTGAATATACATATTGGAAGAGTTGGGGCTTATCCAAATCGCCGGGAAACGATACGGGCCGGACTCATTCGCTTTGTACGTTGTGAGTCCCGAGGGAGATACACGAAGCATGTTGTGGAAATTGCCTGATGTATTTGGTGTATCGAACGAGAAATTGAGACTGAGTGTGAATGTCCCTGCCATCGAGAACCCCTGGGGCGTCACATTCGTGCTTCCCAGAACCATATTCGCAAACGTGTTTGGCGTAGTCGAGTTCACGTACTTACTCGCTCCTCCAAAGACAACATTTTCAGCTCTAGTTGCGGTAGCAGGAGTATACGTTGGCGCATTCAGTGGATAATCGTACGTAAACGCTGGAACAACCGACCATACACCTGCGATATCAGAACTTAGATCCAGAGTAATGCTAGGAGTTCCAGTATAGGTCGAATCTTCAATACATCCCTGGTATTTTGTTGCCGTGGCTGTGATTCTTGGGATGAGGGAGCTAGCAGTTAGATCTGCCGCATTGCAGATCGTGACACCACCGTATGTCAACGTAACTGTATTTGAACTGATTTTATACTGTGCGTCTCCCACAACCGTGAAATAACTTATAGTAACTAAGCCCTGTGTTGAACTCGTTCTACTTCCATTCGAAAGTTGAGTGAACGGCGAGGCATTCACGGTGTTTGACGGGAATCCCCACGTAGGCGTCCCGAATCCTCCCGAACAAACGCCAAGGGAGAGCGTAAGATCAATATTTATTCCATCGCCTGCATTGACAAACGTCGCACTTCCAATCGTTATCGTGAGCGCCCCCAGACTTGTTATTGCTACAGAGTTGCTGTACCCTTGGTAGACACCGAGGAGATTTGTTGCTGACGAGTATGCCCTTCCGGGAACGACGGTGCCATATCGAAAGTTCGCAACTTGTCCGTTGAACGTGTTTGTGGTGTTGTCTTGCGTATTTATCGTTGGAGGGAACGTCCAACTTACCGCGCTTGCAGCTGGGCCTGTAGCAGGAATGGTTGCTGACAACGTAAGTATTCCAGCAATGTTTACCAATACAGGTGAAAATCCAATGTTCGGCTCCGTAAACCCGACCGCTGTTGTATTGGAGACCGTGAACCCGTCATACGCGAGTGTGATTGAATTTGCAGGAAAGTTGACCAACGATGTTAATTGCCAGGTCGAGCTGGTGACCGTAAATCCCGTAACCGTAGGGTTTGTCCCTGTTGCCGTAGTTGATCCTCCCGTTGCTCCCGTTGGCACCGCAATCGTCCACTGCGGCGTACCCGCACCCACAGCCCCTGTCGCTCCAGTACTATTCAGTACTAAACTAAATGTTCTTATTCCCCCCGTGTCCGTAGTTGTCGCACTCGATATCTGTGGATTCGGAAACGTTAACGTATTTGTGGTTGCCGTTGCCGAAAGACCTGTCGTTGCCACGAACACCACGTTGCAAGTTAGAGACGCGCCTGCCGACCGAGTTCCTAGGTTGCTGATGACCGAAGATACCGGTGATGTTCCGATATTTAGTTGTGTTCCGGTTGTCGATGTCATGAACCAGTTTCCGCTGACGTTTGTACCTATTTGGCTAGAAAGGAGTGTTCCAGAAATCGTGGCACTCCTATCGTTGTTGTCTAGAAGAACCACCGACAAAATTGACGGCTTCCAGGCCACTACACTCGTGGTACCTATTACCGCCCCCGCATCTGTACTCGAGATTCCCTTGTACGTGGTAAAATAGTTAAATGTATACGTATTTCCAGCCGTCGTCGGACTCATCGTGAATGATAGACTGAGGTCGGTAGTATTTGACTGCGCTACTAGCGAACCTCCGTTTGACATCCGGACCGTATACGATGGAATCCCAACATCATCGGGATTCTGACCCTGCAAAGCAGCCGTGCTGAATGCCGTCCAGGTAACAATTGCGTTCGAATACGATTGGGTAACCACTAGGTTCTGCATGATCGGCGGAACCGTCAGTGTTACTGGTAGTGTGAAACCAAGTACGGAACCGATATTTACGCTGTTTACCGACGTTCCGGTCACAAGGCCAGGCCACTTATTTGTGGTAGGAGTAAAGGCCTGAACCGTATAATTGAAGACACCGTCGTATGCGAATGGCAAGCTACCGTTGGTTGTTATTGCCACGTATGTAGAGATGGTCTGGATAATCTCGGCACTTCCGTATCCTCCTGTTCCGCTGGTCTGCGTTCCAACCACCGTTTGAACCTTGCTATAATTTGCCCCTTCAACCGACTTCCAGCTTACCGTAATAACCATCCCTTGATGTGTGGCCTTTATGGCGCTTGGACTAAACGTAACGGCTGGGAATGGATTGGGGTTGGGAAGAACAGGGGACAGGGTATTGAGAGCACCTGGAGGATTCGTATCTGCTGTAACAATTGCGGAAATCGTATAGTAGAATCCTAGACTTATATTCCGTAGAATGTTTGCACCGTCCGACGTCCACGCCGCAGAAAATGTTTGTACTTTCGCGGAAGTGTACCCAAATGACGAAGGAACTTTGGGTTCCACATAAAACCATATAGTGCTTGCATTCGGAATAACGGGGATAGTTGTGTTCAGTGTTTGCGCCGATGCACTTGTCTGCGTAATGAAGAGCGACGTCGCGCTTGGAATAAAGAAATTGATATTTCTGGTGTATCCGTAAATTGGGTCTAGAATATTAGGTGCATTACAGGGTAGACCCGGGGTAATTGCTGTTACAGAGATCGAAAGTTGCTGGGCGTTCGGATCAAAATTTCCGACGTACGTCTGAGTGTTTCCAACTGTGAATCCAGAGATTGAGGGGTATGTCGTCCGCAGTCCAGCCGATACCGTTGATACTTCAACAAAGTACGTCGGAATGACTGCGGGCGGGTTCGTGTAAATAACTGCGGACTGCCAGTTGATTGTCAGGACATTTCCACCTCCCGTAGCACTTAACTGCGCAGGCTGTGTTGGCCTGTAGAGAATGATCGGGTTCTGAGTATTGGTATAGACGGTAGGACCTTGGACTGCGTTCCATATTGGCACAAGGTTGAAGACGTACGTCTGCCCTGCCAGATTCGCCGAAAGGTTGCGGACCAAAAATGAATTGAAGTTTCCTGTTGCCGTGTAGTTTGCTGAGGTGGTTAAGTTATAATTGTTGTACACCGGATCATGAGCCCACTCCGACAATGTTGTTGTCCGTACCCAACCATTGCATGATCCGGTACCAGTGTATGCCGCTGGATCGGGGAACAGGAGGGCAGAGTATTCGTAATTGTTCCGAACCCAGAAGAGACATGTTTTTGATAGATCCGCCTGCCAGGTGAGATTAACAGACGCTCCCGTTGCATTCCCCGTGATAAAGGGTACCGACGGTTGGTAGATGTAAATGTTCGCCTGTGCGGCATCTGCACTCTGTACGTTGCTAGGAGAGATTGCGTAGAGTGATACACTGTACGTTTCCTTAATCGTAGCTCCATACGTGTCACCGGGCACAGCGAACAGATTCGAATACACTATGACGCCTCTTGCGTTGACGTTTGAGATATAGAACGAGTACCCAAAATTCGCAGTTGGTGTCCAGCTCACCGTCATGAGAGCTCCCCTGTTGTCCAGAACTAACCCGGTTGGTTTCTCGGGAATGACGATAGTTCCTCCCACGTTGCAGGTCGCACTGGGAATCCCTGTGGACGACAGCGCGGTTACTGATACGCTGAACGAGTGTCCGAGGCTTCCGTTGAACGATGTGTACGTCTGGGGAATGTACTGTATACTCGTAAATGATCCAGATGACAGGTCATACGCACTCATGACATAACTTGACGCATTGGCAGTTGAACTCGCCCAGGAAATTGTCACCAATGAATTGTTCCAGTTGAAGGTCAGGGGAAGTCCCGGCGGCTGAGGAGCCTGTAGCGTAATTGTCCCAGAAAGGGAACGGCTTGGAAGACCGTTGTAGAATGCCGATACTGTGGCAATGTAGGTTACCGCAGTGGTGAATGTCGATACGTTGAAGATAGTGGTGTTTGTCCCAGAACTCGAGAACACCGCATTTCCCAGCGTTCCAGACGGGGTAAGGGCAACCGAGTACGTAGTTCCCGTGGATGGAGTATTCGTTACGAAATACGAAACATAAACAAAATTTCCAGTATTCGTGAGCGGCTGGATGGTAAGAATTGGACGCTGGTTCGAGACTTGGACCACAAAAGGGTTTCCACAAATACCCTTGTAGATACCGACAACGCTGTAGTAATACGACAGATCAATACTTCCAGTGAACGTTACAGAGGGGGCGGTGGTTGTCTGCGAGTTTACGACGACCTGTTGTGCCGTATACTTCGTAGTCGTATATGACGTTGCAACTAGATCGGGGGGCCAGGTGAGAGTGGTACTGACATCTGTAAGGACGTTGGTTCCTTGGTTTGAAAACGTAACATTCGAGATTACCGGCATATAGAGATAGATATTCGACAAGCACGCCTGCGGTCCGCTTCCCACGTTGTTATTCACGGCTTCTACTGAGAGCAGGTAATTGCTTCCGGCGACGGCTGGGATCTTGATACTGCTAGGGCTGTATAGGGTGGTGTAAGGATAATTCAGAGCCGAATCATAGATTGTGTACCCTCCGTTCGGGACATTGCTTCCTGTTCCAGTCGCGTTGCACTGATACGCATCCGCCCATGACAGGGTGATAGTCGGTCCAAAGTAGTCTGCACGAATCGTGGCCTGGCTTACGGGATTTGTGATAAGAGCAAGTGTTTTGACTCCAAATGTGGGATCCACTAGACTTGCGAGACCACTGATACTCGCATACAGTTTAAAGTCGTACGTTAATCCCCTGGTTCCCAGGATTGGAATCGTATAGACGGTTGTCCTCGTGTTTACCTGGTTTTCTGCACCCGAGAATGTAAAGGTACTGGTAGCATTGCTTGGAAAGAACTGATTCTGCGTTTCGACCAGTGTATACGTGTATGGGTAGAGGACCGGAGCTGTCGTAGAGCATACGTTCACTGTAATTGCATAGGTTCCGTTAAATCCAATACCCAGGAAACGCGGAGGCGCAGTATACACTTTAAGGGCAGATCCCCCTACATCAGGAACAGTCTGTGGGAGCTGATTTCGAGTTGCGACAACATAGGGTACAAATGACTGACCCTGAAATCCCGTCACATTAAATGTTGACGTAACACTCGACGCATTTTGTACTGTCTGTACCAGCGATGCAGCACGAGGGATTGGATCCGTCATACCTAGACATAGTGTATTTATGAAGTAAGCTTGGAATGTAGCTCCAGACTGAACTGCGGTGGGCGGATTCCAAAGAATGGTAATAAATGTATTTAAAGTTGGAACTAATCCGTCTCCGGTGTAGTAACTCGTAACATTGTTTACAGGATACGTCCAAACTAGGGTTGAAACCACCGCCTGCGCCGCAGTTGATGTGATTCCGTAGAGCGAAGCAGTTACAGTGAAATTATATAGCGTATTAAGATCTGGAGTCTGTAGGTTGGGTGTCAAATAACTTGATTCCCCCGCGGGTATATCAACTTGTCCGACGGGCATTGCCGTATTTCCTAGAGTTTGGCTTACGGTATAACTTGTTCCCGGAATAGCATTCCATGTCACATACAGCTGGGTTCCGCTATAATCAACCGTTACTCCCGTTGGCGCCTGGGTAAAGAGCGATATTGTGTTGGTGAGTGCAGACGATGACGCCCGAATACCATTATATAACGGGGTAATCGCAAACTGGTAGTTGCTTCTGAGTGTTCCTGTGAGAGAAATAGTGGTGGTATTCCCTGCAGCCGATAGATCTGGAAACTGTTGTCCTCCAGAAAATACGTTAGAAATGAGGTAGCGATTCGGTAAATTTCCGTCTGCCTGGAGTGCCGCCGCCCATGTGAGTGAAATTGTAGTCTTATAGTAGGTCGCGCTTGCAAATCCAGATGATAACGTATACAGATAAACTGCTGAAAGCGTAGTAACATTCCCTGAAATTCCCTTCGAGGTAGCGTACGCCTGGAACGTGTACGAAAGTCCTATTTGCAGATTCAAATTGCATATAGTTGACGTAGTTGTGAACGACGGGTACTTGTTTGCTACCTCCTGCACGGTATAGATTGGACTGACTGCGGCAACTGGCTCCCACGATATCGTATAGACATTTACATTATAGGACTGTGATACCGTCATTGCAGGTGTCGACAACGTGACCGTCGGAGAATATGTGGTATTTGCTGGTCCAAGAATACCATTCAGGCTCGTCGAGACTATGAATTGGTAGGTATTCGAGAGGGGTACATTGTAAAAGGCAGCAGTCAGTATGTTGGTGCCCGCTGTATCCTGGAAGGTTTTCCGAGCTAGAAACGGTCCTAGAGTTTGCGAAACTGTATAGAAATATCCTACTCCTAGCGGCGCCCAGCTTACGTTGATTGTTGATCCAGTGTAGTCGATATACACAGGATAAGCCGACAACGTTACCAACGATATCGATGAGGAGAGTGAAGGAGAGTAAATTAAGGATGCAGAAGGTGCCGGAGTCGACTGGCCTCGAATCTTGAAGGTGTAATTGCTTCCCAGTGAACCCGTGAAATTTGCATTGAGTGGGGAGATATTCGATCGAGCTGGAAACTGGTTTCCGGTTTCGATAATTGTGTACGGAGCATCAAATGGTCCTTCCGACCAGTTCAGTGTAATGGATGTTCCATAGTAAGACGCCGAAAAGTTGCTGGGAGGAGCCCAATACACATTTGAAATCGCCGAGGATGTTTTTGTGCTAAGTTGGAATCCTCCCGTAGTCGTAGCCGCCTCTGCGTACCCAATGTACGAAAGACCATACGTCGCTGAAAATATACCTGCCGAAATTGTGGGAATAGCAACGATTGTGACTCCGTCATCGGATGAATAGAAGTAGTTGTAGGAGACTACGTTTGTCGTGAGAGAATTCGCTGTAACAGTCACCAATCCCTTGTATGTGGCTCCTATGTCGGCGCTTGATATCGTTAGACCCACCGTTCGAGGAGGAGACGGTGCAGCGCTCACGACCGCTGTCGGTCCTACTACCGTCACTGTATTCATAGTGGCCGATGATGAGAGAGTATACACATTGCCTCCTGATACCGTGAAATTGTACGTCTGTACCGCCGAACTTCCCCTGCACTCCTGCGTCTTTAGCGCATACTGTGCTGTACCGGCATATACGTATAAGGCCATGAGCGCGTTAGAATTCGGCGAAGGGTTGAGGGTTGCCGTAAGAGTATAATTTCCATCGTTTGTAGGGGATGGAGTTATCGTTGTGGTTAATCCTGTAAACGAATACGGCGAACCCATTTCGAACGGTCCAATTGTTGTAGGTTCACTGCAGACGGAGTTGTAAGCCGTATACGTTTTGAAAATATACCTTGCATGCTGGGTGAGACTCGGGTAACTAAATGAATACGACGTAGAGAATGTCGCGGTCTGTGTCTGTGTTCCAATATATGTTCCATTTGCAAGGAGTAGGTCGACACTGTATGTATCGACTTTCGATAAGGTTGGCGTTTGCGGGACGTTGACAACCGCAGCCGAATTTGTGATTTTGATCGTCGGGAACCCTGTAGGTTCCGCGAAAATAGTGATCCCCGCACTTGCCGAAGTACCTGCAATCCCGCCACCGAACGGTGTTGCCGATATGGTTAGATTCAAGTTTGTCGACAGATTAAAAATATTGTAAATGTACGTTATTCCTGAAAGGCTGTGCGCGATATTCTCGACAGTCGGTGAATACACTCGACTGAATTGATCGGTGATTCCGTAGGATACCGTCGCTACTCCGATATTTGATATCGCAGAGACCTGAAAGTTCTCAAATTGGGCTGGACGTACAAGCGAGATCGTGAGAGTGTCTGTCAACGCAGCAAAAGATGTTGTAAATAGCGCCGATAGCCCTACCTGAACGGAAAACGCATTCAGGCTTGAAACGATCTGTAAAGTATAGGAATCCTGGAGAAATGTATATTTGCTCGTGTTCCCTCTCCCGGAAACAGAGAGATCCGTTCCCGAGATCGACACGAGATACGAAGAAAGCGAAACGGCCATCGTCCCAGTAGATGGGGTCACTAGGAACTGATAGATCGCATTTACGATTCCACCGTTGTACGATGCCGAGCCTTCGTTCCCCGCTGTTAACGACGACTGAAATCCGAATAAGGTATCCTTGATTTGTCCGTTACCCCCCGTCCACACACCGCCGCTCGAATTTTGAATCACTTGAAGGTGCGACAGTGTTGCAACGTTGCACCCCGTTCCCTGAGTTCCGCTATCAAAGAAGACCGTAGACAGCGAGAGAGTTGTGTCCGTTATGTACAGAATCCCAGTCCGACCGTTAAACGTTGCCGATAGTAAGGGCTTGGTAGGTGGGCCTAGATACGCCGGAAAACTCGGCTCCGACGATACGCTCACGAACGCTCCGTTCGAAACGGCCACTGTGAATGTGTAGGGATACCCCGTTGAAAGATCCCTAAACTGGTATGGAGGTACCGATACGTTTGATCCGTAATTATTGGTGACGATGTATAACGCATTTGCGATATCTGTTCGCGCAAAAGAAACCGTGACTGTCGTTCCTGAAATACCCGAAACCGCGATTGATGGAACTCCTCGAACGGGTAGGGTATACATCTGTGCGGTCGCCTGCGAGGATAGGCTAAACGTCATATTTGCATATGCGTCAACGGTGTAAAGATACGATCCGTAATTTCGCGGTCCAACTCCGTAGGAATAGAATGCACTCAAGTTTAGTGCGGGGTTGAAGATATCCACCTGATTCTTCGGAAAATTTGAGTTTGCATAAACATTGCTGAACCCCCCAACTGAAGGCGTTACGCTCGTGATCGGGAACGTGTAGGTCAGACCCGACTGCTGAAGCGTCAAATAGATGAGATTTGACGTCCACTGATTAGTCAGCACACTCGTGACGTTCGTTTCATTTGAGAGAACAAAGCTTGCGTATCCGAGTGTCTGTTCTACCCACTGACCCTGGCCAAAAAATCCTGATCCAGAGACAGTTTCTGTAACCGATACGGTGTACGTGATTCCCGGAATACTCGACCAAACTCCTCCAGTTGCGTTGGTTCCACTGATTGTGAGATATTCAGTAATACGATACGTCTCATTGAAAGCAACATTTCCAGACGACCAGTTAAATATAATTTGGTTGCTCGCAAGATTTGAGCGTAGATTTATCGGAGCCGCCGGCGGTCCAGAAATGATTGGATTGATAACCACCCTCTCACTCGATATACTTTTTCCGGTAAACGTGTTGTTACTGACGGCATACATCATGAATCCGTAATACTGACCCGCGATAACAGGGTTGAACGGTATGCTATAGCTTGACACATTTACAATAGAATTAATGGTGATCTGTTGTAGGGGATTCGCATTGAACGTATACCCGTTGGTGTATATCCCCGCCACATATGACGTCGCAGTAAAGAGCGGAGATGCAGAAAAGGTAAGAATAGGAGATATGTTGCTAAACGCTGCTGAAACGTTCAGTGGAGGATTCGTGCGAAGAGTATAGGGCCCTGTCGTTACAGGTGCTCCGGATACGTTATTTCCAATTGCATAGATAGAGAACGTATACGAACTTCCGTTTGTCAGATTTTGAATCGTGATAATAGAAGTCAGGGAAATTCCAGGCGGAGCCTTATCGTATATCTCAGTGTAACCGTACGATGAAGGAACAACAAATCCATTGATGTTAACTGTATCAATATAGATATCTACCCGCTGCGACGCATACGCACTTGCTGTGATAATCAGAGGTCCCGGTGGCCCAACATAGGAAGAGACCGTAGTGTATGCTACGGCACTTGATATAGTCCCACCAAACGATGTAGGAATCATTCCTGGATACAACGCAATTGTTGATGAAAGCGTGGTATTGTATGTCGTTGCTCCCGAGAATGTTGTAATTGATTTCGGAAGATTTGGGTTCTGTACGTTGTACCACTGCAGGTTCCCATTCCCGTTATAGACAGGTGTGACAGAGGTGACTGGGAATGTATACGCGTTCGACACCGGTGTAAGGCTTAAACTGAGCGCCTGGCCTGTCAAACCCATCAGGGTAGAGGGACCCCCGCCAATCACCGTATAATCTCCCGAAGTTGTTAAGCTCGTTACAATGTATGAGATACCTCCCGACGTGGTAGCTGTATACGCCGTTCCAGCGGCAATACCCGCAGCGACGACCGAGAGCAGGGAGGAGGGATCGACGACGTTCGAGACGTACAGAAATGTATTGCTCGGGTAAATCTGTTCGATGATCCGACTTACGACCGAGAATGTCGGCGGGGGAATAGGCTGTCCGCTCGATACGATTTTGTACGTGTACGGAACATACTCTGCCAATAGCTGCTGCACGTAGGATCCATACGGAAACGCCGACGGACTCACCAGAAACTGCGCATACCGGCTTGACACCTCCCGAATAAGCGAAGAGGTTACCGACGATACCGAGGTATAGAGTGTATTCGTGTACCCGAACGACGTCACTCCAAAGTAGTACCCTATATTGGCCGATAGTCCCACGAGTGTATACGGTGAAGCTGATACCGTCCGGGGTATCACCGTGCTTCCGCTCAGTGCGCTTACAACATAGTAATCGGCGCCACCAAGACCTGCAGGCGTAAAGGAAACTGTCACATTGTAGTTTGAAATATATGAAGCACTGACGTTGATGGGTGGAAGGACTCCTGGTGTAAGTACTGAGGTAGGCACTCCTCTGCTTCTTAGGCTATTGGCAATCGGTTGAATAGTATACGTGTACGCCGAGCCATTTGTGAGGCCGTTGATCGTAATATCTGGTCGTGTCGTCGTGTAGGTGTTTCCATACGTATCCGAATACAGAAATGAAGTCGGGCGCTGACCGGGGTTCGTAGGGTTGTATCCAGTGAACGATATCGATACAACGTGATTGCCAACAACAGTTGTGATTGTGGACGCGTTCACATCCAGAGGCTGTCCGATACCACATGTCACGTAGGACTGACGAACACTTGGCAGTCCGTTCGCATAGTTCACCCCCACAAACGTATAATTTGTCTGATTCTGCAGACCTCCTAATACAAATGTTGTTATAGGGGGGGAATAGGGCGTTGATGACATCAGTTGTCCAAGATTCACTGTACGGAAAATCAGCGAATACGAGCTAGCAGTTGACAGAATTGACTGGGTCTTAATATAGTTCGAGTTTCCGAATATGTATCCCAGACCTCCCACACTGATATTCGCGAGAGGGAATGAGTACCACAGGCCCTTATCGTTCGTAATATCAACCTGAATCTTTCCGGGCGTCGCAGAAATTGTAGAGATCAGTCCAGAAATATCTGTGGAAGAAAATAGCGATGTTGATGTGCTGAATGATGCATATACCTCTGAGAAATCCTGAATAACATTTGTGGGCTGTCCGACAAACGAACATAGTGTCACGAATGTGGATGAATACACCGATACTATGTTTGATACAGGTGGCGGGTGGAACAAGGTATCGTATGTTGATGTAAGGCTCGCGGTAGTAATCGTGTACGATGCAGCAGATCTAAAGTAGAGATCAGAGGGCGGACCAGGAATATACGGTGGGAGCGTTGTGGGGCGACCATACTGGTAAATTCCATCTGTGACCGTAAAGGGGGTTGCCGTAAATATGTACGATGATCCGTTGGTTAAATTGCTTAAGTAAACGTATCCCTTGTTCACCGACCCCGGAGGAAGCACGTCAAGACGGCGTTGGAGACTTCCAAAATTATCATCCACCGCAATATTCGAGATTCCAATCGTTCCAGAAATATTTGGGAGAATTCCGTTAAACAGAATGTATCCGCTCTTATCCCCTCCGCTGATTGTTACATTCTGCAGCTGCACGTTCTTATCAGAAATTGCCGTAATCGCGAAAGGACCAATGGGTAGACTTGCAGGGTATGTGATTCCGTTTATGTTGGGAGACACAGTTAGGATATACGGTGTCCCCGGAAGAAGACCACCCGCCAAATATGTCGGAGACGGTTGGTAGTTCTTGATTGTTGTCTCATTGTTGTTCTGATTTATGAACGTAAACACGAAATGGTCTGTTCCGCTCATCCGGTACGAAAAGTTGATAGAAAACATCAGATACGTCTCAGATGTTGCAACGACGATCACTTGTGGCGTAGGAACACCGCGTACCGTCTGTCGCCCAATATTGTAGGGCGTCGCTTCTCCCGTTCCTCGGTTGAGCGTATACAACTTGTCTAGGACGGCCCCAGACCCAGTGGGTATGATTTGCTCCACAAGTGGTACTCCAGATATTTGGGTAAGTGGATTCGAATTCACAGGCTGGAAAGGCGCACCTGGTCGTTGACGAGTCGTGGAGTTTGCGGGTGTCTGAGGTGTCTCGACCGCCCGTCGAGGAAACCTCACGCTGCTCGTCTGCAGCGGAGGATTCCAATTTGGATTCCCACTCATTATATGAGTTTCATACTTTTTCCGTGAAAACCAAAACGGATCTGGATTGTATCTAGAAATAGGATAAGCCCCAGACACTACAATGCAGTTCCCTACCGAAGACGAAACCGACGAGTTCTACGCCGCACAGGACATGATGAGCCTGAACTATGACGAGGACTGGGAACCCGACAATCTGGCGAGCTGGATCTACAACGATGTAATGTTTGATCTCTCGGACGAATACGAGTAGATACGACAAGAATAAAACTAAAACGGATATTTTTAACGTCTAGTTGAAAGTAAAGCAAGATGGATTTCGAACACAAGATCGCCCTTATTAATCTCACCTTCTCCTCCTATCTCCGCCGCCGCATTCTTGAACTCAATGGATCCTGGCCCGAACAATCAGAAATCTATTCCACCCTCTCCCGCATCTTCACCGAACACTTCCACAGTAGCATGACGGAGAGGGTCGAACAGTCTCTCAAGCTGTTTGCCACTCTCATCGATGTCAATCTTTCGAAGTACGAACACGACGACCCCGACTATGACGTCATTGAGTTCATTGACTTTGCGGAGAAATACGTCAAGGGCGAACTCAAGTCGGCTCGTCGCTGGTGTCCTACCCTCGTCCACGATTAAAAACAAAAAGGGCAACGGGGTAATGGATCCAGACTTAGGACAGCGTATTCGTGCGCTTCCGTCCGAGCTGATCCATATCATTCGAACCTTTTTGCCTCCCTACCCGCCGCGCCCTAAACCTAGAGATAACGGAATGAGTAAACAGTTAGAAGCCGTAAAACGGTCTCCGAAACTTACTGCAATGGCTCTCTATAATCTTGACGATGAAGACGATTGGCAAGAAATTAGGAAGAGTAAGTAAGAGAATGCAAACCATGCTCGCAGACCCCTTCATCAAGCTTGCGGGGACGCTTTTTCTAACCTATAGTTCCCACTATGGCGCAGCTAAGGTTTATTCCACCCTCTGCGTTCCCAGCGGATGGTTTGGGTACCTACAGGGAATGTTTACGACAGGCAGTCCTATCTGCTCGGCCACCCTGGCCTACGTATCCAACTCCCAGTCCTCCTATGCAACCATCATCACGATGACCATCACGCGCGCAGTCATGGACGCAATCCTTCCTGGTACAGGGACGGCGACGGCGACTTAAAGCTAAAGAGTCTACACAGGTAAATGTCGTCGGGTATCGTCTTCAAAAGTGAGACGCACGTGCTGATGGGGTATCAACCCGATAAGCACATGATCAGTGGTATTGGCGGAAAGCCGATTGGAAACGAAACTCCTATTGAGACAGCCTTTCGCGAAACGATTGAAGAACTATTTGGAATCCAACCTTCTAGTACTCTCATTGAGGTTCTGGTTGATAACTTTGGATTCAGGCCTGAACTCAAGAACGGATCCTATACTATGTTCGTTTATACCATTGATGAACTCTTGCGGTTCCTATGTGTAGTAAAGAGCCATTCGGGGACATCACCTTACTATACAACCTTTCCAACATCTCTCGACAGCCTGCTCTTCGACCGCCGAACTCCCCCGAACGTCGAGGTCATTCATCTGTGTATGGTTCCCATCATCAGTTCCCGATTCGATATCGATCAAAGGGATATGAAACTTATTAGCTGAGAAGTATAATTACCAAAATAGATCCTACACCCTATATCATCCTCTACTTTGAGTTGATGATTGTGTTTAACTGTATTGTTTTCGTCCTCATTCTATTAGAAAAACTAGTCGTTAGACGCCCAGCATGATTTACAGAACCAATCAACGTCCGGAAGTTCCATTCTACACTTCTGGCAGATAGAATCCATACACATGGTTTGTATCTACCAAATGAATTTAAAAAGTTCCCGTGCGGGGAGTCGAACCCCGGTCAAGGCCTTGAAAGGGCCCTATCTTAAACCGCTGGACGACACAGGATGTTTTTTATTTTTTTGTTTTTATTGACATTACTCCGCCGCATCCTGCTGCTCACACTCAAAGCAGTCGCACTGCGTCCCGTCAATGCCGTGCGGCTTAGCAATGGGCTTGAACTCGCAGTTCGTTCCGTCGCACGCCGCATCGTAGCAGTCGTTGGGGCATACGACTGGCGTCTCCTCCTCTGCGATCTCCACATTAAACTGCATTGCTATCCCATCCTCTGCATAGTCCAGCCAAGTCCCCTGCATGAACTGCCTGCGCTCGATGTCGAACAGGTCGTCGATCACTCTCTCTGGCGTGAAGAACGCCAGCCCTGTGATGCTGAGCCTCTCTTTAGGAACATCGAGAAGTCGCGAAAGCACCTCCATCGTTCCCATCGTATCAGGGTACCAGTAGTAAATTGGCATCTTCTCGTCGCTGAAGATCTCAATCTCTGCACGTACCTCGCGCGACTCGGGCAGCCAATTCAGATCGTACGTGTAGATGCCGTTAACTGTGACCTGCGCCAACTGCCGCACATCCTCCTCCTGCTCCTGCTCCTCCTGTGCCTCGCGCACAACCCGCTCTCCCGTCGTCTCTTCCTCCTGCTCGGCGATGTACTGCGACGCCAGCCGCTCCTCTACCTCCTGTTCCCGCCGGAGGTCATACTCGTACTCCTCCGCCATATCGTACCCTTCAAGCTCCTTCTCAAGCTGCTCCTGCTCGTCCTTCCAGTCCAGATACCGCTGATAGTCCATGTCGTAGTTGTCGTTCTCGAACATACTCATGATGTAATGTTGTGTGATGTGTGTAGATAGCGCCGGGACTCTTCTTCTTTCTACCGCGAATCCAAATCCGTTTTGAAAACCAAAACGGATCCGAGTTCCATCTAGAAAGGGGGAAGCATACGCCTTCTTCTATCAACCTATCACGAACAAATGTCCGCATCCATCCAGCTCATCCTGAACCAGCAGATCTCGTACGTCGTCCATCACCTACCCTCTGGAACCTACAACCTCCCCGACGATTCGGGCAAGCTCGCGCAGGAGATCCTCATCGGTCTCGGCCTCATTACGCGGACGTCTGCGCCACCGACCTTCCCTCCCCCGCCTCAGCGCCCCGTTGAGGAGGAGCAGGAGGGCGCAGGCGAGGGCGACACCAAGTCCGACGGCAAGGAGAAGAAGGCGCGCACCCGCACCGTCTCCAAGAAGATGAAGGACGCCTTCCTCGCCTCCGGCAAGTCGGAGGACGATCTCAAGAAGGTCATCAAGGCCTACAAGGCCGCCTCTGACGCCGACATCGCCACCGCCGGCGGCGACTTCGAGGCCTTCGCGACGCACACGCTCGCCGCGCCTGCTGCGCCCTCGACTCCGGCGCCCAAGAAGGCCGCAGCCAAGACTCCGGCCGCTCCCAAGAAGGAGAAGAAGGAGAAGGGCCGCGTCGCCTGGTCCGCTGCCGAGAAGAAGGTCTTCAAGGAGCTCGTCCCCAACGGCGAGGTCACCGACGAGCTCAAGGCCGAGTTTGAGGCCTACGTCACCGCCAAGTCCGACGAGGACTTCAAGGCCTTCGCCATGGCCGGTCACATGCGCGCGTGGGTCGACTCCAAGAAGGAGCCCAAGTCGGGCAACGGCGAGTTCACGCCCGCCGAGTACGACCTCGCGCGCAGCATGCAGAACCTCTCCGTCAAGGACGAGGACGAGGATCTCGAGGAGATCGAGATCGACGGCGAGCAGCTCCTCATCGGCACCAAGACCGGCGACATCTACCGCCCCACGTCCGAAGCAGGTGACGTGAAGATCGGGCGGGCGGGTGTTGGGAAGTATGCCTCGGTCTCCATTCCCGCTCAGTGAACCACTCAGTGAACCACTCTGTGAACCAATCAATCAATCAATCAGTTTAACACTCCAGTCTTTTTCCATTGCAGCTCTCATCCGATACAATTTTGTAATTTTACGTCCCAAAACACAAACTATTCCTACCAGGAATCTTCCAGACTCTCTATACTTTTAGTTTTCAGTTTACAAGTTCAAGTCCCAAATTCAATTTTACAGTTCGAGACACTTTTGGCAAACCCCCCCGCGCTCACAGAACCGTGCTGATAATTACCCTCGCGCCTCACCAAATTGAGTTGACCTGTCTTGCGCCATTCAACAACCGTCCGTTGACAGCTCTTGAACCGCTCAAGCACCGACCTCGCTTCGCTCGGGCCGATTCATGTGTTTTGGGGGGGGGTGGGGTATGCTCGACC